>ENA-OQCD01000503-OQCD01000503.1-human-gut-metagenome-genome-assembly--contig:-NODE-503-length-11078-cov-2.361885_pt1 | contig 11078 bp, 16 predicted proteins | sample MGYA00242755_ERZ504571 | MGnify/ENA primary metagenome ERZ504571 (study PRJEB26092, sample SAMD00036274) | human gut metagenome | host: Homo sapiens | study: EMG produced TPA metagenomics assembly of...
CTCTATTCGATATGCCGTTTTCCTTACGAAAAGCGGGTTTGCCATATCACAATATGATCAAACCCGCTTTGTTCCCAGCACGTCGCCAGTCATGCGATCATTGAACCGTCTGATCCGTGGACGGTTCAATCATGGAATATTCGCGCCCGGCGTATTGATTTCCGACGTTTCGATGGCACCGTCCTCGACACCCCAATACTTAAGGATCTTCAGATACGTACCGTCGTCGATGAGCTTCTGCACGGCCTTCTGTACGGCCTCATCCATCTGGCTGTCGCCTTTTTTGATGACGATGCCTTCCGGAGCGACGCCTTTCGACCTTGCCCAGCATTTCCAGCTGTCCATCGGTTTGCGCGATGGCATAGCCCGCAACCGGCGAATCGGCATAGAACACGTCGGCCTTGCCGGTGACAACGTTCGTGGTCACATCGGTCTGCAGCTTGCTGGAGATCACTTCAAGCTTATCCTTGCCGTCGGCCTCGCATTGCTTGGCTATCTTGTTCGCTTCGGTCTCCTGCATGGTGGCGGTCTGCACGGCCACCTTCTTGCCGCACAGATCGGACGTGTCGATCTTGTTCGGATTGCCCTTCTTCACGGCCCATGCCGATCCGGCATCAAAATGGCTTACGAAATCAACCGCTTCCAAACGTTCCTTGGTCACGGTGAACGACGAAATGCCGATATCGTACTTGGATCCGACCGATGGAATGATCGAATCGAAATTCGCGGTTTCCGGATCCGCTTCAAGGCCGAACACCTGCGCCAAAGCCTTGGCGATATCGACATCGAAGCCGACCGGGGTCTTGCCGTCCTCCGCAAGGAATTCGGCGGGAGCGTACGACGTGTCCATGCCGATGGTGAGCTTGCCGTCCTTCGTCACATAATCGGGCAACAGTTTGGCGATGTCATCGTCTTTCTGCACCGACGAAACGTCATAACCCGTCAGTTCGCTCGCTTTCGAACCGCTATCGGACGAAGCCGCATCGTCGCTTCCATCACTGGTGCCGCATGCCGCTCCAGCAAACAGCATCGCAACGCTCAGCGCACACGCGGCAACCGCCTTCAGACTTTTTCTTCGCTTCCATATCCTTCTCCTATGTCTCGCTCGGTCTATTCGACCGAATCTGAACCATACACTAGAGAGGGCAAGCTACAAAAAGATTACGACCACCGCTGTATATCAGTATGTGAAACCGGAAATTTTCCGGTTACCACTTATCGCACCTGCTTGTTGGCATATCGCATGGCACGCAGGGCCTCACGCTTGTCTTGCTCCTCGCGCAATGCCTGACGCTTGTCGAATTCCTTCTTGCCTCGTGCCAATGCGATTTCCGCCTTGACTCGACCGTCTTTGAAATACAGGCTCAGCGGAATGATGGTGAAACCCTTGGCTTGGCTTTGACGAGCCAGCTTGTCGATCTGCGCCGCGTGAAGCAACAGCTTACGCTTGCGCTTAGGGGCATGATTGTTCCACGTTCCGTTGAGATATTCGGGAATATTGGCTCCCTCAAGCCACATTTCACCGCGACGGTCGATGGTAATGAACGATTCGGCCAGCGATGCGCGGCCTTCTCGAAGCGACTTCACCTCAGTGCCGGTCAACACCAGACCGGCTTCATACTTGTCTTCAATGGCATAGTCGTGGCGTGCCTTCTTGTTTTGCGCAATCGGCTTCACGCCTTGCTCCTTGGCCATGTCGGACCTCCTTTCCGGTTCTTCAAAGAAGTGTTCTGCAACGCAACAATCGACAATATCATGGGAGCGCGCCGCCCAACGATTCAGGCGGCGCGCTCCCGCGACACAACGCTCAAGGAAAGCTCAAACGCCCCTTGATGAATCAGTGCACATACCAGAACTGGGACGCGTTGTACAGTGTGCGGTACGACACCACATATGGGCCACCAGCCGCGTTCATTTCGGAAATGGTGATGGTGTTGCCATTCACCGCTTCCACCACACCCACATGACCGTAGAAGCCATCGGCACCAGCCTGACCGGGCAGGAAGGAGATTGCCGCACCGACCTGCGGGCTATGATCCACGCGAAGACCATACGACGGTGCGGTAGCGTACCACTGGCCACCGTTACCCAAGTACGAGGGGTTCCGATACCCATCTGTCTACGACGTTCGTACGCCCACCACGTGCACTGGCCGGCCACGTAGCCATTGCCGTAATCGCCATTGGAGGTTCCCTGACCGGAATTGTTATTGGTACTCGGCGCGGGAGCAGGCGTAGGAGTAGGCGTAGGCGTGGGAGCAGGCGTCACATTGTTGCCGCCACTATTGGTATTGTTGTTGCCTGGCCGGGTCTGCCCTTGATTGACCACCATTGTTTTGATTAGCTGCTGCGGCCTGCTCGGCTGCATACTGGCGGTTGAAGGAATCGACCTGTGACTGCAACATAACCGTTTGCGCCGCCTGTTTGGCCACGCTGCCGTTCAGCTGCGACTGTTGGCTTTCCAATTCGGCACGGCGGGTTTCGCCTTCTGCACGCAACTGGTCAAGCGAGTCGCGCTGGGTCTGTGCGGAAGCAGCAGCCTGCTGTGCGGAAGCGGCTTTTTCGTCAGCTGCGGTTTTCAGATTGGCGATCTGCTTCTCGATTGCAGAAAGACGCTCGCTACGATTCATCGACGTGTTCAACGTATTCGCCGCATCACTTGCCGCATTGGCTTCGGTACGGCTCAACGCATCACGAGACTGCATGGAATTAATGAATTCCTGAGTGCTCGTGGAACCTGTCACCACGCTCATCACAGTGGATGCATCGGAACCATGCAGGTCTTCACGAGCCATCTGTGCCACGGCCGCATGCGCGTCATCATAATCCTTGCCGGTCTGTTCGATCTGCGCTTCGAGGTTTTCCTTATCTTTTTGCGCGGCCTCCAAACGGGAAGCCGCAGCATCAGCTTCACTCTGTGCCGAAGCGGCAGTAGCATTTGCCTCATCGACTGCAGCTTGAGCTGCAGGAATTTTCGTATTTGTCAATTCATCCAGCTCGACGATCTTGTCGGCCAAATCAGACTTCACACCGGAAAGCTGTGAACGCAACTGGGCTTCACGCTGAGAGCTGGCAGCCTTCTTATTCTGGGCATTCACCAGATTGCTGTATGTATTGGCTTGCGCCTGCGGAACCGCAGACGAGAACGGGGCAATCGCCATCGTGGCGCACAAAGCCCCCGTTGCAAACACCGCGACGGCCGGTTTTAGAGCTTTCTTGCTTGTCATTCGGTCACTTGCCTCCCATCATTGGTTCCATACCATAGCATCCCATGCTAAAACGCGACACAGATAAACGTATCCAATCCGTACAAAACGGAATGTTCTCAGGCTTTCAAATATCTATGCAACGACACTGTGGATGCAATCACCGACAACAGCACCGCTCCCGCAACCAAAATCGGCGAAATCCACAATACCGTCATCTGATTCACATATGGAATCCATTTCACGGAGGCTGCAAGCCAATCAGTGATAAATACCTTCACCAATGCCGATAAAGTGACGCAGGAAAGCAAGGAGCCGACCATTGATGCGATCGCCCCTTCAAGAATGAATGGCAGCCGAATGGTCCAATTCGAAGCACCCACCAAACGCATGATCTCCGTTTCGGTTCGACGTGACGCAGCAGACATGCGAATTGTGGTACCGGTCAGCATAATGGCGACGACCACCATCACCGCGGCCAATGCGGCGGTTGCAATGGTCGCACGATTCAGCACTGCGAACACCGGCTCAAAAATCTGCCGTTGATCACTGACAGTATCGACGCCCTCCTTGCCAGAAAGCACTTCGGAAACGACTTGATATTTCTCAGGATTCTTCAGTTTCAGCCACAATGAATCCTGCATATCGTCGGCAGTGAGCGTACGCCCCTGATATTCACGTTCGGATATTGTTTGAGGAAAGTGTCGTTGTAGAAATCTTCCTTGCTTACAAAAGTGATTTGCGATACATCATCGGCAAGCTCGTTGCGAATGGTTTTCTGCAAGTCATTGATCTGAGTCTGCGTTGCAGCGGTTCCCGCGGTGCAGTTCACGGATTGGCTGGTGCCATCGGGACACATCCACACCACCACTTCAACCTTGGAATACCAATCGCCTTTGGCTTTGGTGATCTGCGCCTGAGTGAGCACCGATGCGCCGATAAACAGAAACGAGATGAAGGTAACGAGCATCACTGAAAGCAACATGGGCACGTTGCGCTTGAGGCTGCTCCAGGTTTCGGAAAGGATGAAACGCAAACGCATCAGTCGTTCTCCTTGCTTTCGGACGTTTCATGCTGTTCATCGGATTGTTCGACGGATTTCGCCTCGCCACCGGCAGTCACGGCGGGCGCTGCCGGAGGAGCCGGAGGCGCGGGCGGAGCGGGAGGCATCGGCAGTGCCGGAGGAGCGGGAACCGTTGACTCCGCGGATTGCTCGTTTTCAGCCGCTTTGCTTGATTCCATACCTGTATCAGGCGAAGAGCCAGTCGCGTCGGCATTGGCTTCGGTCTGCGAACGTGCAGCCGAATCGGCATGCTCCTGTTCGGCAAGATCCTCAAGTTTCAGTCCCTTGCCCCAGGTCAGCGTAGTCTCCACCGGAGCGAACGCCTCGCCATAACGACCGGTGCGACCGGAATGCACGGAATTGGCGAGACGCGCGATGCCCGCATCACCATTGCCGCTGTGGATGGCCGCAGCTACGGCATCAACCGCGTTTGCTGCGGTTTCGGCTCGCGTCGCACCTTCCACGTCCACCGTCTCATCGGAAAAATCAGACATTTCAAGCGCGCCTGGCGCACGATATTTCGCGTCGACGTCGCCGCCGTTCAACGCCTGATGCGATTTGGATTCGACTTCGGCATCCGGGAAGTACAGTGCGGAATCGTAGGATCCCTGCTGCTCGTCACGCACGATTTTGCCGGTATGCAGTTCGACCACACGCTTGCGCATGGAGTTGACGATTTCCTCGTTATGCGTTGCCATGACGATGGTGGTGCCAGTGCGGTTGATGGCGTCCAGCACTTCCATAATGCCCAGCGATGTGGTCGGATCGAGATTTCCAGTAGGCTCGTCGGCCAGCAGAATCTGCGGATGGTTCACATACGCTCGCGCAATGGCCACACGCTGTGCCTCACCGCCGGAAAGCTCGTGCGGATAGTTGTTTTCCTTACCGGTGAGACCGACAGTCTGCAGCACTTTCGGCACTAACGATTTGACGGTGGAACGGCTTGTGCCAATCACTTCAAGCGCGAACGCCACATTCTCCCATACCGTTTTGTTGTTGAGGAGTTTGTAATCCTGGAAGATAAAACCGATGGAACGACGGTAATGCGCACCTGCCTTGACGACAGGCGCCTCAAATCATTACCTGCGACGCGAATCTCGCCATCCGTGACCTCCTCCTCGCGCAGCAACAGGCTCAGCAATGTGGTTTTGCCGGAACCTGAAGCGCCCACGAGGAAACACGAAATCCCCTCGATTAATGTCGAGATTGATGTCATCCAAGGCAGGCCTGGTGCCTTTCGGATACACCTTGCTCACATGTTCAAGCGAAATCAGCGCCATCGTCGTACCCCTCCACTATGTGCTGTTTCTGATTACGGTAATCGTGGTTTTTTAGGCGTCCGCCTCTTTCGGCCGCCGCGCGACGCTGCTCATGACGCCAACGGATGCCGGCCTCAATGAACGCGTCGATATCGCCGTCGAACACGGCCTGGGTCTGCGAAGTCTCATAGCCGGTGCGCAGATCCTTGACCATCTGGTACGGATGCAGCACGTAGGAACGCATCTGGTCACCCCAGCTGGCCTTGATATCGCCGGCGAGTTCCTTCTTCTTCTTGGCTTCCTCCTCGTGGCGCAGCACCAGCAGTCGGGACTGCAGCACGGCCATGGCAGCGGCACGGTTCTGGATCTGCGAGCGCTCGTCCTGCATGGTCACCACGATGCCGGTCGGAATGTGGGTGATACGCACCGCGGAATACGTGGTGTTCACGCCCTGACCGCCAGGGCCGGAGGAGCAGTAGGTGTCAACGCGGATTTCGGAATCGGGCACGTCGATGTGATCGGTCGCCTCAACGAGCGGCACCACTTCCACTGCCGCGAAGCTGGTTTGGCGACGGCCTTGGTTGTCGAACGGGGAGATACGCACCAAACGGTGGGTGCCGCCTTCCACGCTCATGCGACCATACGCATAAGGGGCATCCACCTGGAAGGTGGCGGACTTGATGCCCGCCTCTTCGGCGTAGGAGGTGTCCATGACCTTGGCCTTATACCCATTGCGCTCCGCCCAACGCAGGTACATGCGCAGCAGCATCTGAGCGAAGTCGGCGGCATCCACACCGCCCGCGCGGAGCGGATGGTCACCACTGCGGAACGTTCGTCATATTCGCCGTCGAGCAGGGTCTGGATTTCCATGTCGGCCAGATCGTTCTGAATGCTTTCGACTTCGGACTGCGCTTCCGCCAACGTGTCGGCGTCTTCTTCCTCCTGACCCAATTCCACCAACGTTTCGACGTCGTCGATGCGCTGGCTTGCGGAAGCGAGACGCTTCAGCTGGGACTGCACTGCCGACAGTTTGCTGGTCACTTTCTGCGCGTTTTCGGGATTGTCCCACAATCCCGGTTCGGCCGCCTGAACTTCAAGATCTTTGGCCTGCGCGGTCAGTCGGTCGACGTCAAGCGCCTTGGAAATCGACTCGTATTTTGGCGCGCGCCTCGCCGATTGCCTGGGAAAAATCAAATTCTGCCATCGTTTACACCATACATTTTCTTTATGCGTTCTTTATATTCTGTCATGGAGCCTCATACGGCTTTCGCACAATCCTCAGCTTCTTCCACGTACCCACATACTCGTTCCCATCCTGCCGAGCCGCGAACCAGTCTCGTTACGTATGGATTGCAGGTCCGGGGGAGGATCATACCGGACCAAAGGCGTCAAAGACCTGCGTAGATAGCAGGAATAACCAGACTCAGCAGCATCGCCGCAGCGATGACGATGCACACCGCCCGCACCATGGTGCGGCGACGGCGTTCTCGCTGCTCGCGTTCGTCCCTGTAGTCACTCATACGCGCCACTATACCGGCTCGCCCCTACTTAGCGTTTCTTGCGAAACGCCTCGAAAATCACTTGTGGTAAGGTTCTCCGGCGTTGATTTTGTATGCGCGATAGATCTGCTCCAGCAGAATCACCCGCATCAGCTGGTGCGGGAACGTCATTTTGGAAAAGCTCAGCAGGTAGTCGGCTCGTTTGAGAATCGCGGGGTCGAGTCCCAATGAGCGCCGATGATGAGTTTGGATATGGCTGGTGCCGTGGAGTCCGAGGTCGTTGATTTTTCGCGGCGAGCTGTTCGCTGGTGAGCTGCTTGCCTTCGATGGCGAGGGCGATGACGAACGCGTCGTCACGAATATGTTTGGCGATGCGTTCGCCCTCTTTGGCCTTGATCTGCCGTTCGAGTCCGTCGCTGGCATGCTCCGGTGTCTTCTCGTCGGCCACTTCGACGATGCCGAGCTTGCAATACCGGCCCAGTCGTTTCGAATATTCCGCGATGCGTCGCGCAGATACTTCTCTTTGACCTTGCCGACGGTGATCAGTGTGATTTTCACGAGTTTCCTCTTGCGGAGAGCGCGGATGACGCTCTCCGCCATTCCGTTTTCAGTTCTTGTGGAGTTTCTCGTTGAGCTCGATGCCGGTCTTGCGGTAGCGCGCCTCGATGCGGCCGGACACGGAGTTGCGGATGAACAGGATGTTGTCCTTGCCGGACAGTTCGGCGCCCTTGACGGTTTCGAGCGGTTCGCCGGCGGCGACCTTGGCCTTGTCGTAGATGGTGACCTTGGTGCCGGCGGTGACGTACAGGCCTGCTTCGACCACGCAGTTGTCTCCCAGGGAGATGCCGATGCCGGCGTTCGCGCCGAGCAGGGAGTGCTCGCCGATGGAGTTCTTGAGCTTGCCGCCGCCGGACAGGGTGCCCATGATGGACGCGCCGCCGCCGATGTCGGAGCCGTTGCCGACCACGACGCCTGCGAGACGCGGCCTCGACCATGGAGACGCCGAGGGTGCCCGCATTGAAGTTCACGAAGCCGGCGTGCATGACGGTGGTGCCTTCGGACAGGTGCGCGCCCAGTCGCACGCGGTCGGCGTCGCCGATGCGCACGCCGGTCGGCACGACGTAGTCGACCATGCGGGGGAACTTGTCAATCGACAGCACGTTCACATCGACGTGCGGCGCCAACACGGCTCCGGACTGTCGGGTGGCGGCCATCACGTCAAGCTTGCGCAAAGCGAAATCGTCGACGGCGAACGGACCGTAGTTGGTCCACACCACGTTGTTGAGCTTGGCGAAGATGCCGTCGAGATTCAACGTGTTCGGCTTGGCCAGACGCATGCTCAGCAGGTGCAGACGCAGATAGCGTCGGCGGCGTCCTCGATCGGCTCGTCCAGCTTGGACACGGTGAACACGGGCATGCGGCGCACGCCACGCGCGTCGGCCTCGTCATGCGCGATGGCGCCGAAGTTGTGATTCGGACGCGAGGTTTCAGCCGGAGCCTCGCCCAACGTGAGTTCCGGATACCACACGTCAAGGGTGTTGCCGGCCGCATCGATGCTTGCCAGACCCCAACCCCATGCGGTGCGCTGTTCAGTCATGTGTACGCTCCTTTGACCATGCCGGAGCCGTAGACCGGTTCCAGCGATTCGTTAGGTTCTTTCGTTCCTTGAAACACTGTAGCGGCAAGCCATGGCAGGCGCATGCGCACGTCCGAAACCGGAGCCGCGTGTCAATATCGTTCAGTGGCGCTGGTCCATCGGCACGTAATCGCGTTCCGTGTAGCCGGTGTACACCTGGCGCGGACGGCCGATCTTTCGTGTTCGGATCGGCGAGCATCTCACGGTATTGCGCGATCCAGCCGAGGATGCGGCCCAACGCGAACAGCGTGGTGAACATGGACGGATCGAAGCCGATCGCACGGTAGATCAGTCCCGTGTAGAAGTCGACGTTCGGATACAGATGACGAGACACGAAGTAATCGTCGCTCAATGCGATCTGCTCCAGTTCGGTGGCCACGTCGAACAGCGCGCGCTCGTCCGCCGGCAGCTTCAGCGTGTCGGCGCGTTCCATGATCTTCTGCAGATAGGTCTTGGCGATCGCCGCGCGCGGATCGTACGACTTGTACACGCGGTGGCCGAGGCCGGAGATGCGATGCCCGTTGGCCTTCGCGTCCTCCACGAATTCCTTGACGGTTTTGCCGGAGTCTCGGATGGCCTTGAGCTGGCGGAGCACCGCCTCGTTGGCGCCGCCGTGCAGCGGGCCGGACAGCGCGTTGATGCCGGCCGCGACCGCGGAATACAGGTTGGCGTGCGCCGAACCGGCGATGCGCACCACGGACGTGGAGCAGTTCTGCTCGTGGTCGGCATGGATGATGAGCAGACGGCCAAGCGCGTGCACGTACAGAGGATCGGATTCGAACGGCTCATACGGCACGGCGAAGCACATGCGCAGGAAATCGTCAACATAGCCGCGCGAGTAGTCCGGGTACAGCATCGGCTCATCGCGACGGCGGCGGAAGATGTAGCTGACGATGGTGCGCGCTGGCCATGATGATGGTCGCCGCTTCGTCCAGCTGGTCGGAATCATTGATGTCCGTGGTGTCCGGGGTAGAACGTGGCGAGCGCGTTGACCGCGGATGCCATCACACTCATCGGATGCGCGGTGCGCGGGAAGGAGCCCATGAACGTACGGAAGTCCTCCCCCACCATCGTGCGGTGGTTGATGTCGGAGATGAAACGGTCGTACTGGTCCTTGTTCGGCAGTTCGCCGTGACGCAGCAGCCAAGCGACTTCAAGGAAGTCGGACTGCTCGCACAGCTGCTCGATCGGATAGCCACGATAGCGCAGAATCGAGTTCTTGCCGTCGATGTACGTGATTTTCGATTCGCATTGCGCGGTGGTGAGGAAACCGGGGTCGAGTGTGACCCAGCCATCATTGCGCAGCGTGGACACCACGATGCCGTCCGCGCCCGCCGTGGCTTCGACCACCGGCAGGGTGAAGTCCTTGGATTCCACACTCAGATTGGCTGTGGCCATACTCGTTCGCTCCTTACCAGTCAAAAAGTACCGCCCACTATATGGCATGCGCGTTTCGATATGTGGGTTCCGTCTCAAAACGGGCATGAAAAAAACGGGCTGTGCGTAATCGCACAAGCCCGTTTTCATAAGGTTTTGGACTAGTCGCGGACGGTGAGGATCACCGGACGTTTTCGGTGATGGCGATGGTGTGCTCGCTGTGTGCGGCCACGGGAGCGTCCTCGCTCTTCAGCGTCCAGCCGTCCTTCGGATCCTGGTAGATCTCGTCGGTGGTCTTGAGGAACCACGGTTCGATGGCGATGACCAGGCCCGGACGCAGCTTGTAGCCGTGATGCGCCTTGCCGAGTCGCAGGGTAACTCGGTAAGCAGTATTCGAGAGATATGGCATATGCGGCGTCAAGATATACGGAGGTAAGACTTGATCCGATATGTGCGGAACTGTTTAAGGATATTAATAAGAATACGGTTGAGTTTATAGACAGTTATGACGGTGAAATGAAAGAACCGACGCTTTTTGCCGGTTGCGTTTTCCGAATATTCTTATAAATCCAAATCAAGGTATTGCCGTAGGTATGGCAAGTAATATTTGTTCATTCAATCTTAAAAGAAGTTTTGTGACGCAACTATCGCTTGTATGAAAAACGAAAAATGCGGACGTGATTAAATATATGCCTGCACCTGACTTTTCAATGGGAGCGGACCTTATTTACTCTGAAAGCGAAATGCGTAAGATTTACGAAACAGGCCGCGGAAGTTTTAAACTTCGTGCAAAATATACTTACGACAAGGCAAATAACTGTATCGAAATCAACGAAATTCCTTATACAACAACAGTCGAAGCGATAATCGGCAAGATTATGGAGCTTGTAAAAGCAAACAAACTGAAAGAAATTTCAGACGCACGTGACGAAACAGGTCTTGACGGTTTCCAAATCGCACTTGATTTAAAAACGTGGTGTTGATCCCGATATGCTTATGACAAAGCTTTATAAGCTGACACCGCTTGAGGACAGTTTTA
>ENA-OQCD01000504-OQCD01000504.1-human-gut-metagenome-genome-assembly--contig:-NODE-504-length-11073-cov-2.140691_pt1 | contig 11073 bp, 20 predicted proteins | sample MGYA00242755_ERZ504571 | MGnify/ENA primary metagenome ERZ504571 (study PRJEB26092, sample SAMD00036274) | human gut metagenome | host: Homo sapiens | study: EMG produced TPA metagenomics assembly of...
TTTACCAGGTAATAGTGAAAAAGGTTAGGAAGCCACGTTCCAACGATCAAAACGGCTGGCTATGGGGGTGTATCTATCCAATGCTGTTAGATGGGTTGCTTAATGCCGGATGGGAGTTACAAGCGTGGAAACAAGTACACGAGTTTTTTAAGGCTCAAATGACTAAAGACAAAGTAGTAAAACAAAACATACGGGTGAGATTATAGAATTTCCCGGATCAACTGCAACAATGGACACGTTAACATTCTCAACATATTGCGAGAAGCTCAGAGAGTATGCTTTGGAATACTTGAATATAGAAATACCTGATCCCGATCCTAACTGGAGGAAAGCCGATGAAGAAAATACCCAATCACTTGGTAAATGAGCTTATCCGGCTTATTCCAGTACTAATAGAAAATATCCCACACGAAGGTAGAAGTACCAGAGTGGATAATGCGATACGATTAACTAACAAAATTGTCAAACGATTAAAATCTTTAAAAAGATGAAAGTAATTGAAATTACTGAGATTGAAGTAAAGGCAGCTTTAGACGTTGCTAAAAGTGAAGAAGTGAAAAACGTGTTGGTAGCCTTGTTCTGCAAAGGTGAAAAGAAACCAACCCCTACCCTTGATGATTACACGACAATCCGAAGTTATGAGGATGCGTGTGCTGCTTTAAAGTGTTCCCCTATTGATGAGAAGGCTTTGCGTTCTGCTGGAGTAAGAAAAGGGATTATTGCCTTAATCAAACTTGAAACAATCAGCCGGGCTTTGTGGGGTAAGAATTACCAGCCTAAACCGGATGCAAGCGGTAGCAGCCGTTTCTATTTCCCCTGGTTTGCTTTGTGGACTGAGAGAGAAATCAAAGAAACAGAAGGGCTTGTGTATATTCCAATTATTGACGCTCTAAACAATCTTGCGGGCTTCGGTTATGCGGGTACGGCTTACGCCCCTCGGATACGGGTGCGGCTGTCGGCTCTCGGCTTTGGCAAGAATCAAGAGAGAAAGCAAAGTATTTCGGGCAGCAATTCATTGAATTGTGGTTTGATTATTTGATGTTTAATGTAAAGAAGGTGCAAGAATGACAACAATATTTTATATACTGATAGCCTTCTGCCTTTTCTTTGAAGTGCTGAATTTGGCAGCTTGCAAAAAAGTTTTCGCTGCTGTGGAAAAGTATAAGGACAAAAACGATCTCACTGAGATAAGCCCGGTTTTCGCTGTTTGGAGAATGTGCAATTGGATCTACCTTATATTGTGCTTCATAGGTTTAATAAGCTCTCAATGGATAGTTTTCTTGCATTGATTGTTTTAAGCCTTATCCCTAAGAAGTGGTTTACATGGAGAATTATAGATAACATATTAGGAATCGCAATCTTACTGTTTGTTCTCTTGAATAAGTACCACTTTCAAATAGACTTCAATTCATTAATAATCAAACTTATTTTGCAATGAAAGATATAATGTTGGCTGATACTCCAGTGGAGCAAAGAGCGCAAATTTTACGTGATAGCTGCGATGAGGTCGTAGAGAAAGTTATCTCTCAAAGTTCTCTCAGGAAGAAACTAATGAGCTTCGGGCTAACCTTGTAGAAGTTCAGATACAGATGCAAGAACTGACAGAAAATTTTGATGTAGTTAAAGCTGACTTCAAAGGAAAAATGAAGCCACTGCAAGAACGGATCGGAAAAATGCTTGATGATTTGAGAAAAGGCGGTGAGTACATTAAAGGTGAGTGCTACAAGTTCATAGATCAAGACGAAGGAAGAGTAGGTTACTATACGCCAGACGGTTATTTGCTGGAGGAAAGACCTATGAAGCCGGAAGAAAGGCAGAAAACAATTCAAATGGCAGTGCGCTTGACTGGCACAGATAATTAATTTATTAACATCTTAATTTTTAAAACATTATGGAAGAAAAAAACAAAGGTTTGAACATTAACATCGAACATTACACTGGAGAGAAACCTATTGAAGTAGTTTATAGACTTGGTGACGCAGCGCAAGCACAACAACCGCTTGCAACCAAAGCCCCGGAAAAGATCAGTGTTTCCGGCACTATCTCCACTCCGTATGAATGGCTTTCCAAGCGAATAGATACTGTAGATCAGAAACGTGCAAATGTCGTTGTGAATCGTGAGAAAATGACAATTCAGCTCACTGTAAACGAAGATGATTATTACAATAAAAACACGTTCACTGGTACGGTTGAAGTATCTGAAACATTTGAGAAGTTCGGTATTAATGATGGTGAAAAGGGCTGGATCCCTGCCAAATTAGGACAATTCTTGCGTCTGAATCGTGGTTTGTTTGAAGATAAAGAAAAGTGCATGGTACTTGTTTCCAATCTCAAAAACTTCAATGCAAAAGCAAAGGCAGAGATTGAGAAACAAAGAGATCCTTCTGGCTCCGTTGCTGATGTTTACCGTTGCCAGGTAGAAAGTAATTTACCGAAGAGCTTTACCGTAAACATGGCTATCTTCAAGGGAACTGCAAAACAGCCTATCGAAATAGAGTTCGATCATTATCTGACAAATGGAGAAGTGTTTTTGCAACTTGTTTCGCCAGGAGCAAATGAAGTGATGGAAAGTTACAGAGATAAGTGTATTGATGAAGTGCTGGATAAGATCAAGGATATTGCCCCCGATATTGCAATTCTGGAAGTGTAACCGTTCAAACATGATTATAGGAAAGCTGGGAATTATCCCGGCTTCCTTAAAAATTCTCTCTATGGCAAGAAAACAAGAAACTCCTATGCCTTTCTATGTTGGCGATTGGTTGAGGTGTCCTGAATTAAGGGTACTTCCACCAGACGTTAGGGGTTTGTGGATGGATATGTTATGCTATATGTGGGAAAGTGTAGAACGTGGTGTTATGGTTATGCCAAACGGACAGCCTTGTACGAAAGAAGATATAGCCCGTATAATAGGTACGGATTGCTCAGGATCTTCTAAATGGGTAGATTCTTTGATAGAAAACAAGGTGTGTGAAGTTCGGGAAGATGGAGCTATTTATAGTAGGCGTATGGTAAAAGACAACCTGATAAGTAAGAAAAGAAGGCTGGCTGGTAAGAAAGGGGGTGAGATCACTAAGGCAAGGGTTTTCATTCCAAAAGCAGAAGCAGAAACGATCCTACAAGAGCAGCCCCAACAACCGCAACAGGAAGTTTTACTGTTTCCACAAGAAAGCCCACCACCTTTAACGCCAGAGCAGCAAAAAAAGGCTGAGAAGGCAAAAAAATACAAGTATGCTGAGTTCGTAACACTAACAAGGGATGAATACGCTAAGTTATGCGCTGAATATTCTGAGGAAGGAGCCAAACGGATGATTGAAATACTTGATAACTATAAAGGATCAAAGGGAAAAAGTATAGTTCTGACTATAGAGCGATACTAAACTGGGTAGTAAATAGATATAACGAAGAATACAAAAGTATGGATATAAACATAAAGAATCAGCTTCAAAAGATCCTGGATCGGCAACTGGAAACGACTACAGAAACACGATTTAGAATAGAAGGATATTCTAAGGAAACGGTTCAGGAAATGCTGCTTATGTGCTATCAGCATGAGGTGCGCAAAAGGCGTATTCCGTTTCAGGAAGATAAAGGAACACTGGAGAAAATAGAAAAGGCTGCAAAATGCTTACTGGCGATTATAAAGTAGGATTGCTGCTATATGGAATAGTAGGATCCGGCAAATCTACTTTAGGCAAGGCGATTTGTAACCTTATCGGTATTCTACACAATAGCTCCATATCCAGTGAGCGAAAAGGTGTATTCCGGGTTTCAGCTTTGGATTTGGCAAAAAATGTGGCTAATGATCCTATGTACTTCAATAAGCTCAAAAATCAAGAACTGCTTTTTATTGATGATATAGGAACTGAACCAGCAAGTGTAAAAAGTTGGGGTAACGAGTTCTCACCAGTGGTAGAACTGCTTTATGCCAGATATGATAGACAGTTATTCACTATCGCAACTTCCAATCTCAAAGATTCCGATTTTGGGGAACGTTACGGTATAAGAATAGCTGATCGGATGGAAGAAATGTTTGAACGTATTTATTACCAAAACAAGAGTTATAGAAAATGAGTGAGATAAATTGGAACGAGTTAAAAGACAAAGCCCATTCCAACGCTGTAAAACATGGATTTTGGGAAGGCAGACCAAGCGATAAGCACTTTTCTTTGCCTGGTTATTTCGGAGCTTATGGAAGCTGTGAACGCCCATAGAAGAAATAAGTTTGCAAGAGTACCAGCCAACAGAAAAGAAACAATATTCGATGATCGTACTTTCCACCATGAAAACAAGTATTTCAGAGAAAACTTTGAAGAGTATGTGAAAGATACAGTAGAAGATGAATTAGCGGATGCTGCTATTCGATTACTGGATCTTGCCGGAGCAAATAATCTGAATTTAAATAGATTCTGTTTGCAACACGTAGTTACTCCTAAAAAAAAGTTTTACAGAAAATATATATGCTATCGTAAAAGATTTGGTGAACTATAAATATTCTCGGGAAGAACAGATTAACTATGCTCTTCACCAGATACGAAGATTATCCGAAATTCTCAAAATTAACTTACTGTGGCATATTGAGCAAAAGATGTATTACAACGAAGGCAGGGAAAATAAACACGGAAAGGAATATTAAAATTTACCAAGTAAACATTATGAATACGAGTTTTGAACGAAGTAAGCAGACAACGGATGAGTGGTACACTCCCAAATGGATAGTGGACGCTTTAGGGAGTTTTGATCTTGATCCATGCGCTCCTGAAAACCGTTTGTGGAACACCGCCAAAAGACATATAACGCCTTCTGAGGATGGTTTAAAAAACTGAATGGGGGGGGGGGTAAGAGTATGGTTAAATCCTCCGTATTCACGTCCTCTTATTGAGCGATTTGTGGAAAAGATGGTAAGGAACAACAACGGTATAGCATTGCTTTTTAATCGCTGTGATAGCAAGATGTTTCAAGATCTCATTTTCCCAAATGCAAGTGCAATAATGTTTGTGAAGGGTAGAATAAAATTCTATCGACCAGATGGTACGCAAGGAGATAGCCCAGGGTGCGGTAGCGTTCTTATAGCCTTTGGTGAGGAAAACGCAAAAATACTGGAATATTCTAATATACCTGGTAAATATATAAAACTCAACAATTAAGATGGAAAAGAAAAAAGTAATATTGACCTTATGCAAGTCTTTCCCCGTAACTCATAGCAAAGCTGGCGAAGCTACAGACTTTGAAAAGAAGTTGAAAGACAAAAGTAAGATCCATACAATCCGATACAACGCAAAAATGTATGGGATGGACGGTATAAAGATATTGTTTCTGGTAAAAAATATCTTTCAATACGTGAATGGACTGGCAGACCGTATAATTCGGAGCAAAAGGAAATAGCCCAATTACCCAAAATCGGACTGCAACACGTAACCATGACATATAGCTCTGAGGATGCTTACCCTGAAATATGGATAGACAACAAGAAAGTTTCAATCCATGAAGTAGCGAAAAATGATGGTCTGAGCGTAGAGGACTTTGTAGAATGGTTTTTCGGGAACAACAAAGAGAATGTTTTTGAAGGTGTAGTTATTCATTTTACAGGATTTAGATACTAAAGCTATGAAGAAGATTTATAAAATATGCGATTGAAATAACAGACGAATCAGGATATTGTAAATGTCCAGTTGGTGCTAAGATCCTGACAGTACAGAATCAGAACGGAGTTCCTTGTATATGGGCTATGGTAGATCCTAATTCGGAAAAAGAGAATGTGCATATCAGAGTGCATGGCACAGGGCATAATGTTCCAGACAGTGATAGGCTGGAATACATAGGAACTTTTCAAAATGTGTGGTGGTTCGCTTGTGTTCCACGTTTTCAAAGTATTGTGATGAATGACGATAGGCATTGTAGCGAGTGTAAGCACTTCTGGAGTAATCCAAAAGTCGGTCAGATGTATTGATGTAAACTTTCTAAGAGGATAACTGCAAGAAAGAAGCCATGTAAGTTTTACGAAAAAACAACGAAATAATGGAAACTAATGCAACAAAAAGAACTGATATTTTCCAGATAGATCCACGTAACATAGTGGTAATGGATGATTTCAATGCTCGTAGAGATTTCGATTTAGAGGAATTAAAGGAGCAAATCAAGGCTAAAGGAGTTCTTAACCCTATTACCGTACTTCCTTTCAAAGATGAGGACGGTATAGAACGGTACAAGCTGGTGGATGGTGAAAGACGCTATCGGGCTACCATGCTTGCGATTGAAGAGGGTACAAACATTCCTTACATTAAGGCTTTGAAGCTGCCTAAAGACACAAGTACGGAAGAGCTTCTAATCGAGCAAATGATGAGAAATGAGGGAAAGCGTTTTTCTGAATATGAGTGCGGTATCATGTTCAAACGCTTTAAAGAAGAGTTCGGATATACCCAAAATGAGATAGCTGAAAAGTTTAAAAAATCTCCGGCTTTTGTGAGTAAATGTTTATCCCTAATGGATCTCCCTATAGAGATTCAGGAACGTATTATAAACAAACAAATATCGGCTTCTGCTGCTAAGGACATTGTAGCCAATTACGATACGGAAGAGGAACAAGTAAACGCCACGAGAAAAGCCGTAGAATTAGCCGAAAAGCAAGGGAAAAGGACTGTTACCAATAAAGAGATTAACGCTGTACAGAAAGAGGCTAAGGAAGCCAAAGAGATAGCTCAGGCACTCCGTAAGGTGTGGGCTTATCTGGATGGCGGTGTTATGGTAGATGTGGATAAGCTGGCTATCCTTCTGGATAAAACAGAGAGTTTGAGTAATGCAATGAAACAATATAAAAAAATTGAGTAAATGAAAGTAGTGTTTTTTGACCTGGAAACTACAGGAACGTTAGTAAACAAACATGGGATCCACCAAATTAGCGGTATGATCGTTATAGACGGTGAAGTAAAAGAAACCTTTGATTTCAAGGTACAGCCTAACCCTAAAGCGGAAATAGTGCAAGAGGCTTTAGATGTGGCTGGTGTAACCAAAGAGCAGATTCTATCTTATCCGGCAATGGGGTATGTGTACGGACAATTTACGGCTATTTTGAACAAATACGTGGATAAGTACAATAAGCAGGATAAGTTTTTCCTTGCTGGTTATAATAATGCTTCATTTGATAACCAGTTTCTCCGTGCATGGTTTTTACAGAATGGGGATAAATATTTCGGTTCTTACTTCTGGAGTAATTCTATAGATGTAATGGTTTTGGCAACTCCTTATCTGGCTTCTCAAACGCTCACAGATGGAAAATTTCAAGCAAGGAACTGTAGCAAAGGCACTCGGTATAGAAATAGACGAAAGCCGACTACATGATGCCTTATATGACATTCAAGTATGCAAATCTATTTACGATATTGTTTCACCATATAAAATGTAATGTTATGGAAAAGATTAATATTCAACTTCCTCAGTATTGGAAAAAGAAGAAACTTAACCCGGAGTTTATAAAAGAACTTGAATCAACTGCAAAAAGCGATCCGTTTACAAAAAGATGAGTTCGGGGAATATCGGTTTGGTACATTTCTTCATGGTTGCGCTATTGTCAAAGTTGAAATGACTGATAACCTTCTGAGCGTTGCTATTCACAGCCAACACCCTATAGGTTTGCCAATGATTAAGGAGATTCGCTATAAATACGCTCCGAATAATTGTCTTATGACAATGCTAATGCCTTCAAGGGAACAGCAGATTAGCAATAATACCGTAGTGCTTTATCAGATTCCAGGATCTTTTAGCGATACGACAGATGTTGAATTTGAGGAAGGGAAAGAATGATCTATATAGGGATTGATACAGGTGTACATACCGGGATTGCTATCTGGGATAACCGAAAGCGTTCTTTGGAAATGGTAAAACAAATGCCTATTCATAGGGCTATGGCGGTTGTTCAGTCTTATGCGGATATGCAAAAGACGGGTGTAGGCGATAAAATCATAGTAAGAGTGGAAGATCCACGACAACGCACCTGGTTTGGTACAGAGAGAATGACACGTGAAGAGGAACGGAAGAGGCTACAAGGTGTAGGATCCGTAAAACGTGATGCTACAATTTGGGAAGATTACCTTACCGAACTTGGTGTTGAGTTTGAAATGGTTGCTCCTAAACGGAATATAACAAAGATGAGCCGGGGAATATTTCAAGCAGCTTACGGGATGGAAAAAGCAAACCAACGAGCATAGTAGGGATGCTGCCATGTTAGTATTTGGCTTTTAGATGTTTTTTTGCTCTTTGTTGGTGTATATATACACCAAAATTTATATCTTTGCATTAATTGATAACATTGATATTATGACTATTACGACAACTATCTTTATAGTAGCAGGTGCTTTAGCGGTATTCATTACCGCTATGCACTTTGCAAATCTTTTCCTACCGTATGATCCGATTACACCAGGTAAATCTATTTACCGTATATCTGATGGTAAGTTTAATAGGGTGGCAACGATCACGAGTATAGAGAACGGTTGTATCTATGTATATGATAAATTCCCGTTGCCATTGCATTATAGAGGAAAATTTTACGCTGTAGGCAGAATGACGGACGGGCATAAGGTTATGTTTTTAGGGAAGCGGAAACTTTATCTGTTGATGCGCTTTGTGGAGGCTTTCAGAAAGATTGCCCGTATTCCTGAATTTGAAAAGGAGGTTTAACATGGAAGAGATAGAGATTGTTTACCGTAAAATCTCGGATCTAACTCTGTTGGATGATAACCCACGAAAGATAAGCAAGAGAGATTTAGAGCGTTTGGTAGATTCCATCCGCATAAATGGTTTCTGGAAGCACCGCCCTATTGCCTTATCTGAGCGTGAAGGAAAGTTATATGTACTGGCAGGACACCAACGGATAAAGGCTGCAAAGAAGCTGAAAATATCGGAAGTGCCGACAATCTTGTACCACAACCTGACCGAAGAGCAGGAAGCGGATATAGTTCTAAGGGATAACATCAACAACGGTGAATGGGATTTTGAAAAGCTACAGCTTGGAGATTGGAGCAACAAGGCTGATTTCTCTTTTATCGGTTTAGATATTCCAGTAGAGGATAAACAGCCGGAAGATGAGGAAGCAGCCGATGAAGAGCAAGAGGACAACGAGAAAGAGGAAGGATCAGAAGATGATCCGATAGCGGATGAAAAAGAGGATTTTTACAGTTCCATGCTTAACGATTGTTTGTATGAGAGCAATAATGAGTTTGACATTCCTAATTTGTTGCTGGAAGAACAAGCCGGAAAACTTCTTTTGCCTTTTGCCCCCTGGGGAGCTGATAGCCGATTAAGGAAAGATGTTGCTACTTACCACTTCTATGTAGATGATTATCGCTTTGAAGCTATTTGGAAAGATCCGATTAAGGTGCTAATCAGTGGTGTAAAAGCGTTGGTAGAGCCGAACCTTTCCGTTTACGATACAACCCCGATAGCTTACGGTTTACAACAGATTTACAAGAAACGTTGGATAAGCCGATACTTTCAAGAGTGCGGTATCAAGGTGTACGCAGATCTGAATGTTTCTGTGAAGTTCAAAGAGTATAATAAACTGGGCTTACCAAAAGGGTATAACGCTTTTTTCACTCGTGGCTATGCTGGTCGGTTGGAATATCTGAAAGGAGAGCTTGAAGTAGCCAAAGAAATATCCGGCTTGCAAACTCCTAACTTGCTTGTGTATGGCGGTGGTGATGAGATCAGAAAGTTTTGCATAGATAACAGCCTGGTTTACGTCCAGGACTTTATTAACGATAAAAGTTCAAAAAAAGATGGCAAAAACAAGCGGAAGTAATGGAGGTTTGCCGAATGGCGATTCAAACTACAAAGGTAAGGTAGGCAAACTGGAACCTTTGGCTTCAATTAAGAACCCGAAGGTGTACAAGACTGTAAAAGAAAGTTATCTCACGTTTTCACTCTGTTTTGGGGAGTAAGACAGAAAGATATTAAGATCGGACAACTGGAGGCTGGTACGGGTGGAGTGCATATTTCCCAAAATGGAGTATCTAAACAAGTCGTTTTGAATAAATCCGTTTTCAATGGGAAAAACACCACAACCCAAAGCGTTGCTAAATGGGCTGAAAAAGGCTACAAAAGCGGACACTTGACGAAAACCAACAAGCCAGTAGCACATATTGTTACTCACGAGCTGGCGCACGCAACTTGGAACAACCATTTAACAAGCCCCAATGCAAAGGCAGCAAGTAAAAGCATAAACAGCCTTTATAAGAAATGGGGTAATGATAAGTCGAAACAAGGTTATGGTAAATATGCCAAAACCAATGTAAACGAGTTCTGGGCAGAAGTATGTACAAAAGCGTTCATGGTAAGGCAGATAAGTACACAAAAGCAGCTAAAGATATAATCAAGAAGTATAAATTATAACGTATATTTGCGGAAAATGCAATAAAATATTGAGCTATGGATAAAATAGAATTAACCGATTTGCAAAAGCGGCTTATTCAAAAGCAGCTAAATGAAAAGTACGATCCGTTTATGGCTACGGAAGAAGAACAAGAAGCCTTCAATGACGTAATAGACAAAGCCGAAGCATTATCGGATGAGTTGGACGCTGTAGATGATTACATAGACAACTACAACGGTGATATGATAGCCTGGTTTTGGGCAAAGTACCAAGAGCAGGAACAAAAGGAACAATGATAAATTAACCAGGTAAAGAATTAATCAGGTGGGAGTCCCTATCTGATTTTTTCTTTCCTTAATTGGTGTATATGTACACCAAAAACAACGAATAAACAACGGAATGGCACTCTTTGAGAAAGGCAATAACATAGGGAATAGATTCACAAGCGAAAACCAGCCAAAGAAAAATGGTCGGAAGCCCTCAATGTATAAACAGCTCAAAGAGCTTACAGGTAAAAAAGTAGATTATGAGCTGAGCAAAGAGGACTATTATAAAACAATTCGGTTTCTTCTTGAACGCTCCAAAGGAGAGCTAAATAAAAATCATGGCTGACGCAAACAGAGAAGATAGCACTACTCCTATTTGGGTGTCAATATTATCAGTGCAATCTTCACAGATATTCGCTTTGGTCGGACTTCAATCGGTTGAAA
>ENA-OQCD01000505-OQCD01000505.1-human-gut-metagenome-genome-assembly--contig:-NODE-505-length-11054-cov-3.835545_pt1 | contig 11054 bp, 15 predicted proteins | sample MGYA00242755_ERZ504571 | MGnify/ENA primary metagenome ERZ504571 (study PRJEB26092, sample SAMD00036274) | human gut metagenome | host: Homo sapiens | study: EMG produced TPA metagenomics assembly of...
TGGCAGGCGGAGCAGGCTCATCATGCCCCCAGCAAAGAAAAGCAGAGCGTTCCCGACGGGGAACGCCCTGTTGTACATATCGCTGTTATCTGTGGCTTTAATCGCAAGTTTTACAAGCAGAGCAATTCTCAACGACCTGTTTGCGATATGCAATTCACGGTTGTTGCCAACGAATCAAATCGTGAATTACGCTGGCAGGGTGCGTCCTATTCAGGGACGCACCCTGTTTTTGTTTTGTATTTGATCTTCTAATCCATGGTTCAGACTGTATTCGCTCAAACACCCTCTAGAATGGTATGCCGGAAGCAGATGCCTCAAAGCTGCCGACATCTCCGATTTTTCAAAAAGACTTGACATTCCCGGGTAGTTCTATATAATTATCAATGTTAATTACCTTCGATAATCGTTTGGAGAGGAATTTCATTATGACCATCGAACTGATCAAGCAGCTGCTGGATGCCTGCTATCTGGCAAAGCGGGCACGGGAGATGCTGCCTGCCCTGCCGGAGGGTGTGACATCCTCTTATATCCAGTGTCTGGATGTTATTCAGAAATTGCAGACCCGTGGCATCCAGCCGAAGATCTCTGATCTCAGCGATACACTGAACCTGCCCCGCCCCGGTGTGACCCGTACCGTAAAAGAGATGGAGCACAAAGGGTATCTGAGAAAACAGGTATCCGCTGAAGATGGCCGCGTGACCTATCTGTTTCTCACCGAGAGCGGGCAAGCGCTTTCCCAGAAGTACAATACGGACTACTTCTCGCAACTGCTCCCGTATCTGGACAGCATTTCCGAGGAGGATGCAGCGTGCACCATCCAAACGCTGGAAAAATTCTATGCTATTATGCGCGAAAGGAAAGATTCTCTTGAAAAACGATAAGACCGATTTTACCCAAGGCCGCATTTTGCCAAAGCTCGCTTTTTTCATGCTGCCCATTCTGGGTGCGCTGGTGCTGCAGGCGCTTACGGCGCAGTAGACCTTCTGGTAGTGGGGCGCTTTGGCTCCACTTCAGGCTTGTCTGCGGTTTCCACCGGTAGTCAGGTACTCAACCTCGTCACCTTTGTTGTCACCCAGCTTGCCATGGGTGTCACAGTGCTCATTGCCCGCTATCTGGGCGAAAAACGACCGCAGTACATCGGGCAAGTCATTGGCGGGGCAGCTGTTGTGTTCACCCTTCTGGCAGCTGCACTGTTCGTGGTGCTGGTGTTTTTTGCACGGCTTATTTCCAGTCTGATGCAGGCTCCTGCCGAAGCCCTGGACCTGACCGCCAGCTATGTGCGCATTTGCGGCAGCGGCATCTTCTTTATTGTAGCCTATAATATGCTCTCGGCTCTTTTCCGCGGTCTGGGCGACAGCCGCTCTCCGCTGATCTTTGTGCTGGTGGCGTGCATTGTGAATATTATTGGCGATCTGGTGCTGGTGGCTGGTTTTCATCTGGATGCTGCCGGTGCCGCCATTGCTACGGTAGCAGCACAAGCTGTCAGCGTAATCTGTGCAATCGCAATGCTGCTGAAGAAGGAGCTGCCCTTCAAAATCCATCGCTCTGATTTCAAGCCGAACCCCCAGTGCAAAAATTTCTGGCATCGGTCTGCCGCTGGCTTTGCAGGAGTTTTTTGACCCAGCTTTCCTTTCTGGCGCTCTGCGCCTTCGTCAACCGGTTGGGGCTGGAGGCATCTTCCGGCTACGGTGTGGCGTGCAAGATCGTTAATTTTGCCATGCTGATCCCCAGTTCTCTGATGCAGTCCATGGCATCCTTTGTGTCCCAGAACGTGGGTGCTGGCAATAAAAAACGCGCCGAGCAGTCCATGCTCACCGGCATTGGCATCGGTCTGGTGTTCGGCTGCGTCGTATTTGCACTGGTGTGGTGCAAGGGTGACGTTCTCTCCGGTCTGTTTACGGCAGATGCCGCGGTTATTGCCAACGCTACGCCTACCTCAAGGGCTTTGCGCCCGAGACCATCGCCACTGCCATCCTGTTCAGCATGGTAGGTTACTTCAATGGCAACGACAAAACCCTCTGGGTCATGGTACAGGGGCTGGTGCAGACTCTGCTGGTGCGTCTCCCCATGGCGTATATTATGAGTATCCAGCCCAACGCCAGCCTGACGATGATCGGTCTGTCCGCACCCACCTCCACCGCAGTGGGCATCTTATTAAACATCTGCTTTTTCCTCTGGCTTAAACGATACGAAAATCAAACGTCTGCATAAGTTTTGAAGGCTGGAGGCCTGCCGATGGTTGTTACCACCTATAAACATGATACGGTCGTGCTTGAAATTTCAAATTCAATCATGAGTCGATAATAGCAAACAAGCCCACAGGATAGACCGCATAAAAATACGGCAGACCTGTGGGCTTGTTCCTTATATCGAGTTAATCTCTAAACGATAAATCCTCTGATCCATGACCTCCGACCACATTCTTCAAATATTCCTCCGGGTTACCATTCAGAATCAAATCCGCGTAGCTCAGCGGATCATTGTAGATGAGGTAGTCCAGTTCAGACCTCTGCGCCATGGTAACATCCAGTGCATCCTCGACACCGGTGCAGTTGATGGAAATTTTGCGCCCATCCCGGAGCAGCAGCTCCACACAGCCGGTGCCCATGTTAAACTGACAGGCTCTTGCATCGTACTTCATAATCTTGCGTCCCTTCTGCTTACGGCACTCTTACTGTTGTGACCTTCGTGATACGGTCTTTCTTCTGATAAGGTTTTGGACACACAGCCGTAAGGGAAGAGCCATTGTTCTCGTTTCCGAAGAAAACAAAAAATCCGAGCCCTTCTCCTATCGAGAAAAGGTTCGGATTTTCATGGTTTGGTGCGAGGGAGGGGACTCGAACCCCCAAGGATAAACCACACGCACCTCAAAACGTGCGCGTCTGCCAGTTCCGCCACCCTCGCATACCGTATTGTTTTTGCAGCCCTGAAATCTCTGAGGTGAAAGACCGTGATGCGGACTGCTTGAATATATTACCACGTTCCCGGCAGATAGTCAAGCGCTTTTTTCTTTTTAAATGAAATTTTCGGGCCGTCATTTCTTAAGAATATGTTGGTTGAAATGCATGGATGGGTGTGATATTATAAAACTAACTATCTCTGCTCAGTTGTTTTGGCAGCAGGGAAGAAGATGATAAGGATACGGCGATACGGCGGAAATGCATTTCTGCGCAGGGTGCAGACCGACCGGCTTTTTTGAAAGGAATTTGAGTGGACGCAGGAATGAACGAGAAAAAAGAAAATGTTATTGTAAACGGTTTTTTCTGGCGCTTTGCAGAGCGGTGCGGTGTGCAGCTGATCTCAGCGGTGGTGTCCATCCTTCTGGCGCGCATCCTTACACCCGATGATTACGGCAAGGTGGCACTGGTGACGGTGTTCAACAATATCATGTATGTCCTGCTGGACTGCGGCATTGGCACCGCGCTGGTGCAGAAGAAGGAAGTGGACGAGCTGGATTACTCGTCGGCGTCTTTTTTTCAGCATTGTGATCAGCTTTGTGCTGTATGGGGGAATGTTCGTGGCGGCACCGTATCTGGCTGCTTTCTACAATGACCCCAGCATGACCCCGATCTTTCGCGGCATCAGCCTGACAGTGGCGGTCTGCGGCATCAAAACGATCCAGCAGGCGCATGTGACCCGGAACATGAAGTTCCAGTATTTTTTCTATTCCGCCTTTGCGGGCGCGATCGTATCCACGGTCCTGGGCCTGGGCCTTGCCTATATGGGCTTTGGAGTCTGGGCGCTGGTGGTGCAGCAGGTATCCAATATCACGGTGGACACGCTGGTGTTGTGGAAGCTGTCCTCCTGGCGGCCTAAGATGGAGTTTTCGTGGCAGCACCTGAAAGGGCTGCTCTCTTATGGTTGGAAGCTGCTGGCCTCGTCGCTGAGCAGCGTCATCTACAACAACCTGCGCAGCCTGATCATCGGCAAGATGTACACCTCGGCGGATCTGGCGTATTACAATCAGGGCGATAACCTGACTTATAATATCGCGTCAAGCGTGGATACTTCCATTGAGAGCGTTTTGTTCCCGGTCATGTCCTCACTGCAGGATGACCGTGCGCAGGTCAAGAACATGACCCGCCGCTCCATCAAGACCTGTACCTATATTATTGCGCCGTGATGATGAGCACTGCGTTCTGTGCCGAACCGCTGGTGCGCCTGATCCTCACCGAGAAGTGGCTGCCCTGTGTGCTGTTCCTCAGGGTGTTCTGTCTGGGGTATGCGTGCTGGCCGATCATCACGGCAAACCTGAATGCAGCCAAGGCGGTGGGCCGCAGCGATCTTTACCTGAAATGTCAGCTTTTGAACGAAGGGGTGTGCATCCTTTTTCTGCTGGCAACATTCCGTGTCAGCGTCGAGGCCATTGCATATGGTATGCTGATCACGAATGTTGTGACCCAGATCCTGGATGCACAGCTCAACAAAAAGCTGATCGGCTATGGCTATCTGGAACAGATGCGTGATATCCTGCCGACCCTGCTGCTGGCAGCGGGCGCGGGCCTGTGCATGTATCTGGTCATTTTTCTGCACCTGCCGGATCTGCTGACGGTGATCATCCAGGTGGTGGTTGGTCTGGGCATTTATCTGACAGGCTCTGCCATTCTGGAATTGGACACCTTTGAATATTTCAAGGATGTGCTGGCTCCGTCCATCCGGCAGAAGCTGAAACGCTGAAACCGGCATTTTGAATCGTGTAAAAATCCGTCGGGCGGGTGATGTCCGACGGATTTTTGTTCTTTTTGTCTAAAGTATACAAGAAGAAACATTAAAAACCGGCAAAGCGACCATTGAAAAACGCAACTGATATACTAGAATATAAGTACAAGAGCGCGGCACACGGCTGCGCGGAAAATGCAAAGCAGAAAATATAAAACAGGAGGATTTTCCTATGCCTATGAAAATGGGTTGGCGCTGGTATGGCGAGGGCAACGATCCTATCAGCCTGAGCGACATCAAGCAGATCCCCGGCGTGACCAGCATCGTCTGGGCATTGCACGACAAGATGCCCGGCGAGATCTGGGAGATCGACGAGATCCAGAAGGTAGCCGATCAGATCCACGCTTACGGCTTCGACATGGACGTGGTCGAGTCGGTCAACGTCCACGATGACATCAAGATCGGCCTGCCCACCCGCGACAAGTACATCGAGAACTACAAGCAGTGCATCCGCAATCTGTCCAAGTTCGGTGTCAAGGTCATCTGCTACAACTTCATGCCGGTGTTCGACTGGACCCGTACCGATCTGTTCCACCCCGTGGGCGACGGCTCCACTGCACTGTTCTATGAGAAGGATAAGATCAAGGGCGATTACAAGGCTATGGCTGAGTACATCATGTCCTTCACTGAGAAGTATAACATGACCTTCCCCGGCTGGGAGCCGGAGCGCATGGCAAAGCTGGACGAGCTGTTCAAGGCTTACGCCCCTGTCACCAAGGAAAAGCTGTGGGAAAACCTGAAGTACTTCCTGGAAGCACTGATGCCCACCTGCCATGAGTGCGGCATCAAAATGGCTATCCATCAGGATGATCCCCCTTGGGATATCTTCGGCCTGCCCCGTCTGCTGGTGGATGCTGAGAGCATCGACCGCTTCCTGAGCATGGTGGATGATCCGTACAACTGCCTGACCCTGTGCACCGGCAGCCTGAACGCAAACCCCAACAACAACTGTGCCGAGATCGTGCGCAAGCACTGCGACCGCATTGCCTTTGGTCACATCCGCAACATCCACCACTTCCCCAACGGCGACTTCTCCGAGGCTGCTCACCGCGACTGCTGCGGCGAGACCGGCATCATCGAGGTGCTGCGTGCTTACCATGACTGCGGCTTTGAGGGCTACATCCGTCCCGACCACGGCCGTCAGCTGTGGGAGGAAGGCCCCGGCAACTGCCGCCCTGGTTACGGCAAGTATGACCGTGCTCTGGGCGTTCAGTACATGCTGGGTGTCTGGGATCTGCTGGATCGTCTGGATGAAGAGAAAAAGAAGGGCTGATAAATATGAAGCTGTCTGAGATCAAAAACGGCAATCTGTCCGCCGAGTGGGCAGAGAAGGGTTATGAGCTGCCCAAATTCGATATCGAGGCTGTCAAGGCCAAGACCCACGCCGAACCCACCTGGGTGCACTTCGGCGCAGGCAATATCTTCCGTGCATTCCCGGCTGCCATCCTGAACGATGCGCTGAACACCGGCAAGTATGACCGCGGTGTCATCGTGGCCGAGAGCTTTGACTACGAGATCATCGACAAGGCTTATCGTCCCTACGACAATATGAGCCTGCTGGTCTGCCTGAAGTCCACCGGCGAGATCGAGAAGAAGGTGGTGGCTTCCGTTACCGAGAGCCTGAAGGCTGACTACTCCTTCGGCGAGGACTGGGCACGTCTGGTGGAGATCTTCCAGAACCCCAGCCTGCAGATGATCTCCTTCACCATCACTGAGAAGGGCTACGGCGTTGCTCCTGCTGATCTGGAGCGCGGCCTGACCCCCGTGCTGGCCATGGGCAAGGTCACTGCTCTGCTGTACGAGCGCTTCAAGGCCGGCAAGCTGCCCCTGACCGTCCAGAGCATGGATAACTGCTCCCACAACGGCGATAAGGTCAAGAACGCTGTCCACGCCTATGCTGCCAAGTGGGTGGAGCAGGGTCTGGTGCCCGCCGAGTTCCTTGCCTATGTGCAGGACGAGACCAAGATCACCTTCCCGTGGAGCATGATCGACAAGATCACCCCGCGCCCGGATGCCAAGGTCCAGCAGATGCTGGCCGACGACGGCTTTGAGGACAACTACACCATCGTCACCGAGAAGCACACCTTTACCGCTCCCTTCGTCAACGCCGAGGAGACCCAGTACCTGTGCATCGAGGATCACTACACCAATGGCCGTCCTCCGCTGGAGCTGGGCGGTGTGCTGTACTGCGACCGCGAGACTGTGGACAAGATCGAGAAGATGAAGGTGTGCACCTGCCTGAACCCCCTGCACACTGCCATGTCCATCTATGGCTGCATGCTGGGTTACACCCTCATCTCCGCCGAGATGGCCGATGAAGACCTGCGTGCCTTCATCCAGAAGATCGGCTACATCGAGGCAATGCCCGTCGTGGTCGATCCCGGCGTTCTGAACCCCTACGAGTTCATCGGCGCTGTCATCAACCGCCGTCTGCCCAACCCCTTCATGCCGGATGCTCCCCAGCGTATCGCAACCGATACCTCCCAGAAGCTGGCCATCCGATTTGGTGAGACCATCAAGGCCTACGAGGCACGCGGTCTGGACAAGAGCAACCTGATCCTGATCCCGCTGGTGCTGGCAGCTACGCCCGCTACCTGAAGGGCATCGATGACAACGGTCAGGCCTTTGAGCCTTCCACCGATCCGCTGCTGGCTGAGCTGCAGGCCATTGTGCTCCGCTGGAGGTCAAGGAAGGCGAGCAGGACTTCAGCTGCCTGAAGAAGCTGTACAGCCGTGTTGACGTGTTCGGCGTGGATCTGTATGCCGTTGGTCTGGGCGAGAAGATCGAGGCAATGGCCAAGGAGCTGTTTGCAGGCCCCGGCGCTGTGCGCAAGACCCTGCACAAGTATACGCTTGCCCGCTGATCGGCTGACGCAATCACATAAGCTATCTTCGCACCCACGCTGCGCTTTGCTTTGCCGCAGCGTGGGTATTTATAAAAGAAAAGAACTGCTGAACGAAATGTCAGCAGTTCTTTTTTTGCGTGTGCATATTTTTTGGGTTTAGCCTTTTCTGCAGTCGTGCAGCTTTTCTTTGGGCAGGATGCCGGCCAAAAACTTCCACACCGCTTCCATGCGGTCGTCAGTAAGTAAGCTTTCTCTTTCTCTACGTAGAGGTACACCGCATTGTCCGTGCGGTAGGCGCAGTAAAAGCTGTCCCATGCGTGGCGGCTGGTGGGTTCGGGCTTGTCCTGCTGGCCGTACATCCACACAGCAATGCCGGTGTCGGCCAGCTCCACACGGTAGAAGGCACGCGGCAGGTGCATCTGTTTGATCTGCCGGGAAACGCTGCGGAAGAACGAGTAAAAGTAGCTCACCGGCAGGCCGATGCCCACAATGGCAAGCACAGCAGCCAGCAGCCCGGCACCCGAGCGCTTGCCCAGCTGCGAAAGGCAGACGGCGGCAAAAGCCAGCATGATGGCGGCAAAAACAGCGGGACGCAGCCATGCTTTGCGGTGATGGAATGCATCGAACACGGCAAAATCGCGGAAGCCCTGCTCACCCATGGTGGTGGAAACGGAGATGGTCTGGGACATAAAGTCGCCTCCTTTGTATTTATAGGCATCGTACCACAATTGCGCGGTTTAGGCAAGAGAAAAACATGCAAACCTTGCCAATCCGGCCCAAAAGCGTGGTACAATAAATCGTTACCAAACGAAAGGAGGCGGCAGGCTTTGCAGCACCGCAAGCGGCAGATCACCCTCAAGCAGCGCATGGGCTTGTGTCTGGCAGCATTTTTTGCGGCCTTTGCCATGCAGCTTACGCTCAATGGCTACCAGTCCAGAGCAGTGCAGGCAGTACAGGACGCGCAGATGGGCTGCTTCAACGCCATCAGCCGCTTTCAGGGCGGTGTGGAAAGCTCTATTTCCGTGCTGGAGAACTACCGCTGGGAGAACAGCGAGCCGGAGGAGATCATTGACCGGCTGCAGTCGGCATCTTCCACCTGCAACGCATGGCTCTGGCGCATCGGTACCAGCCTGAACAGTCTGGAAAGCGTCAGCGATGAGCAGTGGGTGCTCTACAGCGCAGTGGATACGGTCTATCAGACCTACACCGGCCTGCTGGATGAGCTGGAAAAAACGACCTGCTCAGCGGCAACGATGCCGCAGCTTCCCAGCTGTATTATGCAAAGGTGGTGCCCTGCGGCGATTACCTGAGCCAGTACACCCTGCAATTGCTGGAAACCGCCATTCAGGATTCCCAGACCACCTACACCACCATCTCGGCCCTGAACGAGCGCATCACCATGCTGCAGACGGTGGTGGTGGCGCTGTGCGTGGCGCTGGGCTGCGTTACCGGTTTGCTGGTCATGCGTCTGCTCACGCCGGTGCAGCAGATGATTGCAGCCTCCCGCGCCATTGGCAAAAGTGAGTTCGACACCCCGGACATCCCGCTGCCCAAGCAGACGGAGATCGCTCAGCTGGCCGAGTCCTTCAACATCATGAAGCACTCCATGGCCCAGCAGGTGACCACCCTGCAGGAGAAAAACGAAATCGAGCGGGAGCTGCACCGCCAGAAGACCGAAGCACTGGAGCTGCAGAACCGCATGGAGCGCAGCCGGCTGCAGCAGCTGCGCAGCCAGATCGACCCGCACTTTCTGTTCAACACCCTGAATGTGATCCAGCAGACCGCCGGTACCGAGACAGCCTACCGTACGCAGGCGCTTATCATGGCGCTTTCGCATCTGCTGCGCTACAGCCTGATGAGCAACGATGAACAGGTGCCGCTCTCCCGTGAGGTGCGCATCGTGGATGAATATTACTCCATCTACCATGTCCGCTTTGGTGAGCGGGTGCGTATGGAGTGGCGCATTTCCGATTCGCTGGATCTTACCGAGACCATGGTGCCGTCCTTTATTTTACAGCCCATCGTGGAAAAATGCCTTCAAGCACGGCATCTGCCCCAAAGAGGAGGGCGGTGTGGTGCGCATCCGCGTGAACCCTCTGCGGGAGAAGGGACTGCTGTGCATCCGCGTGGTGGATAACGGCGTGGGCATCCAGCCGGATCGATTACGACAGCTGCGCGGGGCGCTCAGCCAGCCCGGTGAGCGCTGGGAGCATATCGGCATTTATAATGTTGCGGCCCGCCTGCGTCTGCTGGATCGGAACAGCCGCTTTGTGATACGGTCCCATCCGGGACGCGGTACGGCGGTGGTGCTGTATCTGCCATTGGTGGAGAATGAGGAGGAGTTTGAGGAATGATTCGTCTGTTGATCGCGGATGATGAAGCACTGGAACGGGAAACGCTGGCGGACATCGTGGCCCGCCGCTTTGAGCACGAAGTGACCATCGAGACTGCCGAGAACGGCCGCAAGGCAGCGGATACGGCGGTGCTGTGGGGCGCAGACCTGATCCTGATGGACATTGAGATGCCCGGTATGAACGGTCTGGATGCAGCCCGCGCCGTGCTGGAACAGCGCCCGGAGTGCAAGGTGATCTTTGTTACGGCCTACAGTCTGTTCCAGTACGCCCACGAGGCCATGCATCTGGGTGCCTGCGATTATCTGCTCAAGCCGGTGAATCCGGACGAAGTGGAAGCTTCCATCCGCAAGGCCATCCGTCAGATCGAGGCGGGCCGCCGCCTTGCAGAGCTGGCTCCGGTGGAACCGGAGCCGGAAGCTGACCCGGAGAGCGATGCCGCCGAAGCAGGGGAGAACGACCGCAATGCACTGGTCATGGCCCATGTGCGCAAGTATATGGAGGATAACTATATGTTCGACCTCTCGCTGGACAGTGTGAGCGAGATCCTGCATATCAGCCCGGCGTATCTCTCGGCACAGTTCAAGAAGTACCAGAAGATGAACTTTCTGGACTGCCTGACCGAGCTGCGTATCAACGCTGCCAAGGAGCTGCTCACCGACCCGTTCCGTTCGGCAGCAGAGGTAGCTTCCATGGTGGGCTACGAGGATTCCAGCTATTTTGCCCGCACCTTTAAAAAACGCACCGGCATGACCCCCACCCAGTACCGCAGGGAAGCGGCCAAGCTGCACGGGAGGCCCGCCTGTGACCCGCCGCCAGATGCTCACCGCCCTGTTCGGCGCGGCGGTGCTGGCACTGCCGGTGGCGGGCTGCGGCCATCAGCCGGTGCAGGACGAGCCGGGGGCGGAACTGATCCTGCGCTATGCGGAGAACCAGCCGGAGGATTATCCTACTACGCAGGCGGCGCTGGCCTTTGCGGATCTTGTGGCTCAGCGCACCGATGGCCGCGTGAAGTGCTGGTGTACAGCGGGGGAGAACTTGGCGCGGAACAGAGCGTGATCCAGCAGATGCAGTTTGGCGGCATGACTTCTCCCGCGTGTCCCTCAGCCGCTGGCAGAGTATGAGCCGGCGCTGGAGCG
>ENA-OQCD01000506-OQCD01000506.1-human-gut-metagenome-genome-assembly--contig:-NODE-506-length-11022-cov-1.496650_pt1 | contig 11022 bp, 18 predicted proteins | sample MGYA00242755_ERZ504571 | MGnify/ENA primary metagenome ERZ504571 (study PRJEB26092, sample SAMD00036274) | human gut metagenome | host: Homo sapiens | study: EMG produced TPA metagenomics assembly of...
CAAAATCTTTAGGTAATAACAAAGCCCCTGCTTGTGAAAGTCGGGGCTTTGTGCATAAAAAAAGAAGGTGCGCATTTTGACACACCTTCTTTATTTTCTCACAAAACGCAAAATACAGCAATATAGACTGGATGACGAGGTATACGAGCTTTCCGCTCAATTGTAACTTTATCCACTTCTGACCTGCCTCCATATTTGATTAAGTCTTGGAGCAAAACTACTCCTTCCCGATATAAATCCCAATTTGATACATATTAAAAAACACTTTATACTTGAAGCATAAAGCTGGATGAATTCATCTTTATAGAGTTCCCGAACATCTTCGGGAGCATCATCAAGAGTATAAGCAGAAAGATTCTTACGCAAAGATTCCATATACCTGCCCACATCTTTTCCTGCGTATAGCTAGCAGGATTTAGTTTGAAAATATTTTCTCCGCTAAATGCAAGAAAGCGGTTCTGAAGTTGTTTATCATTCACACATTCTTTCTTTATAAACTCGTCAAATCACCTCTAAGCTTCTACTACAACAAGTCTATTTTAGGCTGCAATATTCTCAAACTTATATAATATACATCTTAATCATCGACGAACGGCAAAAAGTTCAGCTTCAGTTTCCCAAGTACCATCCGGACGTTACCATACGTTGCCAACGGAATGAAGTCGTTGTAATTTCTGAAAACACCCACTGTATATTCTTCTCATTAATTTCCGTCTGAACAATCCTGTTTCCTTCTCTTTTTCCTTCCAGTTGTGTAGCCCCTCCTAATTCCGTATATAAAATATCCCATGCCTCTGTATTAGGATTATACATACGTACCGCAGTCGCATAAGCTGCATCCGGTTGATAATCTTTAATCCGTGCCTTACGCGAAGGGCAAATAAACACATCTTGAATTGCAGTCCCTTCCAGCACCCAAGCGAATATCCACTCTCCCTGAACATGTCTTTCGCCTGTTGTACCTTGGTTATCAACCCATTCAAATCCCATTCACCGACAAACTGTCCATACAGGTTATCTTTTCCGGTATCAAATTGCTTTTCCCTTTTGACACTAATACATTTATAAATTCTCCCATACTTTATTTACTGACTCTAGATTAGACAAATATAAGATTTATAATTAATAATCACTAATATTAAAGCAATTATCTGTATGCAATATCCATGTCGAAAGCAAACAGATGCATAGTATAAAATACTGGCTTCCCTACTCCCAAACAGATTTTTTATATTACACCCCAAAAACATTTCATTTACAAACTTATTGCAAAAAAAGTATTTGGCCATTAAATCTCAATTATTCAAGAAAGAAGTACCGATAAAAAGTCTTTTTTCCCTATATTTGCTAGGCTGAAAAAAATGTCATTAACTCAATTAATATGAAAAAACTATCGTTTATTATTGTATTTGTATTCCTGTCCATTCTTTTTGTACAGGCACAGCAAGCAAAGTATGTATTTTTATTTCATCGGAGATGGAATGGGTGTTAACCAAGTTTTAGGAACAGAGATGTATCGTGGAGAGTTGGAAGGCAAAAATTGGTGTGACTCCGTTATTATTCACCCAATTTCCTTATGCAACCATAGCCACTACTTTCTCGGCAACCAACGGAGTGACAGATTCGGCCGCTGCAGGAACAGCACTTGCTACGGGAAACAAAACAAAAATGGCGCATTAGGTGTGAAAAAGGATCTGGAAACCAAAAGTTAACAGTATTGCTTCTTGGGCAAAAGAAAAAGGTTGCCGTGTAGGTATCAGTACCAGTGTCAGCGTAGACCATGCCACACCGGCTGCTTTTTACGCACACCAAGGACAAAGAAGCAGCTATTACAACGTGGGTCTGGATTTGATTGATGCCAACTTCGATTTCTATGCAGGATCAGACTTTTTTAGATCCCACCAACAAAAAAGCCGCCGGTTCAAATTCAGAAAGTCTGTACACACTGGTGGACAAAGCCGGATATACCATAGCCCGTGGCTACAAGGACTATCAGAAAAAAGCAAAAAATCGGACAAACTGATTCTCTTACAACCTGCGACAGCAACAGACAATAGTGCTATCCCCTATGCTATCGATCGAAAAAAAGGCGATATGACTTTAACTGAAATCACCCGTGCCGGAATCAATTTCCTGTCTAAAGATCTATCAAAAGGGTTCTTCCTGATGGTTGAAGGAGGTAAAATAGACTGGGCTTGCCACAGCAACGACGCCGCTACCGTATTCCACGAAGTGATGGATATGGACAATGCCATAAAAGTTGCTTACGAATTCTATGAACAACATCCCGATGAAACCCTGATTGTAGTAACAGCCGACCACGAAACCGGAGGAATCGTTTTAGGAAAAGGTCCGTATACTTTGAACCTGCAAGCTTTAAAATCACAAAAAGTAAGTGAAAGCGGATATACTAAAATTGTAAACGAATTAAGAAAAAAATACAAGAATCAAGTACCTTGGGAAGTTATCAAGCAATCATTGAAGGATAATTTCGGATTTTGGGATAGTATTCAATTGAATGAAAAGCAAGAAGCATCCCTGAAGAAAGTATATGATGAATCATTTAGCGGTAAAGAGATAGATTTGACCAAAAGTGAATATCAACAAGACGAACCTTTGGCAGCTGAGGCCAAAAGAATTCTGGATGACATCGCTCTGGTAGGTTGGACCAGTGGTGGGCACTCTGGAGGTTATGTACCCGTATTCGCTATCGGAGCCGGCGCCCAACTATTCCAAGGTCGCATTGACAATACCGAAATTCCGGTAAAAATAGCAGAAGCTGCTGGTTATCCCAACAATTAATCAAAAGCAAGATAGTGCGACAAACGTTCCAAGTCTTTCTCAGTGAATTCCTCATACAAGGATAACTGGGAAAGACTTTTTAATTTTCCCTTTTTCCTCCTATATTCTATAATTACCTTTGCCTGATAAAAATTCATATAAGGATGAGAGCGAAAGTTTGTCAAGCCCGGCCTTATTGGCATTTATCCGATGAATTGGTGCATTTCCGAGTTTAAACCATCTCAACATATCCTCATCTACATAGTTCACTTCCTTCAACTGAGCCATATCATAAAAACCTCCCAAACGTTTCCGGTAAGCCACAATCATGCGTGCAATGCCACTGCCTATTCCCGGAATCTTTTTCAACTCGGTAGTGTCCGCTTCATTCAAATCGACTAAAGTTCCTTCCGGATATTTATAAACCGCCAACGTATCTTTCTCCGCCTTTTTGATAAAGTGCAATGTATCCTGTTTCCGCCGAAAAGCCTCTGATATCTGGATATAAGGTTTTAACATATTAAATTTCTCGGACGACAAGCCATAAACACGAGAGAAATCATCCGCTGTCCTGAATTTACCGCCGGCTCTCCGGTATTGCAAAATAGTATGTGCAATAAAAGGAGGCAATCCACATTGCAAAATTCGATGGAATCAGCTGAATTTGGATCAAAGGCAGCCAATACCACCTCTATTCTCTTAGGCTTATCATAGGAATATTGCAGAGATTCCTTCTCCTCCATTTCATGTACTCCGGCCAGAAAGTTTTTTTATTTTCTTCTATTCCCTCTTGATCCTGTTCCAAAGACTCTTCCTTTACTGGAAAAAAGAACCCATATACAACATAAATAATGAAAAGCAAAGTCAACAAAAAAAAGTATAGCTCTGCGTTCGCTTTTCGAAAAATAGAAGAAGTCTTTCCACATTACAATTCTAAATTAGCCCTAATTCATTGATAAAAAATCAAAATGATAGCCACAGGTGCCACGTATCTCAACAAGAAGATATACAGATTGAAAAAGACCTGCTTTCAGTTTTCCCCCCATTGGTCAATTCTTCATAAGAAACGGAACGTTTCAAATACCATCCTACAAAGATACATACCAGCAAGCCACCCAAAGGAAGCATTATTTTTGCAGTGACAAAATCAAGTAAGTCAAAGAGTCCCTTATCAAACAGCGTATATTTCTGCATAACTCCCAATGACAAGGAAGAAATGACTCCAATTATAATGCACCCGAAAGTGACCAATCTAGCAGCACGGCCACGAGTTAAATTGAATTCCTCGTGCAGAAAAGCCGTCACCACTTCATGTAGAGAAATAGTAGAAGTCAATGCAGCCAAAGCCAACAAGACATAGAACATCACCGAGAAAATATAAGCTAATATCGGCACACCGCTAAAAGCTTGCTGAAAAACATTAGGCAATGTAATAAAAAATTAATGATGGTCCCGCATCCGGCTGGATACCTACAGAAAAGGCCGCCGGAAAAATAATCAATCCGGCCAAGACAGCCACAAAAGTATCAATCACACCGACACTCAGAGCCGTATTTCCCAGTTTGGTTTCTTTCCCAAAATAAGAAGCATAGGTTGAAAGACATCCCATTCCCAAACTCAAGGAAAAGAACGCCTGCCCCATAGCCCCTAAGAAAACATCTCCGTTCACTTTACTGAAATCAGGCTTCAGCAGAAACTCCAAACCTTTTTCCGCATTGGGAAGCGACAATGAGCACCCCACCAAAACTACTATCAGTACAAACAAAACAGGCATCAGCACCTTCGAAGATTTCTCTATCCCATCTTTCACTCCCTTTACTATAACAAAATGGGTGGCCAATAAAAAGATGACCAGCCAGATAAGCGGACGAACAGGGTCCTTCGAAAAACTCTGGAAAGCAACCACAAAATCTTCCGGCTTCTTATCTGCAAAACATTCATTCCCGCTTCCAATATATATTCCAAAGTCCATCCTGCCACTACCGAATAATATCCTAGAATAAGAAAACCGGCCAAAACCCCCAAATATCCCAACCACTTCCAATGAGTTCCGGGTGCCAAAACCTTATAAGCACGTCCCGTACTTGCTTTTGAATGACGACCTACTGTGAATTCGGCAATCATAATAGGCATTCCCAACATAAAAACACACGCCAAGTATACTAAGATAAATGCCGCACCTCCATGATTTCCCGTTTCATAGGGAAACCTCCATATATTACCAAGTCCTACAGCCGAACCTGCCGCCGCCAGAAACAGCCCCCAATCTTACTTCCGAAATTTTACTCTTTCGCTTTTTTTGCATAAAAAAAACTATCAAATTATTATAAATCAACACTGGTTAGCCTGCAAAAGTATAAAATTAATCGTACTTTTGCGATGAATCACAAAAAAAATTAAAGTATGCTATATTATTTTAGAAAATATCCGGTATCCTTGATCATTGTAGCTATCATCTTTTATCTTTCCTTTTTCACTCCTCCTAAAACAGATGTGGAAGAAATCCCCTACATAGACAAAATAGTGCATATATGCATGTATGGAGGACTCTGTTTCATTTTATGGATAGAATACCTGAGGAATCATAAGGCTATCAATTGGAATCATGTAATATGGGGAGGCATCATAGCTCCTGTAGCTATGAGCGGGTGTATCGAACTGATGCAAGCTTATTGCACAGATACCCGCAGCGGTGACTGGCTGGATTTTCTGGCAAACAGCATTGGAGTCGGACTAGCCGCCTTAATAGGATATTACTTACTTCGCCCCCTTATATGGCGTAAATCCTAAAAAGAAACGCCGACGATTCTTCGCGAACAGTCGGCGTGATGATAAAAGTCAAAGTTATATAATAAAGATAGAGAGTCAACTTAACGGAAATCTTTCAGATCATTCTGCAACCTCTGACGAGTGAAAAAGATACGGCTTTTCACTGTTCCCAACGGAAGTCCCAGTTTTTCGGCAATTTCCCTATATTTAAATCCTGATACATACATAGCAAACGGCACACGGTAATCTTTAGGCAACGCATTCACGATACGATGTATCTCTTTCAAATCATAAGCACCTTCTGTAGAATCGAATCCTGAGTCCTGTGGAAGATTCAAATGGAACAAAGTTATCTGTCTGATCGACGAAAGTCTGATCAACGCACTGTTTTACGATAATTATTTATAAATTATATTAACGTCATGATGTGTACATCCATCCTTTTAAATTCGTATCTGGAGTAAACTTCTCTTCGTTGTCCAAAGCTTTAAGTGAAGTTTCCTGCAACAATCATTAGCCTCTTCTCTGTCAGCTGTCAATTTAAATGCAAAGCGAAATAATTCGGTTTGTATACTTAGTAAATGCTGTGTAAAGTCGACTGTCTTCATATTAATCTATTTTTAAATTTGTTATTTTCTGTTTTTGCTTTCTGCTGCAATATTAACGACTTCTCGCAAAAGTCACGACAGAAAAACTAACAACAAAGGGGTATAAACTAATCAAATAACAGTTTTTACCCCCTAAATTAAACAGTTAACAGGTGGTTTCGTTTTAACTTTTAATTAGCCGGTATCCCTCCACCGGTTCCAGCATTACCTCCTCCACTTTTCAAATCATCATTATTAATGCTTCGCGCAGCTTTTTTTACCTGAGCCTTCAACTCCCCAAAACGCCAACTGATATTAAATCCATAATAACGCATCGGAATTCTGGTAGCAGTAGAAGAGCAGAAAGTAGGAGTATTGATGTTATTCTTAAAAGTAATATATTTATTAAATAAATTGGACGAGTTAAGAGATATAGTCAGCCTCTTTTCCTTCAAGAAAGAACGACTGAGCCCTATCGCATAATAATAGAAAGAGGAACTTTTACCTTGCAAAGAGATATGCGGAGTACCACCCCCTCCGTTCAGACTCAGACGCAGATCCCAAGGCAGAGTCTGCTGGAAGCTTCCGAAGACATTTCCTTCCCAGCCATGATTCTTTAAATCAAGCCCTGAACTTCTATAATCCACATAAGCTCCCCGTCCATTGATATTAAAGCGGGTTTAGGAGACATATTCCAGTTCAAGAACAAAGACAAATTAATATTCTTACTTTTTCCTATATTATCATAGGTAGAATTCATCACACCATCTTTATAAAAGAGTATTGCTCTATACCATTATTGACAAAAGAATAATTAGCACTGACATTTACATTAAATTTCTGCGAGAAACTACCGAAAGTAACACTAAGCGAATGGGCCTTTTCACTTTCCAAATCAGGATTACCGTAACTGATCGCAGTAGGGTTGCTGGTGTCAGTAAACGGATTCAAAAACCAAATACCCGCCGACTGATACGCATATTATAAGATGCCCTCAAACTTTGAGTAGGAGCCAATTGGTAAGAGAACATCAAGGATGGAACCAAATCATCAAAACTGAGCATCAAAACTTCTCATCCTTATTTTTTATAATCCGCATCCATAAAATGTATGCTCATAGCGAATTCCCGCCTTTCCACCGAGTTTTTTTTGTACTTCAGCTGATAGCCCAAATAAGCAGCCAGAATATCCTGCTTATGATCATATTGCGTACTCATATCCTGATCATACTTATATTCTCCGGTTTTATCGGCCAGATAATATTTACCATCACTTTTACTTCTACGAAAAAATATACTTTTATACCAGTTTCAATGCTGTGTATCGAATTTATCGGATTGGTATAGTCCAATTGAGCCGTATGCTCTTGTGTGCTGGCATCATTTTTTAAAATATTGGTTTTGCAAAAGATAAGGAACATTCAACGTATCCTCATAATCCGTATTCGCTTCACTGTTATTGGGGGAATGGCTAAAACGATAAGAGAAAGTAAGAAGTTCCCCTTCTTTTTAAACGAATGCTGATAATCCATGTTGCCCCCACTTCGCCAAAGCCCGATTCATTATTTCCCAAAGAACCGTAACCGTAAACCGGATTACCGGCATGATTCGTCATCTGGGTATTTCCAATCCTCTTATTCGTAAAATTGCCAGTCATCAGATTCATAGAAAAACTAATCAGATTCAAAGTGTCAATCTCATAACTTCCTTCCAGACTGCCAAATTGAAAATTGCCATAGCTCTTGCTTCTTCGATGCGACTCCAAAAATTTATTTTCCTGAGATGTGAAATCCTCACGATATGAATCTTCAAATCCCTTTTGAGATCCCTGGTAGTTATAAGAATAATTACCGGTAACAGTGAACTTGCCCGACTGCACCGTACCATAACCGCCACCATACACACGCATATTGCTTGCACCACCATTCAATGTCACCGTATATCCTTCCATTCCTGCTCCTACAGTGATAATATTCAAGATGCCCGCCACCCCTTCCGCGTCATATTTAGCCCCAGGCTCGGTGATAACCTCTATAGATTTAATGGAATTGGCCGGCATACTCCGCAATACCTCGGTAGGATTATTGCTCATCATGTTATTCGGCTTGCCATTAACATGCACTTTAAACTTACTGCTACCGTTTACTTGAATTTTATCCTCTCCATCTACAGTCACCAGCGGAACTTTACGGAGCATTTCAAGAGTCGTATTGGTTTTAGAATCCGGATCATCCTCTATACTATACGTCACTTTGTCTATTTCCGCCTTTACCAAAGGTTTCTGCGCTACCACCTCCACTCCTTTCAACATTTCAGTCGCTTCTGCTATCAGAATCTTACCCAAATCAACATTCCTACGATTTGCCGATATCGAGAACTCCTTCTGTACAGGAGACTTTCCTACAGAAGTAAAATGAATGAGATAAGTCCCCGGCACGGCAAGCCGTTCACCACGTTCACCTGTCAGGTCAGAAGTAGCCTCACGTTGGAAAGTTGTTTCGAACAGATAACCGGAACCGATACCAATACCCAGTGCGATGGTTCTTTCGTAAGCCTTGCCTGTAGCATCCTGATAGATAGCATAAGAAGAGTTCAAGCCGCGTCCTTCGAGGAACATAGTACGCAAAGATGTACCCGAACCTTTAGGAGCAACCATGATAACGTCGATATCAGCAGGAGGAACTACACCTGTACGGTCGTTCCAAGTGATAGCAAAACCGTGTGAGAAATAAAGAGCTTTTCCGGCAGTCAGGTAAGGCTTGATAGTAGGCCATACTGACATTACTGCTGCGTCAGACAACAGACACATTACAATAGTACCTTCTCACAAGCTTCTTCGATACCGAACAAAGTTTCACCCGGAACCCATCCGTCTGCTACTGCCTTATCGTATGTTTTTCCTTCACGTTGACCAACGATTACATTGAAACCGTTATCACGCAAGTTCAGTGCCTGTCCAGGACCCTGTACGCCATAACCGATTACAGCGATTGTTTCATTTTTCAATACTTCACGAGCTTTTTCCAATGGAAATTCGTCACGGATTACTACAGTTTCAGTAGTACCTCCAAAATTCAACTGTGCCATTTTCTTTTTGTTTTTAGTTTTTGATGACTTACGCCATCTGTTATTAATTGATTTTATATTCTCACATTTATTCAAATATCACTTTCGAGCGGCAAACAACTTCGTTGCCATTCTTCTTCACTTCTACGTGAAACTCGTTTGCATTCACTTCATCGCAGAAGAAAGAGAGTTCATCACCAAAATAGCTTTCCGCCACATACGCCATTTCAAAACGACGGATACGTTTGGTCTTATACAATTCAATCGGGAACAAATCAAGGATATGTTCGATGTAACGGATGCTGTTTACATGACCATTGATATCTATATCACTGTACTTTGCCGTCAGGGTAGCTATCGACTGATCGCTTGTCACTTTGATACGTGAAAGGCTTTTCAATCGGGCAAGGCTCATCACAGACATAGTTTACGATACTTCCCCCATGCAAAGTCAACAAGTCGGCAGGCTTGCGGGTATTAAGATTAATCATTGCCCATACGGAACGTGCGTAGCCAATCTTCTTCCCATCCTTATCAATAATAGCAAAATTACGGTCCGTAAACAAACGGTAGACATTTTCCACCCACGTCTGAACCGAGAAATTCTCATACTGATAAGGCATTTCATCCAACTCAATAGCCAGACGTGAAAGCACCCATGTATAATTGTCCTCATTCAGCGTTGCAATACCAAAACCACGGTCATTGGCGTGAAAACCTGCACAATTCAGTAGATGATTTCCCAGTACCCCCATAGTCAGACGTCCGTTGAAGTCAACATGGAACGGTTCTGCCACAAACTGATAAGTCCCTATTCTATTTTCTTCACTCATTATTCTTATTGGTTTTTACTTTGGTTATACATAGCTTCCCGTCCATCGAGAAACTCATTCACCCGTTCAAAACAGCTGGTAGTAATCGCTACACGTCCTGAACGAACAAACTGCAAAACACAATTCAAAGCCTTCAGTTCACCATAGAGCGAAGTTATATCTTCGCTCATTCCATTTTTCTCGACAATAGAAAATACCGGATTGACTTCCACTATACGTGCATTGTATCTACGAATCAGCTTGGATGCTTCCGGATTCTCCTGAAAAGCAGGAGTAGACACCTTATATAATGCAATCTCGTGGAAATAAATCTCATCCTCTGTGAAATAATGTGCCTGAATCACGTCGATCTTCTTTTCGATCTGTTTCACTACCTTCTCAATGATGTCCTTATCAGTCCAGGCTGTTATTGTATACTTATGTACACCTTTAATAGAAGAAGCAGATACATTCAGACTCTCAATATTTATTTGCCGACGGGTAAATACAGCAGTTACCTGATTCAGCAACCCGGCTATATTCTCCGAATGAACAATGATTGTATATAACGTTTTATCACTCATAACTCTAATTTTTTAAATGCGAACTCTCACTACCTCAACTTCTCAACTCTCAACTTCTCCTAGCACTCCAGCAACATCTGGTTTACCGAACCACCCGGAGGAGTCATCGGCAAAACATTGCCTTCTTCCACCACGCAAGCTTCGAGCAGGAACGGTCCGTCCGTTGCCAGCATTTCAGTAATAGCTTCCTTCAGTTCTTCACGAGTGAAAAACACGCTTGGAAGGAATATCATAAGCCGAGGCCACTTTCATATAATCCGGATTCAACATCGGGGTAAACGAAATAGCGACGGTTGAAAAACATAGCTTGCCACTGACGTACGTTTCCGAGGTAATTATTGTTCAGGCAGATAATCTTCACCGGAGCCTTCTGCTCCATAATCGTACCCAGTTCCTGAATATTCATTTGCAGTCCGCCATCTCC
>ENA-OQCD01000508-OQCD01000508.1-human-gut-metagenome-genome-assembly--contig:-NODE-508-length-10968-cov-1.641454_pt1 | contig 10968 bp, 20 predicted proteins | sample MGYA00242755_ERZ504571 | MGnify/ENA primary metagenome ERZ504571 (study PRJEB26092, sample SAMD00036274) | human gut metagenome | host: Homo sapiens | study: EMG produced TPA metagenomics assembly of...
TATAAACTGCGACGCTGCAACTGTTGCGTAAACCGTTTTTCATTTCCAATTTCACTGTCGACGTTTTCATTGTGATTCCGATCAAAATACCGCATAGGATCACTGCAAAATAAATCCACAGTGAAACTTTTCTTTTGCCTCTTACCAACACACAATATCCTTCATACGCCATCGCAAGCAATGCAAAAATATACAAAAACGCAAAGCGTTTGGAATTCCATACTGATCATGAAAACCATGCCAAACATAACCTAAGACAGGCATATTGAAACTAAAAAATAAAAATACAAGTAATAACAATCTTCGAATCTTATCGATCAGGCGAATTTCTCTAACTGCCAGATAAAATCCTGCCATTAATAAGGTTAAGATTCCACAATATAAATTGATCTTACTGTCATCTACCGCCATCGTAAGCGGTGTTGTCCCAAGAAAAATGTCTGGAAAACAGATTTCCAAATGTTCCATACCATAATTCTTTTGGAAATTGTAATTTGGCTGAGGATGTCTGCATGATCCCAAGGTAAGCTGGCAGTAACACAACTGCTGCCATTACTCCAGATAACAGTGAATATCCTGCAAAGCGGAATCCATTTGTAAAAAAATTCTTTTGACATTTTTTTATGTGAATATAGTAAATACCACAAGATTAAAAAATAAACATGTCATATAGGACATATAAAAGTTACACCATAAAGAAATAAATAATGCAAAACAATAAAGTCTTCCATCATGTTCTTTGATCAGCTTATCAATACCATACAAAAATGAGTGGAAGCATCATCATGACTTCCATCCACATAATATTCCAACTGTAGCCAACCATATAACTGCATAATCCATATGCCATTCCGAACGCAACAATGGATATCTCATCCTTTCCACGGCGTTTTTTCTAAAAATAAAAATGCGGCTGTAAAGCAAACACAGTGCGATCTTTAAGACATACAAATGACTTAATATCATCGTAAGCATTGATTTCGACACAAGTGCGATCACCAGATTTAGTGGACTTGCCAGATAATACGCCCATAGTCCAAGGAAATTGTATCCAAGACCTGCATGAAAAGAATAAAAACATCGAATCCATGCTTTTTAATTTTTCCTGATAATCTGCAAAAAAGGGCAAATACTGATGCAATGCATCAACGATCAGAAATGATTCACTGCCAAAATGGCTGTATCTTCTCTGCGATCGCGATTCCTTCTAATAGAAGAACCGGCAGAAAAAAACGAGAGTAACAGATACTTATGAGTTTTCAGTATGTCTTTGATTTTGTTTGTCATGTCTGCTCCATTCTTTTACACGGTGATTGATTTCCATGATCATATGATATCTTTTTTTGATCATGGATGTGATCGAACCATGGGTCAATTCCGTAACATTTCCTCCATGTCTTCGATAATAAATAAGAGGTTCCTCCAAAAATACAACTTCCCGAGTTGTTCTGACAGCAATCCGATCCATTGGTCATGAATCCAGATGTCATCTGGGATCGGCAGAATTCTTTTCATTGCGGATCTTCTGACTGCCATACAGCATCCGATATAGGAATTCTTTTTCATATTCTTCCAGAGCCCGTTCCGCTATTTCTCCACTCAAAAGTGGTTTGATCTAAAGATGAAAGTTTTTCATCTACAATCTGCGCATCATGAACAACTGCTATCACTTTCGGGTCTTCAAATACACGCTCAATCTCTCTCATTTTATTTTTTTCTCCACACATCCATCTGATCAGATAAGAAGATGATTTCCCCTCGACAATGCTTAAATGCATTCTCAAAATTTTTTTACGACACCCTTCCCAGGTCCTTTAATTATGCGGATTCTTTGGTCGTTTTTGGACCCAATCCTCAAGTATTGCTTCTGATCCATCACTAGCATCATCCACTGAAATGATCAGTTCATCTGTCTCTTCCATATTATCAAGAATCGATCTTATTTGCTCATCTATATATTTCGCGCCATTATAAAAAGGCCATTGCCACAGATTTCATACTAATTTCCTTCCTGCGTATTGATTTTCTTGAAATATTATACCATATCTTATATAATAATTCTAAGACAAAGGCGTCATTGAGAAAAAGAGGCGTTTTCCGACCTCTTTTTGTTTTATCTTTTGGGATGTGCCAACACCCATTTGAAGAAGATACCCTCTGTTTTAAACACACATATCATTATGACTTATAAGGAGGAAACAAAATGTCATACGTAGATGAAGTGATCGAGCAGGTAGTTGCTCAGAACCCAGCAGAACCTGAATTCCATCAGGCTGTAAAAGAAGTTTTAGAATCATTAAGAGCCGTTGTTGAAGCAAACGAAGAAGCTTTCAGAAGAGATGCTCTTCTTGAACGTCTTGTAAACCCAGAACGCCAGTTCAAATTCCGTGTACCTTGGGTAGACGACAAAGGACAGGTTCATGTTAACACAGGTTACCGTGTACAGTTCAACAGTGCGATCGGACCTTACAAAGGTGGTTTAAGACTTCACCCATCTGTTAACCTTGGAATCATCAAATTCTTAGGATTTGAACAGATCTTCAAAAACTCTTTAACAGGACTTCCTATCGGTGGTGGTAAAGGTGGATCTGACTTCGATCCTAAAGGAAAATCTGACCGTGAGATCATGGCATTCTGCCAGAGCTTCATGACAGAGCTTTGCAAATACATCGGAGCAGATACAGACGTTCCTGCTGGTGATATCGGAACTGGTGCAAGAGAGATCGGTTACATGTTCGGTCAGTATAAGAGAATTCGTGGACTTTATGAAGGAGTTTTAACAGGTAAAGGTTTATCTTATGGTGGATCTTTAGCTCGTACAGAAGCTACAGGATACGGACTTCTTTACTTCACAGACGAAATGTTAAAATGTAATGGTAAATCTATCAAAGGTGCTACAATTGCTGTTTCTGGAGCTGGTAATGTTGCTATTTACGCAATCGAAAAAGCTCAGCAGTTAGGTGCTAAAGTTGTTACAGCTTCTGACTCTACAGGATGGATTTATGACAAAGATGGTATCGATGTTGAATTATTAAAAGAAGTAAAAGAAGTAAAACGTGCTCGTTTAACAGAATACGCTGCTGCTCGTCCAAGTGCTGAATATCACGAAGGAAGAGGAGTTTGGTCTATTCCTGTTGACATTGCTCTTCCATGTGCAACTCAGAACGAATTACACTTAGAAGATGCAAAACAGTTAGTAGCTAATGGATGTTATGCAGTTGCAGAGGGTGCTAACATGCCTACTACTTTAGAAGCTACTGAATATTTACAGGAAAATGGTATATTATTTGCACCTGGTAAAGCTGCCAACGCTGGTGGTGTTGCTACATCTGCTCTTGAAAATGTCTCAGAACAGCGAGAGATTAAGCTGGACATTCGAAGAAGTTGATGGAAAATTACAGAACATCATGGTTAACATTTTCCACAACTTAGATGACGCAGCAAAAACGTTACGGAATGGAAGGAAACTATGTAGCTGGTGCTAACATTGCAGGATTCGAGAAAGTCGTAGATGCAATGACAGCTCAGGGTATTGTTTAATCCTTAAGAAGAAAGAAGAATGTTCCCGTGGGACGGAATGTTCAATTAAAATAATGTCATGTGTATGTAGAAAGCGGAGATCCTTTTATGGATTCTCCGCTTTTTGGGTTTTATTTATTTGCTTTTAATTTCGGTGTTCTTATGATCTGTACGAGCAATGGAATAACCATGATAAACCATACGATCGGTTCTGCTACGATAACACCTGCATATCCCATCAAAGGAACTAATGTAAATGCGATTACCACTTTTTCCGACCATTTCTAATCCACTGGATACTAATGGTGTGATCTGATCCCCGATTCCCTGCATAACATTTCTTACAATGCTGATGACCGCTGGCACATAATAAAAAGATCGTATTAAACTTCAGGTAATTTGTTGCATTTACAATGACTACATCTTTGTGACTTCCTGTAACCATATGGACTAACTGCGGTCCGATCGTATAACTTGCGATCATCGCAAAAGTTGACCAGACACATGTATAAATGATCGCTAGTTTCATACCTTCCTTAATTCTGTCAGCTTTCCCAGCTCCCATATTCTGACCACAGAATGTTGCCATCGTCTGGCCAAAGACACTGAACATGATCATATATATTTCTGTGATCTTCTTGCCGCTGTATGGGCTACGATAATTTCCTGCCCAAGCTTATTGATCGCTGTCTGTAATGTAAGTGATCCAATGTTCACAAGAGAACTCATAAATCCCATGGACATTCCTGTCGCCAGCATTTCTTTGATCATTTTAGATTCCAGATCTTTAAAATCATTTTTATTCAGACGTAATAATTCGTACTTATGAATCATATAAAAGCAGCAAATAATCAATGCGATAAACTGTGCCAACACAGTTGCTGCTGCCGCACCCCATGTTCCCGTTTTCCATACTGCAACAAATAAAAGATCCAGTACGATATTTAATCCTACAGAAATCGCAAGAATCAATAATGGTGTTAACGTATCTCCGATGGCACGCATCACCGCCATCAAAATATCATAAAACATCGTGACCCATAAACCAATGATAATGATCAGTATATATTGTTTCGCTTCGATAAATAATTTACCTGGAACATTCAAAAATCCTAAAATCGGATTGATAAATACCGTTCCGATCAAGATTAAAATAGCAGAAACGATCACTCCTAACACAAGTGCGATCGCAAATGATCTTCGAACTCTCTTTTATCACCTGCTCCAAATTTCTGCGCTGTAATAATCGCAAATCCATTGGCCAGACCTAATAAGAACCAACGATCAAATTACTGATCGTTGTCGTTGCACCAACTGCAGCAAGTGATCGCTCTCCAAGAAAACTTCCGACAATTCTTGTATCAGCAAGACTGTATGTAAGCTGTAATAAGTTTCCTAAAAATACTGGAATCGCAAATCCTAAGATCAATGTTGAAATCTTTCCTTTTGTCAGATCTTTCATGATCGATCCTCCACTTTCTGTAATCTTCCATCTCCATCGATCACAACTTTCATTCCTTCATTGATATCTCTTTCGTATAGTAATTTATCCTCCATGAAGATTATTGTTTCTTCCTTCGTTATTTCTTCTTCTAAATATACTTTATCTTTGATTTCCTGTCCTTCCGGGCGGCCTTCACAACCGAAGTCTGGTTCTTCGATTCTTGTGACGTAGTATGTGTCCATATATTGTTTTTCCTTCTTTCTTTGTTATGTTTGAAAATTTTGTAAAATAAAAATCCTCTGTAATACGATTTTTATTGCCGTATTACAGACGATTTTTTATTTTAGCATAAATGATGTTGTTAGGACAGTATAGATTGCATTTCTTTTGCTAACCACTACGATTTCCTATATTTCCACATCAAAAACGAACCAATATAAGAAACCAAAACCATTACAATTGATATCACTACTGCATTCTTTAAAAACACCTGACTCCCCGGAATTCTTGGTATTTTTCGTATTGCATAAAAGATCAATCTACCTCCTACATAGCAAACTAAAAAACAATGGCAATCCTACGAGTCTGTTTCTTATATTTTTTAAAATGCAATATGAGATTTTACTGGAATTTGAATGGACATGCATAAAAAACTTATTGCAATGATCCATTGGACTGCTTGATTTACTTCATAGAAAGGAACTTCAACATTGAGAACTCCAAGTACTCTTCCAATCAAAAATATGATGGTCATAATTGCTGTCGCTACAATTCCAAGAAGATACCTCATACCAACCTGCTTCCTTCTACTGACTGGTAAGATCTTGCAGTACTGATTCCATCCACAGGCTTGATCATCAATCATTGTGTCATTGATTTGTATTACCAAAAGTGCTGACAAAACAGCCCCACCAGTACCAAATCCAAAAAAACCTATGATCAGCTGAAGAATTAAAAAGTATCCAAATTCACATATTTAATTCCAGATTCCATAATCCTGTATTTGTATTCTAATAACAAACCTTTCATACTGCCTCCCTCCTTATTGATCATTCCGCTTCTCGTATAAATTTGCAACTCAATACACCTGAAAAACACCAAATGATAAATAGCAAAATCAGAAATACAATGGTCGGGAATGGCAGATTTAATAACAATTGTTGCAGCCTATATGGATAAAATATTCCAAGAAAACATACGATCATCGCTGCAGATACCCTTCCTTCGTCATATCCATATCTGCACAAAATCGGAAATACAAATATCATATCCAATGTACCGTTAATCCATATAGCTTTTACAACACGACCAATAAAGTAAATATTGATTCTGCCCACTATCATCTTCTGGCAGATCATACTTCCTGCAAAAACTAAGATACTCGCGATTATCACGATCCCAAAACCAAAGATATATTTTGAAACAACGATCTCCCTTCCATTGATTGGAAATGTTGCTCTGTACATATCCCAATTTGATTTTTTCTATATTCTACCGAATGCATTAGAATATAGAAAATCGTTATTACTGCCCAATATATCCAAAAAGATTCATCAGGAAAAAAGTCTGTATTTTTTATAATTGGCAGCAATACTCCTAACCCCAGCATTGCCAGCATATGTATCCGATACTGACTCCACAAACTATACCATTCTTTTCGTATTAATCCTTTCATACCCACACTTTCTCCTATTCTTCCTGTCCTTTTGAGAGAAATACGATAATTTCTTCTAATGTTGCCATATCTGTCTCATAATCTTCGGCATCTTCAATTTATCTACCAACGCTTCAACTCCATATGAATTTTTTCTTACCCCTTTGACTGCCTGTTCATCAAATTCTTTCAGCTCTTCTTTGGAACATTTTTAAGATTCCATATTGTTCAATCAGGCAATCTTTTTCTTCATATAATTTCAAACTTCCCTGATCAATATATGCAATATAATCACAAATTCTTTCAAGATCACTGACAATATGAGAAGAAATCAAAACAGACTGATCTTCTTCTCTTGTAAATCCATAAAGAATATCCAGAATTTCATCTCTCATAAATGGATCTAAACCACTCGTTGGTTCATCTAAGAATCAGTAGTTTTGCATGATGAGAAAGTGCCACTGCGATCGCAAGCTTCATCTTCATTCCTTTGGAGTAATTCTTAAACTGCTTTTTCCATTTCGGAAGTTCAAACTGATCGATCAATTCATAATATCGTTTTTCATCCCAGTTTCTATAAATATTTTTCATGATATTGTTCATCTGGTCTGCTGTCACATATTCTGGAAATGATGGCTCATCCAGAACGACTCCAATATCCTGTTTTGTCTCTGTAAAATCTTCCTCAATATTCTTTCCTAACACATAGATTGTTCCGCTGTCTTTGTGAATCATATCCATAATCAGACGGATCGTAGTACTTTTCCCTGCCCCATTCTTCCCGACAAGTCCAAGAATACAACCTTCTGGTAGTGAAAATGTCATATCTTTCATTTCAAATTCTTTAAATGACTTTGATACATTTTTGTAATTCTAATGCATTCTTCATTATTCATCCTTTCCAATGATCTTGATCATATCGATCAGATCATCTTTTGTTAACCCGCATGTTCTTGAAAGCTTCACTGCTTTCTCCAAATATTGTTCTACCTTCTTTAAATTCTCCTCCTTGATAAGCTCCAGATTCTTCTCCGCCACAAAACAGCCTTTTCCTGCCACAGAATTAATAAATCCATCTTTCTCAAGCTCATCATACGCCCTCTTTGTTGTGATCACACTGATTCTTAAATCCTTCGCAAGTCCACGAATCGATGGAAGCATTTGTCCAGCTTCAAATTCTTCTGTAATGATCAGATTCTTGATCTGTTCATAAATCTGTTCATAGATTGGCTGATTCTTGGCATTGCTGATTATGATTTTCACTTAATTCTCTCCTTTCTTTGTTTTTACTGTATATATACAGTATATACAGTTTTGATTTGTAATTGTCAAGAGGGCAAACAAAAAAGAAAAAGAACCTGCCATAAGACAGATTCTTCTCCACAAACTATGTTATATTTATAAAAATTATTAGCTGATCTTTAAGTCTGATAAATCGATATCTTTCTCTTCTGATGCATCCTGCTCTACTGGTTTTCTCTTTAAGAACTGAAGTAATACAGCGAATACGCAAGATCCAACTAACAGTGCTAACATCCAGTACTGTGGATAATTAAATCCTGGAAGTGCGAATAATCCACCATGAGGTACAGAAGATGTTACATTCAGTGCTGCACAGATTGCTCCACCAACTCCGGCTCCAACTCCTGTACAAATCGTGATACGGATCAGGTCATTTAAAATAATTGGGTATGAACCTTCTGTGATCATACAGCAACCCATAATAAATGCTGATTTTAAGTTATCTACTTCTTCTTTAGAGAAGATATCTCTCTTTAAGATTCTGGATAAGAAATATCCGATTGTCAGTCCGAATGGTGCGATCATAGATGCCTGCATCAAGATAGCTACTGGTCCACCGATTCCTTCTGATAATAACCCACAAACGAATGCGTAAACTACTTTGTTGATAGGTCCACCATAGTCAACTGCTGATAATACACCAACAATGATTCCAAATGGAATGATCATGCTCATATTTGTCTGCATGTTTTCAAGCATTCCTGTAATTGCATTTGTCAGCATTAAAATAGGAATACCTACGATATATTTCATCAAAGCACCTATAATCAGTGATCCAAGTAATGGTAAGATTAACTGTGGTAATAATCCTTCTACCCATTTTGGTACTTTTACAACTTTTAAAAGCCATACAGAAAAATATCCTACTAAATAACCACTGACTAATCCACCTAAGAATCCATATCCGGCATCTTTACAAAGCAAACCAAGGATAACACCCGGTGCGAATTCCGGCTTTATCTGCGATACTATAGGAAACACCCGCACAGATAATAACTGGTAAGAATCCTAATCCTGTTCCACCCAAAGATGTTAAGAAATCAGGAAAACTAATCTGTTTTGTGAAATCATCAACACTTGTTCCACCAGCGATATTACCAATTACCATTAACATACCCGCTGTACATACAAATGGAATCAGATAAGAAATCGCGGTCATCATATGTTTCTTAATCTGTAAATTCTTCATATTTATTACCTTCCTTTCGGCATCTATACAGCTGCTCAATTTTCTCAATTAATTTATTTGGAGACATAACAACTGTTTCTGTTGGTACTTCGATCATCTTTTTGCCAGCAAAGCGTTCCTTACCCTTACGTTTACGTCCACTGCTAAAATGACAACATCTGCTTCTGCAATATCTTTAGGGTCTAATTCATCTTCAATTCCGATAACTCCCTGAGTTCCATGTGAATTTCATGACCTCTTTTTTTGCTGCTTCCATTAATTTTTCTCTCGCAATGTATGTATGTGCAATTCCTACAGTGCACGCTGCTACTCCAACTATTTTCATAAGTAACTCTCCTTTCCTAGGCAAAAACCTTCTTGATATCTTCAACAGAATGGGCATTTAAGAGCTGTTCTACTGCTTCATCACTTGCAATTCTTCCAGCAACCTGAGCCAGCAATTTTAAATGCTCTAAAGAATTTTCGCTGTCATCTCCAACTGCAAATAAGAAAATAACTTTTACACCTTTGCCATCATTTGTTTCCTATTGAATTTCATTGTTAAGTTTCGCAATTGATATTCCCACTTTAGATACAGAACTGCTCTTGCCATGTGGAATTGCGATATAATTCCCAATGCCCGTAATTCCCTGGCTTTCTCTTAATAACACATCTTCATAAAATCCTTCAGCGTCATCAATATATCCTGCATCCAACAGCATTTTTATCATCTTTTTTAATGCATCTTCTTTATCCACTGCATCAAGTTCTGTACAAATAATTCTTTCATCTAAAACGCTCTTAATGTCCATGTTGCACCTCTTCCAATGTTTTTGTTTCTTTCTTACAGCTTGTAATATTTCATCTTATCTGCATCGTTAAACAGATCGATCTTCTGATTTACAACTTCTTTCATTGCATCAATACTTTCAAGATATAAATCAAATGGTTCACGAATAACTGGATCATTTCCTAATGTCTTTCTTAACTGCTGATAAAATGCATCTTTGATGTCAGAAGAAATATTAATCTTATTAACTCCTCTTTTTACTGCTTCTGCAATCTCTGAATCTGGGTTTGCAGATCCACCATGAAGAACTAATGGAATAGAAACTGTTATTTTTAATTTCTGTAAGTAATTCCTGCTCTAGATGTGGAACGAAATCTTTTGGATAAATTCCATGTGCTGTTCCGATTGCAATTGCCAATGTGTCACATCCTGTTTCTTCTACAAATTTCTTTGCATCTTCTGGTTTTGTAAATATGATTTCTTTAGAACCGATCTCTCTGTTTCCTGAATCTTCTTTAATATCACCGATTGTTCCAAGTTCTGCTTCAACAGATACTCCTAAAGGATGTGCTACTTTAATAACTTCTTTTGTGATCTTAATGTTGTCTTCAAATGATTCGCTGGAAGCATCGATCATAACAGAAGTAAATCCGCAACGGATCGCTCTCTGTACCTGTTCCATTGTTGCTCCATGATCTAAATGAATACACATTGGAACATGAGATTTATTTGCTCTGTCCTTACACATTTCAATGAAGCTGTCTCCCTGGAACTCCAATTCATTTGGATGAATTGCTAAAATTACAGGTGCCTGTTTTTCTTCACAACACTCAACAACCGCATTTAAGATCTGTCCTGTTCCAATATTGAAAGCAGGAACTGCGAAATTATGTTCATTGGCTACAGATAAAAAGTTCTTTCATGTTCATTAACATATCAATTTTCTCCTTTTATGTCAAGTAATTTTTTAGTGACTTTCAACAAAAAAAATTTTCTTTAGCGCGCTTTTTGCTTTGTTTTAATTTTTTGTAATTTTTATATTAAGCTCTCTGATGACATTTTGTCAATTCTTTTTTATGAAAATTTTTTTT
>ENA-OQCD01000509-OQCD01000509.1-human-gut-metagenome-genome-assembly--contig:-NODE-509-length-10966-cov-3.759941_pt1 | contig 10966 bp, 15 predicted proteins | sample MGYA00242755_ERZ504571 | MGnify/ENA primary metagenome ERZ504571 (study PRJEB26092, sample SAMD00036274) | human gut metagenome | host: Homo sapiens | study: EMG produced TPA metagenomics assembly of...
CTGTACAGCAGATGCAGGGTGGTGTGCTCCATGCCGCCGTTGTACCAGTCCACCGGAGACCAGTATTCCAGAGCTTCCTTGGAAGCAATGGCATCCTTGCAGTGGGGGTCCATGTAGCGCAGGAAGTACCAGGAAGAACCGGCCCACTGGGGCATGGTGTCAGTCTCGCGGGTAGCGGGGCCGCCGCAGCAGGGGCAGGTCGTCTTGACCCAGTCCTTGTGGCGGGCCAGCGGAGATTCTCCGTCCGGACCCGGCTCAAAATCGGTGATGTCCGGCAGGGTCAGGGGCAGGCTGCTCTCGGGCAGGGGCTGCCAGCCGCACTTTTCACACTTGACCATGGGGATGGGCTCGCCCCAGTAGCGCTGACGGCTGAACACCCAGTCGCGCAGCTTGTAGTTGACCTTATCGCAGCCCTTGCCGTTTGCCTCCAGCCAGTCGATCATCTTTTTCTTTGCATCGGTGACGGACAGGCCGTTCAGGAAGCCGGAGTTGACCAGCGTGCCGGTGGCCACATCGGTGAAGGCGGCTTCGTCCAGATTGGACGGGGTATTGCCCTTGACCACCTCGATGATGGGCAGGCCGAACTTCTTGGCAAACTCCCAGTCGCGGGTATCGTGGGCGGGCACAGCCATGATGCACCGGTGCCGTAGGTGGACAGAACGTAGTCGGAGATGAAAATGGGGATCTCGGTATCGTTGACCGGGTTGATGCCCATGACGCCTTCCAGCTTGACACCGGTCTTTTCCTTGTTCAGCTCGCTGCGCTCAAAGTCGCTTTTGCGGGCTGCCTCGGCCTGATAGGCCTTGACGGCATCGGCATTCTTGAGGATACCCTTGTCCAGCCACTCCTGACCATGGCGTGCTCCGGAGAAACGACCATGTAGGTGGCACCAAACAGGGTGTCGCGGCGGGTGGTGTACACGGTCAGGGTATCGCCTGCGGTGGTGCCGAAGTTGACCTCTGCGCCGTGGCTGCGGCCGATCCAGTTCTTCTGCTGGGTGGCAACGCGCTCAATGTAATCCAGACCGTCCAGACCATCGATCAGCTTATCGGCATAAGCGGTGATCTTGAGCATCCACTGGCTCTTGACGCGGTGAACGACCTCGCTGCCGCAGCGCTCGCACACGCCGTTGACAACTTCCTCGTTGGCCAGCACGCACTTGCAGCCGGTGCACCAGTTGACGTTCATTTCCTTCTTGTAAGCCAGACCATGCTTATACAGCTGCAGGAAGATCCACTGGGTCCACTTGTAGTACTCGGGGTCGGTGGTATTGATCTCGCGGTCCCAGTCAAAGGAGAAGCCCAAAGCCTTCAGCTGACTGCGGAAGTGGTCCACATTGTTCTTGGTGACAATGGCCGGGTGGATGTGGTTCTTCATGGCAAAGTTCTCAGTGGGCAGGCCAAAAGCGTCCCAGCCCATGGGATACAGCACATTGTAGCCGTTCTGACGCGCTTGCGGCTGACCACGTCCAGCGCGGTGTAGCTGCGGGGATGGCCTACATGCAGGCCGGCACCCGACGGATACGGGAACTCGACCAGTGCATAGAACTTGGGTTTTTGTGGTCGATCTCGACATGGAAGGTCTTTTTCGTCCTCCCACACCTTCTGCCACTTGGCTTCAACTGCCTTGTAATCGTACTTCATGTTGTTAATCAGCTCCAGACTTTATCCAAAATACCGTTGCTTGGGGGCGTATGCTTTCAAGGTGCTTCCGGTATAGACCCTCTCAGTCAGGGCATTTGCCCTGCCAGCTCCCCCGAGGGAGGAGCTTTTTTGCCAACTTTCCCTATTGCGCCAAAACCTCTCCCTTTGGGGAGAGGTGGCATCGCGCAGCGATGACGGAGAGGGTTTTGCCAGAAGCAGACCTGTTTGCCTGAATCATTCAAGGGTGCTGTCAGGGGTGAGGTACTCAGAGATATCAATGGGCTCACCATCTGCCCACAGGTGCTCCAGATCGTAATAGGTGCGGGTGTTGGGCACGAATACGTGCACGATGACGTTGGAATAATCCAGCAGCACCCAGTTCTTGGAATCGTAGCCCTCGGTGCTGTAGGGCTCCAGACCCTTCTGGGAAAGCTCAAATTCCACCTCGTCGGCCAGAGACGCCACCTGCGTGGTGGAAGTGCCGGAGGCAATGACAAAGTAATCGGTGAGCACGGTCAGGCTTTCCACCTTGAGCACGCGCACATCGTGGGCCTTTTTCTTATCCAGGATCTTTGCGATCTCAATGGCAAGCGCCTTGCTGTCGTTGAAGTTCTCCATATGTTTTTCCTTTCTGTCAGTTTCAGTTTGCGGAGCCTGCGGCCTGACCGTCGGTGGTAACAGCGCCATCAAGGTCTGTATCGCCGTTCAGGATGGCATCGTCCGACTCCTTATCGATGCGGCCCATATACTGCACGTTGGCATCGGTGGATGCACTGCCGTGGGGCCACTCGTCGGTGACAAGGTTCATTTCGCTCACATCAATGGGGCCGGTGTAGGTGCAGAAATACTGGTTGAGCAGGTTTGCAATGGAACCCGCATCCGGCACCACGCAGGAGTAACCGGCAAAGGTGTCGGTCTTGCCCACGTTGGGCACGCCCATGAACACCGGTGTCTGCGCCAGAATGATGTTGGAGCTGTCGAGCTTGAGGAAGGACACCACCAGCTTTGCAATGGTGGAAATGTCCATATCCGTCTTGATATAGTTCTTGAATACCAGCGGCAGCTGGTTCAGGATATCGGTAACGCCCATGGCGCGGGCACGCTTGAACAGGCCGGCATAGAAATAGCGCTGCATGTTCAGGCGGTCGATATCGGAATTGGCGTAGCCGTCGCCGTGGCGGCAGCGCACAAAGAACTCTGCCGATGCACCGTTCAGATTGCGGTAGCCCTTGAGCAGCTTGCTGCCGCCGTAGGACATATCATGAGGGATATACACCTCAATGCCGCCAAAGTTATCCACATATCCACCAGTGCCTGCATATCCACCGTCACATAGTAATCGATGGGCAGTCGGAACTGATCGTAGATGACATCGGCCAGAGCGGCGATGCTGCCGCCGTTGGAGATTGCCACCGAGTTGATCTGATAATTCGTGGCGGCGTAGGTCTTGCCATTGGAAAGGGTGATCTTTTTTGTTCTTGGTGGTGACAAGGCTGTTGCGGGGGATCTGCAGCATCCGCAGTGCACCGTTCTTGATGTCGAACTGCACGTACAGGATCATGTCGGTCATGCCGTCGTTAGAGGTGGGGTCGTTGGAATAATTGCGGCCCTCTTCATAGTCGATGCCGCAGACCAGAATGTTCACCACATCGCCCTTGTATTCCTCGGCTGTCTTCACCTCTTCCTCAATGGTAGGGGTGCTGTCGTCCGGGCGGATGCTGTCCTCCACCTTGTTTACAAGGCTGACGCCGTACACCACCACACCGGAGATCACCGCGATGATGGCCATGACCACTGCAAAAGGCAGCCAGAGGGGCATTTCTTTTTCTTTTGCGGCGGCGCGGCGGCTTCTGCCCTGCTCCCTGTGCCGGGCGGCGCGGCGGCTCATTGTGTGCACCGCCTGCGCTCTGCTTTGCATCCGTGCTGGACGCAGCGTGGCGCGGTGCGGCTGCTGCCGGATCCGGCCGGTTCAGAGAACGCGAAGTATTGATATGGCGTGGCGTCTGGCTCATGCTTTTTTGTATCCTCCAGATTTTCGCGGTCCTGCAAAAAAAAATGTTCCTGCAGACCTGTCATGCTCTTAAGTATAGCATTATCCGACGAAATCTGCAATCCGTTTTCTGTTTCCGCTTGTTTCAGAGCAGCTGTGCTCTCACCGTTCATTCTTCCCGCTGCGGGCAAGGATATCCTCATAGGCAGCCTTGGACATCGGGTCAAGGGGCTTGCCCTGCGAGAGCACAAAATCGTTGGTCTGCTTCAGCGCGGCCAGCATAGCGGCATCCAGATTCTTTTTTTCCAGCTTGCGCAGCTTTTCCACGCCGGGCCAGTCCCGCTCCGCGCTGGTCATATCGGCCAGATACAAAAATTTTGTCAAGCCGGGTCATGCCGGGTTTGCCCGCCGTGTGGCAGGCAATAGCGCTAAGCACCGCTTCGTCGGTCACGCCCCACTGGGTGCGGGCCAGAATGGCGGCGCACACGCCGTGCCACACCGGGGCCGGGCGCTCTTCGCCGCCCTCGGCATACTGGGGGTAAGCGCGCAGGATCTCGCGCATCTCATCCTTGCTGATCTCCTTGGCCGAGTCGTGCAGCAGGGCTGCCAGCGCGGCGCGCTCCTCATCCTCACCGTAGATCTTTGCCAGCTTGACGGCCATTTTTTCACATTCAAGGTATGCTCATAGCGCTTATCGCTCAAGCGGCGCGCACAAGCTCCTTTGCCTGTTTGAGGTTCATTGGCTGATACTTCCTTTTTGTAGAGTTTCTCCCGGCGGATGACCGCCCGCACGGTCTGCGGCAGCTCTGCTTCACACCCTTCGCCTGCAGTCAGACGGGTGCGGATGTCGCTGCTGGCCATGGGCAGCGCCTGTACCGGTGCAAACAGGATGCGTGCCCCGGTGGGGTCCAGCCGGAGAGCCTTTGCGTGCAGCTCGGGGTCGTCGCCCACACGGCGGCTGGTGACCACCAGATGGGCAAGGCGCAGGATATCCTGCCAGCGGTGCCAGCCGTCAAAGCTCAGCAGCATATCGCTGCCAATGGCAAGGTACAGCTGTGCCCCGGGGTAGTCCCGGGCCAGTTTTTCCACCGTGAGCACCGTATAGTTGCGGTTTCCGGCAGCGGCCTGCTCGATCTCCCAGCCGCTGACTTCCAGCTGCGGGATCGTGTCCGCATCCTCTTCCAGTGCATGGAAGCAGCTGCACATTTCCAGCCGCAGTGCGCCCCGGCGCAGAGGTCTTCTGCTTGAAGGGCGAAAGCCCGGCAGGCATCACCACCACCTTATCCGGCTGCACGCGGGCAGCGGCAGCGCGCAGATTGTTCAGGTGGCCGTTATGGGGCGGGTCAAATGTACCGCCGTAGAGAAGAACTTTCATTTTTTACTTCAGCAGATCAGCGTAGGCGCTGTCTTTTTTCTGCAGATACAGCACGAACTTGGAGCCGATCACCTGTACGCAGTCGGCACCGGTGGCCTCAGCCAGCTTGACCGAAGCTTCACGGGCATTATACATGCTGTTTTCCAGCACCTTGAGCTTGATGAGCTCACGGGCATCCAGGCAGTCCTTCACGCCCTGGATCATGGTCTCGTCGATCTCGCCCTTACCCACGATGAAAACGGGGTCCATGGTGTTTGCCTTGCCGCGCAGAATGGCGCGCTGTTTGCTTGTCAGCATAGTTTTCTCCTTTATTTTGAGGTTGATCTTTCGATAAAGAAACGATTTAGAATTGTCTCCGCTTGTGGTGAGAAACTCCTTCAGTCAAAGCCTTACGGCTTTGCCAGCTCCCTCAAAGAGGGAGCTTTGGCAGAAACGAAACGCTTGCCGGACTGCCAAAGGCCCCATCTCCGAGGACGACTTCCCCCGGCCGGGGGAAGATGTCACCGTAGGTGACAAAAAGGGGAATCTGTCTGCGAAGCAGACTGGGGGAGTTCATTCTGCCAGAAATCCCGGCAGCTGCTGTTCCAGCACCGCCAGCGCATTGCCGCGGTGGCTGATGGCATCCTTTTCATCCGGGGTCAGCTGGGCGTAGCTGCGGCCCTCGGTGTTGGGGCGCTTATCGTGCTTTCCCACGCCGCAGTCGGTGGGGATGAACAGCGGATCGTAGCCAAAGCCGTAGTCCCCGCACAGCCGCTCAAAGGCGATGCTGCCCGGGCACTCGCCCATGCAGGTCAGATGCCGCCCATCCGGCAGGATGAAGCACACCGCGGACACGAACTTTGCACCCCGCTGCCGGCAGGCACAGCCTGCATGACATCCAGAAGCTTGTCGTTGTTGGCTTCGTCGTCGCCGTGGCGGCCGCAGTAGCGGGCACTGTAGACGCCGGGCGCACCGCCCAGCGCATCCACGCACAGGCCGGAGTCATCAGCGATGGTGGGCAGACCGCATGCCTTGCAGATGGTTTCAGCCTTGATGAGGGCGTTCTCGGCAAAGGTGGTGCCGGTCTCCTCCGGCTCGATGGTGATGCCCAGCTGCTTCTGGCTGACCACCTCGTGGCCCTGCGCTTCCAGAATGCGGCGCAGTTCGCGGAGCTTTCCGGCGTTGCCGGTGGCTGCACAAATTTTCATGCTGCGACCCTCCTTAGTGCTTCCACTGGCGCGGGAGCAGCTCTTCCACAAAGCCCTCCGGGGTAAAGGGCAGCAGGTCGTCGATGCCCTCGCCCACGCCGATGAAGCGCACCGGCAGGCCCAGACGCTGCTTGACCGCCACCACGCAGCCGCCCTTGGCGGTGCCGTCCAGCTTGGTCAGGATGATGCCTGTAGCATCTGCAGCCTTGCAGAATTCCTTGGCCTGACTGATGGCGTTCTGACCGGTGATGGCATCCAGCACCAGCAGCGTTTCAAGGCTGGCTTCCGGGCTGGCCTTCTTGACGCTGCGGCTGATCTTGGAAAGCTCTGCCATCAGGTTTGCCTTGTTGTGCAGACGGCCTGCGGTGTCGGCAATGACCATGTCATAACCGCGTGCGGTGGCAGACTTTACGGTGTCGAAAATGACAGCCGCCGGGTCTGCGCCCTCGCCTGCGCTCACAATGGGCACACCGGCGCGGTCGGCCCAGATCTCCAGCTGTTCGCTGGCTGCGGCACGGAAAGTATCGCCTGCGGCCAGCATCACCTTTTTGCCCTCGCGGGTGTAGTGATCGGCCAGCTTGGCAATGCTGGTGGTCTTGCCCACGCCGTTCACGCCAATGACCAGAATGACGGCCGGCTTGCCGGAAAGATCCATCTCGGCATCCGGTGTCATTTCCTCGGCAATGATGTCGCGCAGGGCATCCGCCGCCTCTTCGCCGGTCTTCAGGCCCTTTTCGTGCACACGGTCGCGCAGCTTGTCCACCAGACGCACGGCCACCTCGCCGCCCACATCTGCAAGGATGAGCTGCTCTTCCAGATCATCGTACATATCATCGTCGATGACGCTGCCGGTGAGGGTGTTGAGGATATTGCCCCAGAAACCGGTGCGGGTCTTTTCCAGACCCGTTTTCATTTTTCCTGTTCTTTTTCTTTGTTTTTCTTTGTCCAAATCCGAAGAACCCCATGGTGTCCTCCTATCTTTTTCTTTAATATATATCAGGAAACCAGCGTTGCGTCAACCTGTTCCAGATCAAGCTTGAGCAGCTTGGACACGCCGTCCTCCTGCATGGTAACGCCGTAAAGCACATTCGCGGCTTCCATTGTGCCGCGGCGGTGGGTGATGACGATGAACTGGGTCTTGTCGCTCACCGGCGTAAGTACTGGGCAAAAACGCACCACATTGGCATCGTCCAGAGCGGCTTCGATCTCGTCCAGAATACAGAACGGGGCCGGGTTGACCGCCAGAATGGCAAAGTAGATGCTGATGGCTACCAGCGCCTGCTCGCCGCCGGAAAGCGCTTCCAGATTCTTGATCACCTTGCCCGGCGGTGCCACCCGGATGCCGATGCCGCAGGACAGCACATCGCTTTCATCCTCCAGCACAAGGCTGGCTTCGCCGCCGCCGAACAGCTCGGTAAATACGCGGCCAAAGTTTTCGTTGATGGCGCGGAAGCTGTCGGAGAAGATCTCCCGCATCTGTGTCGAAAGCCTGGAGATCATGCGGGTCAGCTCATTGCGGCTTTCCTCCACATCGGTCACCTGATGCATCAGGGCATCGTAGCGGGCCTTGACCTCCTTGTATTCCTCGATGGCGCTCACATTCACGCTGCCAAGGGCGCGAATTTTGCCGCGCAGGTCGGCCACCTGTGCGCGCAGGGCCGTCAGGCTTTCAAACTCCACGCAAAGGTTCTCTGCCTGACTGACCGAGAGCTGGTATTCATCCCACAGCTTTGCCACGGTCTGGTCGTACTCGGTCTCGGCAGCGGCCTTGCGCTCTGCAAGGCGAGCCATCTCGCGCCCCATTTCCTCGCGGCTGTCGGAGGATGTGCGCGCCCGGCTCAGTGCCGCTGTTTCAGCCTGCTGGCGTTCCAGCCGCTGTTCCGTGGCTTCCCGGATTGCCTTTTCTTTTTGGGCGATCTCGGTCTGGCTGTCGGACTTTGCCTGCCGGATGGCTGCAATTTCTGCCCGGCAGCTCTCGCTGCGCTGTGCCAGTGCCGCAAGGCTTTCTTCCAGCGTGGCGCGGCGGGCAGCGGCATCCTGTGCCCGCTGTTGCAGCGCTGCGATCTGGCTGTAGGCCAGTTCTGCATCCTTCTGGCGGGTCACCTGTTCCAGCCGCTTTGCGCTGAGCTTTTGGCTCAGTTCGGTCTGCTGGACCACAAAGTTGTCGTCACCTTCGGCAATTCGGTTCATCTCCGCCGTCAGCAGGTCGATCTTTGCCGTCAGCCGGGCCTGCAGGCTGGCAGCTTCCTCTGCTTTGCCACGGCTCTCTGTCATGGCCGCCTGCAAAGCGTCGATCTGCTGCTGGCCGTTGCTGCGAGCCGTTTCCAGCTGGGCGGCAGCAGCTTCCAGCCGCTTCTGCTCTGCCTCGGCACGCACTTTGTCGTTGGCGGCGGTGATCTGTTCACTGGCCGTGGCGGTCAGCTCTGCCTGAAGGGCATCTACCTGCTCTTTGCAGCGGTCGGTCTTTTCCTGTGCAGCAAGGCAGTCTTTTTGTAACCTGGCCGCTTTCACCCGCAGCTCTTCCATCTCCTGCTTGCGGGTGAACAGGCCTGCGCTGCGCTGGACGCTGCCGCCGGTAAAGCTGCCGCCTGCATTGATCACCTGACCATCCATGGTCACGACCTTGCTGCGAAAGCCGTTGTCCCGCGCCACGCGAGAAGCTTCGTTGATGTCGTCCACCACGATGATGCGGCCCAGCAGGTTCGATACGATGTTGTCATACCGGCGGTCGGCCTGCACCAGACTGGAGGCAAGCCGTGCCGTACCGGAGAGTCGGCCACGGAACACGCCGGGCTGGACGGTATCCAGCGGCAGGAAGGTGGCGCGGCCTGCATTGTCATTGCGCAGCAGGGCAATGGCCGCTTTGGCAGCGGCTTCGTTCTCTACCACGATGTTCTGCAGCGCACCGCCCAGAGCCGTTTCCACAGCCACTTCACAGCCCGGCTCCACCTTTAAGATGGCGGACACCGGCCCGATGATGCCCCGCAGGCGGCGTGCACCGGCAGCACGCATGACGGCCTTGACCGAGTTTTGGTAGCCGTCCATGTTCTTTTCCAGTTCCCGCAGCACGGAAAGGCGCTGGCGGGCCGCATCCAGTTCACGGCCAAGGCGCTGCTCTGCTGCGTCGGCATCGTCCAGCGCAGCCTTGCGGCCTTTCAGCTTGAGTTCCACGCCGGAACGGACATTTGCCAGCTGCTTCTCGTTTTCTTCCAGCATCCGGCGATACTTGATGGTGTCGTCCAGATCCTGCTTTGCTTCGTCCCGCTGGGCGGTGCTTTCCTGCACGCTCTGCTCAAGGGCAGGCAGCGCTGGCGGGCTGTTTCCCCGGCAGCTTCGGCAGCGGCCTGCGCCACCTGCGCTTCGGTGCGCCGGGCTGTCAGGCCGGCAAGTTCTGCTTTCAGGGTATCCTTGCGGGCACCGCTGGCACTGCTGGCATCGGTCAGACGTGCGATCTCCGCGTTCAGTGCCTCGATCTCTGCCGTCAGCTTTTCGCCCTCCGCTTCCATGGTCTTTGCCACGGCCCGGTGACGCTGCAAGGCGGCCTGTGCCTCGGTGCTGTCCTGTTCCCCGGCGCTGATCTCTTCCTTCAGGGATGCGGCGCTCTCCTCGTTGCGGAGGATGTCGTTTTCCAGCACAGCGATGCGGCTCTCCGACCCGCTGATCTGCTCGGTGATGCTGCGGATATCCCCATTCAGGCGCTCAACAGCAACCGTCAGCTGCTGTGCCTGCATCCGGATCTCCTCAGCCTCCTGCTCGGCGGCTTTCGTCTCCCGGTCAAAGCGCTCGTAGTCGGCCTGTGCTGTCTCGTAGTCCCGCACCTGCTGGCGCACGGCTTCGCGCGCACGGTGCACACCGTCGGTCCACAGGGTCACTTCCAGCGTTTTGCGCTGTGCGGCCAGCTCGAGGAACTTTTCTGCCTTGGCGCTCTCTTTTTCCAGCGGGCCTACCCGGCTTTCCAGCTCGCCAAGGATGTCCCGCAGGCGTCAAGATTTTCGCCCGCCGCAGCAAGGCGGCGTTCCGCCTCGGTCTTGCGGTAGCGGTACTTGGCAATGCCGCAGGCTTCCTCAAAGATCTCGCGGCGCTCACTGCTTTTTGCGGCCACGATCTCCGCAATGCGGCCCTGCCCGATCACCGAGTAGCGTCGCGGCCAATGCCGGTATCCAGCAAAAGTTCGTACACATCCTTCAACCGGCACACCTGCCCGTTGATGGTATACTCGCTGTCGCCGGAGCGGTAATATTTGCGGCCAATGGTCACTTCGTCCGCATCCACATCAAAGGTGTGGTCTGCGTTATCCAGCGTCAGCCGCACCTGCGCAAAGCCCATGGCTCCGCGCCGCCGGGTGCCGCCGAAGATCACGTCCTCCATCTTGCCTGCCGCGCGCAGCTGGCGGGAGCTGGTCTCGCCCAGCACCCAGCGCACTGCGTCCGAAAGGTTCGACTTGCCGGAGCCGTTGGGACCCACCACGCCGGTAACGCCTGCGTCGAACCGAATTTTGACTTTATCGGGAAAGCTCTTGAAGCCCTGGATCTCCAGTTCCTTGAATACCATTACTTTTCCTTTATCACGCCCAGCAGCTTGAGCGCTTCTTTTGCGGCGCACTGCTCAGCGGCCTTTTGCTGCGGCCTTCGCCACGGGCCACGCGGTCAGAGTTGAACCGCACCGCCACCACGAAATGCTTGTCATGATCCGGGCGACTCGCTTCTACTACATAGCTCAACCTGACTCTTCCGGTTCGTGCTGCACGATCTCCTGCAGGCGGGTCTGTAGT
>ENA-OQCD01000510-OQCD01000510.1-human-gut-metagenome-genome-assembly--contig:-NODE-510-length-10958-cov-1.522482_pt1 | contig 10958 bp, 13 predicted proteins | sample MGYA00242755_ERZ504571 | MGnify/ENA primary metagenome ERZ504571 (study PRJEB26092, sample SAMD00036274) | human gut metagenome | host: Homo sapiens | study: EMG produced TPA metagenomics assembly of...
CTACTGCCGTTATGCAGAAAGATAAAACCGTTATGCTGGGAGGAAATATGCTGGATGTAAATATACTTTCCCGATATTGGGTGAGAAGTGAATAATCATCCCTATACCTATAACTATTATATAAATTGTACTTTGTTTCCTTGGCTGGAAGTAGCATATACTTGTACGTTGGTAAAGGGGATACATGGTTCTTCTTATTGGCCTCAGCAAACTTGGGGCAGGTTTACCAATCAGGACAGATCGTTTCATTTCCGGTTGAGGGCATGGAAAGAAGGCTGGTGGAAGGCTTGGACGCCTCAGGTAGTGATTGGTGCGAATGATCCGGGAAGCCATTCTTCAAATGGAGGTGGAGACATAGATTGGGGGGGCGGTGGTAGCGGAAACCACAATTACTTGACACGTTATTATCTGGCGGCAACGAAACATGTTGAATTTAGTGGAATAGGTACAGTGGGGGGTTCATGTAGCTTGGGTTATCGGTAAAGCTATGAGTGATGTGCATTATAGCCGTCCTGCTGCAGGGGTAAACTTCATTTTGGCATGAAGGGCGAAGGTTCTGGCAGAAAGCTCTGAATGGATTTAATCTGATGGCGGAAGTGTGTCCCGGACATGCGGAAGATCTGCATACAGCAACTTATACTGTGAATGTGGGTGGAACTTATTCAATATGGAAAGACCATATCAATCTTATTGCTGAACTGAATAACGGTAAATTTTTTAGCGGAGGTATATTCTTTAAATTACATCTTAAAATAACTGACTTGATTTCTAGTGGATGAAGCATTATAAGAATAGCCGGAATCACTTGGAAAAAGTAGTTCCGGCTATTCTTATATAACGATATTTGTATGTCCTGTTTTTATTATCCTACAATGTATTTAGCATTCTTGCCGCTTATTTTACGAATGAATACCACAAGCAGCCACGATACGCCAAATGCCACGACTGCGGCAGCGGGAATTTGTAAAGGCACGGGAACACCGATATTGCGCATCAGGACTACACCCGGACCTGTGAAAAATAATGTATCATATAGATGCCAAAACCACATACGGTCAAGTTTGCCAGCATACGCTGGATCAGTTCTGAGCGTACTTTTACTTTCTTGGCTATGAGGAAGAAAGGGATAGTCATCATAATCACATTCAAAGAATTATAGGTGAAGAACAGTTCTAACATTTCATCAGTGCATTGTGGTAATGCGGTCATGTGGCGGAAACCGAAGAATGTGACCATGTAACCTGCCAGAAACATGGGGATACAGACTGACAGTGTCTTACTCCATGACCAGTCGTGGTTGCGCAGATAGTGTCCCAATAGCAAGTACCCGTTGAATCCGGCAAAATAATAGAACATATTGAATGAGTTCCACGCACAGCCTCCCCAAATGTATGGGGATACGAACTGATAATAATAAGGTAACAAACCAGTTATTCCCCATGCGACAAGAAACCATAGTTTGGCTTTCTCCGAGGCCTTTTCTACCCATGCGGAGAAAATAGGAAGGTATAGATATAATCCGATAAGCAGATAGATATACCACATATGTACGTCTAATAAAGAGAAATTGAGAGGCATTTCTGCTATATAACCCAATGATACGTTGAGTGACTGACGGGCGGCTTCTTCACCGCTATAAGGGAAAAAGTCAAGGATTATTTCAGGATTAAGTCCCAACAATCCTGTAAACCAGGGAAATAAATTATAAATGACACTCCAGATAAGGAACGGCCAGAATACACGGCTGATTCTTTTTTTGTAGAAAGCGGATATTTCGCCACGTACGGGGAGCAGCAATGCTCCTGTAATCATGACAAACAGTGGGACACACGGACGGAGAAAGGCTCCGTAGGCGGCTCCCCAGAATTTGATTTCATCAATGTTGGCTGGCGGTTCGCCGGGGTAAAAGTTGAACGGGTCTGCACTATGGCAGCAAACTATGGTGAACATGGCTACCAAACGAACGACATCCAGCCATACCACATGTTTTCTTGTGGTGTTTATAGCAATAGGTTGATTCATTAATTTAATTTTTGATTTGACAGGCACAAAGGTACGCTTTCTCTGAGGATTATTTCTTGCTTTGGAACAAAAAATAAAAAGAACTATCCGCAATCATACTACAAAATGAGAATCCTCCCACTGCAAGAGTCACAATCATTTGTCTTTTGAGGGGGAGGAATTCTATTTAGGGTTAGAGGGTTATTTTAGTCCTCTGTTCTTCAACAAGGGATCAATACCGGGTTCTTTGCCGCGGAAATTGACATACATGTCCATCGCATCGTCAATGCAGCCGGAAGTGAGGATATATTTGCGGAACTTACCGGCCACTTCCTGATTGAAAATATCGCCCGTTTCCTTGTATGCCTCGTATGCGTCACAATCCAGCACTTCCGCCCAAATATAACTATAGTAACCGGCAGTATATCCACCACCCATGGTATGGTTGAAATAAGTGGTGCGGTAGCGTGACGGAATTTGTTTCAGCAATCCGCGCTTACCTAATGTTTCTGTTTCGAACTGCATAACGTCCATATCATCGGGAATTTCTTTTAATACATGATAATCCATATCCAGCAGGGAAGCAGCTAAATATTCAGCCGTAGCGAAGCCTTGTCCGTATTTGCCACTCTTGTCCATTTTTTCAACCAGTCCGGCAGGAATAACTTCATCTGTCTGATAATGTTTGGCATATACATTCAATACCTCCGGTTCAAAAGCCCAATGCTCATCTATCTGTGACGGCAGTTCTACAAAATCACGCGGAACACTAGCCACACCATAATATGTACATCTTGAAAGATATGTAAGCGTGTCCGAATTCGTGGAACAAGGTATTCGCTTCGTCTGCACTGAGCAAAGCCGGGTTGTCCGGCTGCCGGTTTGGTAAAGTTGCATACCACGGTTACTACAGGAGCCACTTTCTTGCCGTCCTTGTAGGTCTGTGAACGATAGCTTCCGCACCATGCGCCACCTTTCTTGCTGGCACGCGGAAAGAAGTCCATATAGAGTACACCTAGATGAGAACCGTCTTTGTCCTTACATTCGAATGCCTGTGCATCGGGATGAGGGAGGGGAAGATTGTCCAGCTGGGTGAAAGTGATACCGTACAGTTTGTTGGCAACATAGAACACACCGTCACGTACGTTTTCCAGTTTCAGATAAGGACGTACCTGATTTTCATCCAAGTCGAATTTGGCTTTCTTGGCTCGGTCTGCATAATAACGCCAGTCCCAACCTTCAGCTGTGAAGGTTTTTCCGTCTTTCTTTATTTCGGCATTGATATCTGCCAGTTCTTCTTTGGCTTTGGACAGAGTAGGTGTCCAAATCTGATCTAATAATTTATATACGGCATCCGGTGTTTTTGCCATACGTTCTTCCAGTGCAAAGGAAGCATAGTTTTCATATCCCATCAGCTTGGCTTTTTCCAGACGGGCTTTGAGCAGTTTGCGTACCACTTCCTTGTTGTCGTATTCATTTCCGTTATTTCCTCTGTTAATGTATCCTTTGAATATCTTTTCGCGCAGGTCTCGGTTATCGGCATATTGCAGGAAAGGCATGACGCTGGGATTATGCAGGGTGAAAATCCATTTGCCTTCCATGCCTGCTTCTTTAGCTGTTTCGGCAGCACTGGCAATCAGGTTTTGGGGTAATCCGGCTAAGTCTTCTTCTTTGTCCACGATCAATTGGAAAGCATTGGTTTCCTTCTGCATATTTTGGCCGAAGGTGAGCTGCAAACATGGAAATCTCACTTATTTAATCACGCAATTTTTTTTGACTTTCGGCATCCAGGTTGGCACCTCCACGTACAAAATCTTTATAGGTTTCTTCCAACAACTTCTTTTGCTCTTTGTCCAAATCGCCGGGATTTTCATAGACAGCTTTGATGCGTGCAAAAAGTTTTTTCATTTAAGGCGATGTCATCACTGTGTTTTGATTGTAGTGGAGAGAGTTCACGGCTCAGTGCGTCCATTTCATCATTGGTATTGGCGCTTTTCAGTCCGTAGAATACGGTGCTGACTTTACGAAGTAACGCTCCGCTTTGATCCAGTGCTGCAATGGTATTCTGGAAAGTGGCGGGTTCGGGGTTGTTCACTATAGCGTCAATCTCTTTCTGTTGTTCTTCCATGCCCTGCGAAAAGGCGGGTTTGTAATGTTCCATCTTGATTTGGTCGAAAGGAGGAACCTGGAAGGGAGTTGTGTACTCTGAAAGGAATGGATTTTCGGTAGGGGCTGCCTGTTTCCCTTGCGAACCGCAACCGCTTAATATGGCAACCGCACAGGCTGCCAAAAAAGAATGTGTTTCATAATAATTTGTTTATATAGGTGATAATGCAAAGATAGTAAAATAAGGCAAATTCCAATAAGTTTGAAGCGTAGAACTATTTGTTTGTTTCATAGTCTGTCTAATTATCATACATCATTGTCTAATAATTAGACAGACTGTTTCTTTTTGTTATTTTGCAATGTGTTGTTAATCAGTTGTTTGTTTGCGTGGCACGGTTTTGGCATTTATATTATAGAGAACGAATTATAGAAACTTTAGTTTCTTATACACTTTATGGGAGGTAACGTTGTGAAAGGGACTTCTCTCTTTTAAAATAATAATAATTAAAAACACGAAATATGAAACAGATTTATTATGTCATTCAGGCTTTGATACATGGATGTGGAGCTAATATTATAAAAGTCGTTTCGTTAGGCTTGGGCCTGACTATGAGTATTCTGCTTTTCTCAAGAGTTGTGTATGAGCAGAGTTTTGATACTTGTTTTAAGGATCATGATAAATTATACCAATTGTGGAATATATGGACAGTAAATGGAGAGCCTTTTCCTCCGAGTGAGTTCATTATCGGTGCAGCTGCCGGAGGCATACTGGATGCAATGCCGGAAATTGTGGAATCGGCGGCAAGTACAGGCTCGTGGCCGGTTTCGGCACCTATTTATAACGGGAGTGTCCGCTTTGATGTTAATTTTAAGTTGCTGCTTGATTCATTGTTTTTTCAGACAATGGGTATTGAGGTCTTGAGTGGTGATCCGGTACGTGAATTGCAGCAAAAAGATGTAATTTTCCTGAGTAAAGATTTGGCGGATAAAATGTTTGGCGGTGAGAACCCGATTGGTAAAATAATTAGTTTCAATAAGGAAATTGAGTTGACAGTCAAAGGAACGTATGCTGCTTTACCTGAGAATTGTACTATGCGACCGAGGCCGTCATTTCCTTGCCTTCTATCTGGAGCCGCCGGATAGGAAATTATTCATGGAACGGTGGGGACAGCTGGAAAGAATATATCCGGTTGAAGCAGGATATTGATTTGGATGAATTGAACAAGCGTATTGATATGGTAGTACAGCAACATATTCCCAGAAGTGATAAGTTGGGAATCACTGTCATGGCAAAACCTGTTCGGGATACGTACCGTGGATATGATGAAGTGAAAAGAATGCGTAATATTATGCTTATTTTAGGTATATCTATTTTGTTTATCACGACATTGAATTATGTGTTGATTTCTATTTCTTCATTGAGCCGGCGTGCCAAAAGTATTGGTGTTCATAAATGCAGCGGAGCGGGAACGGGTACTGTTTTTGGTATGTTTATGTGGGAAACCGGTATTATTATTTTGCTTTCATTGTTTTTGATGGTTTTTTAATGTTTAATTTCCGGGAATTGTGGAAGATACTACAGCTGCTAAACTGGAGTCTCTTTTTGCGGTGGAACGTATTTGGGTGCCTTTTGGAGTGACTGCTGTCTTATTCCTCATTGGTGGTGTGCTGCCGGGACGAATTTTTTCAAAGATACCGGTCACACAGGTTTTCCGGCGTTATACAGAGGGTAAGAAAGGATGGAACGTCCGTTATTGTTTATCCAATTTGCAGGAGTGGCTTTTATATGTGGATTGATGTGTGTAGTGATGCTCCAGTATCATTATGTTATTAATAAAGATCCGGGTTATAATCCTGAGCGGGTAGTGATTGGCGTTAATAATGCACCGGATGCTAAAAGCCCGGCTTGCTGCCCGTCACTTTTATGAGGGGCTTCCATACGTGGAAGCATTGACTTCGGCAACTAGCTATCCGTCTAATGGATATAGCGGGCAGATGATACCGGATGAGAAAGGAACGAGTCTTTTTTTCCAGCCGTTATGATTTTACTCAGGAGAATTATGTAGCTTTTATGGGAATGGTCATACAGCAAGGGCGTGTGCCTCGTGAATCCGGTGAGGTGGCAGTGAATGAGGAATTTGTACGGAGAATGCATTGGGGAAAAGATGTTTTAGGTAAGAGTATACAGACAGAAGAAGGCCGTGTCAAAATAGTAGGTGTGATTAAAGATTTTAATATTGGCGGATTCTACTCAGAGCTGAAACCGTTTGTCTTGCATCATCATCCCAAAGATTTGGCTGATCTTGTTTATCTCCGTCTGAAGGAACCCTTTGGTGAGAATCTTCAGAAACTGAAGCGTGATGCTGCCGAAGCTTTTCCTAATCAAACAGTCGGCTTTGAAAGCTTGGAACAAAAATGGCGGATAGTTATATTCGTTCGTGTATTTCGTAATGCGACTTTATTGGCGGCAATTGCCATTTTGTTTATTACTTTGATGGGACTGATAGGCTATATTAATGATGAATTACAGCGACGTTCGAAAGAAATTGCTATTCGTAAAGTGAATGGAGCTGAGTCATTTGCGATATTGGAAATGTTGGTGCAAGATGTTCTTTGGATTTCTTTCCCGGCTGTAGTCGCAGGTACACTAGGGGCATGGTATGTAGGTGGTTTATGGATGGAACAGTTTGCTGTGACTGTAGGTTCGCTTGTTCCTTATTATGTATGTGTAGCTATTGTGGTCTTGATATTGATTGTCAGTTGTGTCATTTCCAAAACATGGCGCATTGCCAATGAGAATCCAGTAAAGAGTATTAAATCAGAATAAGGATCAATAGAACAAACAATTAAAATTTATTATTATGATACAGATTGAAAATTTAAGTAAGGTATTTCGTACTTCAGAAGTAGAAACAATTGCGTTGAATCATGTAAACATAGAGGTGAAAGAAGGAGAGTTTGTAGCTATTATGGGACCATCAGGTTGTGGAAAATCCACCTTATTGAATATCCTTGGTCTGCTGGACAATCCTACTGAAGGCAGTTACAAGTTGCTGGGCAACGAAGTAGCCAATCTGAAAGAAAAAGAACGCACCCGCCTGCGTAAAGGTGTAATAGGTTTTGTATTTCAAAGTTTTAATCTGATAGACGAACTGAATGTTTTTGAAAATGTGGAATTACCGTTGACTTATCTTGGAATCAAGGCCAGTGAACGTAAGGAGCGTGTTCTGGAAATTTTAAAGCGAATGAACTTGAGTCATCGTGCCAAGCATTTCCCGCAACAGCTTTCCGGCGGTCAACAACAGCGTGTGGCTATTGCCCGTGCTGTGGTTACTAACCCTAAATTGATCCTCGCCGATGAGCCTACCGGTAATTTTGGACTCAAAGAACGGTGCTGAAGTAATGAATCTATTGACCGAACTTAACAAGGAGGGGACTAGTATTGTCATGGTAACTCACTCTCAGCATGATGCCGGATTTGCTCATCGTGTCATTCATTTGTTTGACGGTAGTGTAGTGGCGAACATTAAAGAATAATAATGAAAGGGTGGTTGTAATGAAACAAATCTATTATGCAATACAATCGACATTACACGGCCGTGGAAGCAATGTGACAAAAGTCATATCGCTTTCATTAGGCTTGACTATTGGTGTTCTGCTTTTTTCACAAATAGCATTTGAACTCAATTATGAGAAATGTTACCCTGAGGCCGACCGATTGGTATTGGTACGTGGAGGGGGAGAGAATGTGAAGACTGGAGAGAAAGGAGAAGGATATGATGATAGCTTGTTTGCTCCGATGGCAGAAGCGTTCCGCAGTGATTTGTCACAATGGATTGAAAATGCTACAGTCATTTTCAATTTTGAGACATTAAATGTATTCAAGGATGGTCATAAGCTGAAAGATGTAAATTACGCTTATGTAGATACTTGCTATTTCCGTACTTTCGGCATCAAAGTATTGAAAGGAAATCCTGAGGAATTACAAAGGGCGGGGAGTATATTTGTTTCTGAAACTTTTGTTCGTGATGCTTTTGGTGGGCAGGACCTGTGGGACAAAAATTGTCCTTGGATAAACAGCATGAACTGACAGTCCGTGGTGTTTATCAGGATACTCCGGAAAATACGGCCTATCATTTTGATTTTGTAGCTCCCATTTATGCCGGAGGTGGTTATATAGGGGGTGGAACATGGGGGCGTAATGACATTTATTATACTATTCTCCGTTTGCGCGATGGGGTGGACAGGGAAGAAATCAATCGTCAGATATACAAGGCTATGCAAAAATATTATCCTGATTCTGCTGATGATGAATGGAGAAATTTTTATGATGCACAGCCATTGCCCGAAATTCATCTGGATGACTCAAATACCCGCACTCGCCTTTACATTTATGGTTTTTTGGGCTTTGCCATATTTTTTTGTGGCAATCATGAACTATGTATTAGTAGCTATTGCTACCATGAGCCGCAGGGCAAAAAGTATAGGTGTGCATAAGTGTAGTGGTGCCAGTGCAATCAATATTTTCAGTATGTTCCTTTTTGAGACGGGGATTGTGGTATTGATGTCCGTTATAGTGGCCCTCTTTATTATTTTCAATACCAAAGATCTGATAGAAGATTTACTTTCGGTGCAGTTATCCTCACTCTTTACATTGGAAACTTTATGGGTTCCGATGCTCATTGTTTTTGTACTGTTCATAGTAGCCGGAGTGCTGCCGGGAAGATTGTTTTCACGCATTCCTGTCACTCAAGTTTTTCGTCGTTACACAGATGGGAAAAAGGGGTGGAAGCGTTCTCTTTTATTTGTACAATTTATGGGAGTATCTTTTGTAATGGGGATTTTGTTAGTATCTTTGATGCAGTATCATCATCTGATTAATAGTGATATGGGTATCCGTACTCCAGGATTGGTGGAGGCGGAAACATGGATGTCACCCGAAGAAGCAGAGAATATGGTTAACGATCTTCGTCGTCAACCCATGGTGGAAAATGCCACCCGTTCTATGCATGGTGTTCTGGGAGAATATTGGACTCGTGGGCTGATTGATAATAGTGGCAAGCGAATAGAAACCTTGATGTATAATCCTTGTGATAAGAATTATGCTGAAACCATGGGGATTACTATTATTGAAGGGAAAGATATGCAGAATGAGGGAGATGTATTGGTCAACGAAGAAGTAGTGCGGCTGATGAAATGGACAGATGGGGCAGTAGGCAAACGGTTGAATGATTTTGATAAAGCCGGAACCATTGTTGGTGTATTCCGTAATGTGCGCAATACGTCTTTTCTTTATAAGCAGTTTCCCGTGGCTTTGGTTTATAGTCATAATACCAGTCACACTTTTGATGTACGTTTAAAACAGCCATACGATGAGAGTTTGAAAAAGCTGAACGAATACATGGAGCAGGTGCATTCCACTAAGGCATTGGAATTTATTCCGATAGATACCATGCTGAAGGAAATCTATCGCAATGTATATCGTTTTCGTAATTCTGTATGGATTACTTCTACTTTTATTTTGCTTATTGTTGTTATGGGGTTGATAGGTTACGTGAATGATGAAACACAACGTCGCAGTAAGGAAATAGCTATCCGTAAGGTGAATGGTGCTGAAGCTTCGACTATTCTTCGGTTGCTGTCCCGTGATATATTATATGTTGCTGTCCCATCGGTCTTGATGGGAATTGTAGTATCGTACTTTACAGGAAAGGCTTGGTTGGATCAATTTGCCGAAACGATAGATATGAATGCGTTGTATTTTGTCGGAACAGCATTGGTGATTATCGCTCTGATAGTGGTGTGTGTCGTTGTTAGAGCTTGGCGTATTGCTAATGAGAATCCGGTAAAGAGTATTAAAGTTGAGTAGTGTATTTGGAAAAAGGAGAGCGGGATGATATGTGTTGGGTATCATCCCGCTTTTTTCTTTTTACCTGATTCCTGTGAAATTTACATTGACACCATCCAATGTGCCTTTTTAAGAAGTTTCCGGCCAACCATATATTTTCAAAATATGAAATGTCACTGGGACCGTAAACCATACGGATACATGTCTGTGCGCTGTTATCCCATCTCCATTCAAAATTGTATCTGTCTTCGGTTACATAGCCGTTTTCGATGTTCTATTTGTATGATGTCTGTGCCTGTTCTATTTTCGTAAAAGTCTAGTCGTTGTGTGTAGTATTCACCGTCTTGTTCCCAAGTTTCCTGCCAGGTCCGGCTGCATAGTTCCCGAGTGGTTCTGTAATATATTTCGCTGTAATCATCATCATCGTACCAACTTTCTATGGATACTTCACAGGAGGTTAGGTTAACCATTATTATCAGTACAACTACCATTCCGAAGTATTTCAGTATTTTTTGTTCTCATATCCGTTAATTTTTAAAAATTTTGTTTTTTCTTATGTCACAAAGATAAGTGGAGGGAATGATACAATAAACGGAATATTCCTATTTGTAAAGGAGAGTTTCCCTATTTGTAATAGGAAAATTCCTATGGTGAGGAGAGGGGAATAAGGTCTGTCTTATTTCTTTTACTATTAAACTGTAAGTTACAAAAAGAGGCTGTCCATTGGTGAGACAGCCCTGATAATTTCCGAAAAATGATAATAGGATATTTCTATATATTTTTAATTATCCTTGTTTGGGTATTATCTGCGTTTTTTGAAGAAAGAGTGGTGCTTCCTGTACTTGCTTCATTACTCTCAAGAGATTACCTCCCCAAATCTTCCTTAAGTCTTCTTCTGTATATCCTTTTTCAATCATTTTTTATGGTCAGATTAATTAAGTCATTATCTCCTTTACATCCTTGCAGACCACCACCGCCATCAAAGTCTGTACCTATTCCTACA
>ENA-OQCD01000511-OQCD01000511.1-human-gut-metagenome-genome-assembly--contig:-NODE-511-length-10952-cov-2.287852_pt1 | contig 10952 bp, 12 predicted proteins | sample MGYA00242755_ERZ504571 | MGnify/ENA primary metagenome ERZ504571 (study PRJEB26092, sample SAMD00036274) | human gut metagenome | host: Homo sapiens | study: EMG produced TPA metagenomics assembly of...
ACTTTCAGATTGGTCGGCACTCCTGCGCGCGCAACGTGACCTTGACATTGTCGGAAGAGAATTCCTTGGAAGCCGCTTCCACGGACACGTTCGGATCGGATTCGCCCTTCACGTAGAAGACGCTGACCGCGCCGCCCTTGGCGGTACCGGAAACGATCTTATGGTTGGAGACCACAAGCTGGCCGCCATTGACCTCATCCGGGTAGGTGCCATCGTCAAGTGTGGTTTCCATGCCGGAAAGGCTCTTGTCGCCACCCATGTTGGCAATGACCACACCATCGTTCTGAATGCCATCAGACGTGGAGCGCTCAATCATCAGGCAGGACTTGTCGCCGCAGTTCTGCAGGTTCTCGCCCTTGCCATCCATGGCGTTACGGAAGTGGTTGACTGCCGCGACGGACTTGTTCTTCCACATGTCGTCACCGGCGTCACCCAGCTGGGACTGCTCGGCGAACTGCGGGTTGGTGCCGCCAGAGCCCTTCGGACGGTTGAAGTACAGCGGAGCGCCGGCCCTACGGGAACCAACGACCGCCCAGCCCATCATGATCTGATAGTCGGTGAGGCCGGTGGATTCCTTGTCGCCGTTGGCGTAGTTATCGTGGGACTCAACCCAGGTGACCAGCTGGTCTTCGCTTGCGCCGCCGGTATCGATGTTCTTCACCATCTTGACGTCAAGGTTGTTCGAGCCGACAGCGGCGCGAATGGTCTTGCCGTAGTTGGAAGCGGTGTTGCCGCCGCCATCGGAGGAATTGTCGCGGAACATGTTGGCGTATGCCTTGTAGTCAAGGCCGGAATCGCCCTGCAGCACCTCGCCGTACTGGAACTGGGAGCCGTTCTTCAGAATGGTGTTCCAGTAGTTCGACTGCTTATTGTCGAAGACTTCGGTCGGCAGCTCGACGTGCTTTGCCGCATCGTAGCGGAAGCCGTCAACGCCGTCCGCCACAGCGGTCTTCAGGAACTTCTGCATACGATCGGCAACAGCCTGGTTCTGCGTATTCAGATCCCACAGGCCAAGCAGGTGGCACTGCGTCACCTTGTAACGGTTGGAATAATCGTTGATTTCACCGTTGGGGCCGTCGCAGCCGGTACGCTTGTGGAAGTACTCCTTGTTCTGCCAATCGGGGTCGATGGCGTTCCAATCGGAGGTGAAGTGGTTGGCGACCACATCCACGATCACACGCACACCATACTTATGGGCGGTGGCGGTCATTTCCTTCAGGTCAGCCTCGGTGCCGACCACGAAGTTGCCGATGGAGGTGTTCGCCGGCTGGTACACGTAGTACCAGTTCTCGGTGAACTTCTTGCCGTTGGCGGCGACTTCCTTGATCTTGCTCATAGGCTCGGTCTGCACGGAAGTGTAGCCCGCCGCGGCGATCTCAGGCATGTGCTGCGTGATGGTCTTGAACGACCACATCCATGCGTGCAGGATGGCGCCGTTCTTCATGTGCTTGGTCAGACCGTACTGGTTACGGGCCGCTTCGAAAGAAGAATTTCCGATGGTGTCCTGGTAGCTGTCACGATCGGCGGCAAGTGCGGTGGATGCCACACCCATACCGCCGAACAGCGTGGCGACCGCCACTGTTCCCGCTGCGACCTTCTTCCAGGTCTTGACGGCGCGTGCTTTACGGGCCGCGCGTCTGCGCTCCGCACGAGTCATCAGCTCAGGCTGATTCTCATGAGGAGGCTCTTTTCTGGTGAGTGCGTTCGCCATACCCGCGAACGTATGAGTGCTAAGTCGCACCTTACCCTCCCTGCTTCCTTGCATCTAACTTTGACAACGTTTGCCACTAGCAGACGTTGCGTCAAAAAATACCACATTTTTTCCTTTGAAAAATGAGTGATTTTTATTGAAAAATGGCGGTTAAAACGCAATTGTTTTCTGCTCTGTTGCAAACGCTGTCAGCAACAGATACACTCATACCAGCACCCCGTAGCACCCACTATCGTTGCAAATTCACATATGCAAACGTTTCAGAAAATTTCAACCAATACCACCTTGCGACGCAAAGCACCCTCGCCCCATCCCACGCCACCGACAGCCCACCCCCAACAATCCTGAAATTAATCTTTTCAAGAGATGCTCAAAAAGGGCTTCTTTACCTCTTATGGCATGCAACATGCCAATCAAATCAAAATATCAATAATAAAAAATGGGTGAATATCACAAACACGCTCGGACTCAAAAAAGAGTAGGGCCAAGCTAATGGTGAATCAATCCATGGACCTAAAAGAATTATCAGGCAACGATTTGGGAGCGGATGGGGCGGGGGTTACCGCACGGTGTTTGCGCATGCTTTTCAGGATTTTACGGATCGCACCGTTCGTCTGTTCGGCGGCGACGCAGAACATGCTGAATTCGCGGCCATGCGGGTCGGCGATGTCCTTCGGCTGGGGAATCATCGGACGAATCATCGAGGACTTCTTGATCACCGACTGAAGACGCTCCTGGATGGTCAGTCCGGCAATCATATTGTTGCGAGCGCAGTAATCGCACATATTCGCGAAATCGTCAAGCAGGAACGTGTATCGTACGGCGCTGGCGCCAACGTGACGATTTCCTTGCGCTGCTGCTTTTCGAAGCAGAGGATCAGGTCGGCTTCGTCGGCCATCTGTCGGGTCAGTCGTCGGGAACGGAAGCCGCTCGACTCAATGCCGACGCTTTGCATAAGGCGGCCGCTCGACGGATCGATCGGATGCATCGGCAAACCACGCGTTCCGGCGCTTGACACCTGCACGGTGGTGCCGGTCAGGTAGTGCGACATCAACAGCTCGCCCATAGGCGAACGACAAATGTTGCCCGTGCAGACGAACATGATGCGCATGCCTGAACCCCTTAACCGTTCTTCCAACGTTTCGTGTTGCGGTTTTGCGAAATCCACCATGGCTTCCGCAACCCGCCAAACGGAAATTTTAGCGCGAGGCGTTCCCCGCATGCGGCAAATCGTCCAATACGCGCAGAATCATTGCAGAAATTCGGCGCGGGCGGTGGCGGTCAGCGAATAGCGGATCGGGCGGGAGCCGTGGAACTCGAGCAGGTTCCTGTTCACCAGTTCCGCGAGCGCGGTGTTGGTCTTCCGCTCCCCCACGCCAAGCCATTCGCGCATTAGGCGGCGCGATATGGGTTTCGGAGCATCGTCGAAAAGCTCCTCCTGCAGCAGGAAGTACAGCATGTTCCGCTGCAGTTCCGTAATGCCCTGCGTTCGCGCATAATGTTCAAGCCTCTTCCGCGCGGTGTCAAGCAGGGTTTTCTTCTCGCCGAGCACAGAGATGATGTTCTTCTGGGCGGTGGCGATAAAACGGATCATCCGATATGAGAACAGCGAGACGTCAGAACAGTTCAGCGGATGCTGCGCATCATCAAACGCCTTGTAATACCGGCCTTTTGCGTCGGCGATAACCGGACTCAGGCTGATCGCCGTCGGTATGGACAGGTGCTTGCTCAGCTGCAGAGCAAGCAGGAACCGGCCCGTCCTGCCATTGCCGTCATAGAACGGGTGAATGCATTCGAAGGCGTAATGGCACATCACAGCCCGCAGCAGCGGAGGAATCGCCTCATCCGAAAGCAACGCCAGCCATTTGGTCAATTGCACTTGGATTTCCGATTCCGGCCATGCGCCTTGATGAATCTCCCGGTCAAAGCCGTCACACACAGAGACTTGCTTGGCTCTGAATACCATTCCGTCAGGCTTGTCTTCCTCCCGTAGTTCCCCAGCCATCACCTGATTGTAAATATTACGTATGTCATGCAACGTTTTTCGGTAGTTCCAACGTTGCGGAATTTTCGCCGGAGAGTCCGAGAAAGAGTTTGGCAAGCTCACTCAACCGCTTGTGCGGCCCGTCCGCGACCGCCGCATCCAACGCATCTGAGATTTCCTTGCGCGTGGTGTGCACGGCTTCTATGGAGTTCGTGCTCTGCATTTCCGCGCCGATGAGTTCCATCAGATACGCCCTGCGGGCAATCGGCGGCAATGCGGCCCACAGCGATTCGACCTGCACTTCCATGCCACGGACCGAATCCATGACGTTCAACAGTTCCCTGAACGCCACGGCGAACATCTCATGACCTTCGAATTCAATACCTGACCGGTATGTTGAATAGCCGTTGAGTCTTTTTTTGGTATTCCTCCTCAGCCGCATCCTTCGGCTTGGCCGTGGATGATGACATTGCCAATGTCTGCCGTATGCTTTTGTACTCCATAACCATCATCCTTATAACCGTCATTTGTGCAGAATATGCAGGTCGGGGTGAATATAGACTATTCCTATACCTACATAATGTCAAAAATGTCGATATAGCAGCAGGCGTGTTTGCGGCTATTGGTACGTTGAGGGGCATATGTGGGGATACGTGCGGATATGTTTGCTATGCGCAGATATGTTCAAGCGCAGATTAGGTGCGGGTCAGGCGACTTCGAGCGTGGCGAGGAGAGCGCGGTGGTCGGGAGCCGGCGATGTACTTGGTTTCCAGATCGCCCACGTTCACGCCCTTGTCGTGCACGATATGGTCGATTTCGGCGATCGGCATCATGGCCGGGTACGTCATGTGGCAGGCCTTCGCCCGCCTGCTGGCCGGAATCCAGGAAGCGGCTGCCGAGCAGGTATCGGAAGCTGGCGTGGTCCCATGTGGAGTTGAAATCGCCCATCAGCACGTACAGATTGTCGTAATGCTGCAGTTGGGCGAGCGAGTCGAGACTACGGTTCCACAGACCTTGGTTGCGGGGGCGCGGCGAGAACGGGTGGACGGAGCCGAAGCGCACCTTGCTGCCGCCGAAATCGATTGTCGCGGCGGAAACGCTGCTTGATTCCACGGGAATGAGGTTCTGTTTGGCGTTTTCCATCGGCGCGGCGCTGTACAGCACATTCACACCGCCGTTGTCATGCCACGTTTGCTGCGCGGCCACGGAATACGGCAGATAATTGGCGATTCCGGCGCCGTTGAGCCGGTTGAGCAGGTCCCATGACACTTCCTGCAGCGCGAGCACTTCCACATGCTCGTTTTTGACGATTTCGACGATCCGATTGGCGTCGGCATGCCCTTCCTTGGTGTTGAAGGTCATGATGCGGGCGTACCGGTCGGACGTGTTGGGCAAGCCGTTGGACGAGACTTGCGTGACTGCGGTGCTGGCCGCGTCGGAAATCGTTTGCTGCGGCCTGATATAACCCCAATGCCAGCCGATTTGCACGACCACGCACACCACGCTGACGGTGGCGAGTAGGACGCGTCCGCCTATTGCACGGACGGCTATCGCGGTGATCGCAATAATCAAAGACAGCATGCCCAGCCACGGCATCAGCGCGACGATAAGCGGCACGTACCGTTTGCCGTCGAGGTTGTTGGGCAGCATGCGCAGCAGCATGGCCAGCAGGATGACGGCGGTGGCCAGCCAGAGCACCGCGGTCAGAAGGTGTGTTGCTGCGGTACGGCGGGTCATGCCATGTTGAGCACGGTCGAGGGGACGACTGGCGCATGCTTTGTCGAGCTGCGCGCCCAGATCCTCGATTTTGCTTTCGTTCGTGCGTTCGCGTTCGGCATCGTTATTGCCGCCGCTCTCACGCTCGCTTTCGCCGGTTTGCCGCATGGTTGCCTTTCATTACTGCTCCCGTTCCACCACTACGCAACACGGCACGGGTGTGCCACCTCCTTTCCGCGAGGTTCACAGTGCTTTTACGTGCACCCGTACCACGATGCCACTATGCGGACATTTCTCTCTCATTTCCTGCTGCGGGGATGGCGGACTTGAGCAAACCACGCTCAGGACATGCCTACGGGACGGCGAAAACACGGTAGGGGCGGGCAGGTAAGGCTAGGCGGCGTGGGGGTGGACGCGATTGAGTGCGCGCTGGACGGTGTCGCGGGTGGAGCCGGCGCCGTTGCCGCGGACGCCGAAGAAGACCATGACCACCATGATGAAGCAGATGGTGGCGCTCACGCGCAACGCCCATTGGATGCCGAACACGTTGGCCGCGGCGTACATGTTCTTCGTGCCGCCGATTGCGGCCCAGCGCAGGGCGGTAAACGTTTCCATCAGAATCACCAGCACGGGTGCGCCGATGGCACCGGCGATCTGACGGACCGTGTTCGTAACGGCCGAGCCGGCGCTCACCTCCTCGGGCTCCAGGCAGTTAAGCGACCACGTGGTGATCGGCATGAGCACGAATCCCATGCCGATCTGGCGCACGAACTGCCAGATGGACACCCACCAAATCCATGAGGTCATGGAAATCAGGCTCATCATGATGGTGCCGAACAGCAGGGTGATCGAGCCGATCAGCGCCACCGGACGCGCGCCGAAACGGTCGAGCGCCTTGCCTCCGAAGAACTGCGCGATGCACTGGCCGAACGCGCCGGGCAGCATCACCAGCCGCTAATCGTGGCGGAATAGCCACGGCAATCCTGAATGTACAGCGGCATGATCACCATAATCGAGCTGAAGGCGAAGAACGACAGCGCGGCGGTGACGGTGCCGACGGTGAAGCTCTTGTTTTTCAGCACGCTCAGGTTGAGCAGCGGAGGCTGCTTGGACGGGTCGGCAGCCTGTCGGCGAGCGCCGTGGATCTGCCGCAGCACGAACCAGACGATGCCGACCAGGCCGATGAGCATGGCAAGCCACACCATCGGATGCGTGAACGGATACGATTCGATGTTCGTGAAGCCGAACATGAGTCCGCCGAAGCCGAAAATCGACAGGCCGACGGAGAAGAAGTCGCTTTCGCGGACGCGTCGCGCGTGCCGAAATTACGCAAGCCGAAAATCGCAAGAAGCAGCGAAATAACGCCGATAACCGTCAGCGTGAGGAAAATCGATCGCCAACCGTTCAAATCGGTCTGCACACCACCCAACGTGGGGCCGATCGCGGGCGCGACGCTCATGGCCATGCCGACGGTACCCATCGCCATACCGCGGCGGGACAGAGGATAAATGGAGAATACCGTGATTTGCAGGACCGGCCACATCACGCCGGTGCCGACGGCTTCCAGCAGACGGCCGATCAAAACCAGCACGAACGATGAGCCGAGCCAGGCGAACACCGAACCGAGCGTGAACACCGCCATCGACGCGATCACGATCTGACGGGTGGAGAATCGGCGGGTCAGGTAGGCGGTGAGCGGCACCATAACGCCCATGACGAGCTGGAAAATCGACGTCAGCCATTGGCCGGTCGTGACGGAAATGCCGAAATCGGACACGATGGTGGGCAGTGCGGCGCTCAACTGCAGCTGCGTGAAGTTGCCGACGAACGTGATAAAGGTGAGAATGGCGATCGATACGAACGCGACATGCGTCAAATGGTCGTTTTTATACGATTCCTCGCCGGTAAGCGGCTGGGACAGGCCGTGGGTGCGGCCCTGTTTCGCGTTTATTTTCTTTTCCGGCTTCACTTCCGACCTCTTCTCCGGTTTCGACGGCAAACCGACCGCCCTCCATCACTCATCCGCGCATACTCGCAGCGTATTGCGCAACTCCTGCAAAAAACAGACTCAAAAAAGTCTAGTACTGCGGGTGGTCGAACGCGAGATGAAACTATTCGAACACGTTCAATTCCAATTCAACCGAGAAAAAAATTGGCAAAAACTTCGTATTTGTTCATCTGGGGTGGTATACATATGCGTTGGCAGTAACGGCACGATACAGGGAAGGAATACGCCGCGCAGGGGGTTAGGAAGTATGACCGTAGTCACGTTATTCAACATAGCGATGGAGCTATGGGGCGTTCTCATCTGCATCGTTTGCGCAGGTGGCGTCTACGTGGGCGCGATACGTAGGACGCGGCGTACCTATACGAAAGTTTCCATGCAGCTTCTATGTGCGCTGATGCTGCTGGCCGACGTGTCCGCCTGGTATCACAACGGCGGCCGCGACAAGCTTGACTTCTACATGACGCGCATCGGCAATCTTGGTGAATACCTGATCAATTTCATCTTCATCGCACTGTTCGCCAACTATATCTGGCAAACCGTCAGCGGCGACGACATGCTTGAAAACGTCAGCCCGCACGAGTGGAGGGCCAGAACGAGCGGCGGAGCCAAGCGTAATCGTAAGAACCAACGTTCGGCCAACGCCCAATCCAAGCCGAAAAAGCCGCGTTCGAAGAAGCTTGACGTCATCTACGCAGCGTCCGCGCTCGGCATCGTACTGACGATTGCCACGCAGTTCAACCATATGGTCTACTACATCGACAGCCAGAACTACTACCGGCGCGGACCACTGTTCGCTATCCCGCAGATACTGGGTCTGGTAGAGCTCGCGCTGATTGTGATGCTGATCATCGAAAACCGCAAAAACCTCAGCCGACCGCTGTTCGTCACGTCGCTGTCGTTCTTCGTGCTGCCGATTGTGACAACCATCGTTCAGATTCTCCATTACGGACTGGCGTTGCAGGCCATCGCGATCACGATTCAATCCAGTTCACGTTCGTGGTCGACACCATCGAAATGAACAAGAAAATCCGTTCGCAGGATGACGCCTATCAGAAGGCCAGCTACGAGGCGCAGCACGATGGTCTGACCGATTTGTGGAGCAAGAGCGCCGGCCGCGAGCAGATTGAGAATTATTTCGCGCACATGCAGGAAGGCGACCAAGCCGTTCTGATTTTCGTTGACATCGACGATTTCAAGCAGATCAACGATACGTACGGCCATAAAGTGGGCGATTTCTGGATTCGTGAAGTGGCGCAGACGTGAAGCGGCTGTACCGGCATGATGACATCATCGTCCGTTTCGGTGGCGATGAGTATGTGGCGCTGATAAAGAACACCGCGAACGAGCGCGTGATCGAAAGCACGCTGGACCTGTTCCGCCGCCAGTTGGCGCAGGCGTCCGCGCAATACGGGCAGGACGTGCATTGCAGTATCGGCGCATGCCGCGTGCTGTCCGGCAAGACGTCGATCTGAACCTCTGCTTGGGATTCGCCGACCATGCGTTGTACCAGTCCAAGCGCGAGGGGGAAGGGCATGTACACCGTGGTCGATTATGACAGCGGGAAAGTGCAGGCAGCGTAGGTTTCGTGGAAAAATCCGCGGGAAATCTGCGGGAAAAACCCTAGAAAATCAGCTGAGAAACTACGAAAAAAGCACCGCAAAATCCGCCGGAGATCGACGTAAAAATCACGGAAAATCAGGCTTTGCCGAGCATTGTCAGCACAATCAGCACCACATTCAATGCGACGATCAGCGCGGCGACCGCGATATTGACGATGTGCTTGACCGGACCGTCCACATACTCCCCCATCAGCGTGCGGTCGTGCGTGTAGCGCATCAGCGGAATAATCGCAAATGGAATGCCGACCGACAGCACGACCTGGCCGACGATCAACGCTTCCGTCGGATTGTTGGCGAACCATAGCACCACCAGCGCGGGTACCAGCGTCACCACTCGGCACGCCCACATCGGCGCTTTGATGCGTAGCAGGCCGTGCATGATTTCGCTGCCGGCGTAAGTGCCGACCGACGTGGAGCTCAGGCTCGACGCAAGCAGACCAATCGAGAAAATCGTGCCGATCACCGGCCCGAGCACATGCTGGATGGCCCGTTCGCGCGCCTTCGATGGTGTCGGTGCCGGTCATGCCGTACAGCGAGTTCGCGGCGAGGATGAGCAGCGCGAGGTTGACCGAACCGGCCAGTATCAGCGCCCAGGCAACGTCGATTTTGCTGCCGTGAAGTAGCTTTTTGATGCTCGGCTTCGCTTCGCCGGGGGCGTAATGGTCGTTGACGAGCGTGGAATGCAGGTAGATGGCGTGCGGCATGACCGTGGCGCCCAGCATGGACGTGGCCATGAGCACGGTATCAGTGCCTTTGAAGCGTGGAATCAAGCCGGCGACGACTTCTTTCGGATTTGGCGGGGCGATGAACAGGCCGGCGATGAAACCGAACGTAATCACCAGCAGCAGGCCGATGATGAGTTTTTCGAAAATGCGATGCGTGGCGCCTTTTTCGAAAATCAGCAGCACCGTCGACACCGCGCCGATGATGCAGCCGCCGACGAACAGCGGCAGGCCGAACAGCAGTTTCAGCGCGATCGCGCCGCCGATCACTTCCGCCAGATCGGTGGCGATGGCGATTACCTCAGCCTGCATGAAGAACATGAAACGGCCCGCGTCGCCAAGCCGTTCGCCCAAGATTTCCGGCAAGCTTTTGCCGGTGACGATGCCGAGTTTCGCGGACTGGTATTGGATGAGCACGCTCATGCAGTTGGCCAGTACCAGCACCCACACCAGCAGGTAGCCGTAGCGCGCGCCCGACGTGATGTTCGCCGCCACGTTGCCCGGATCCACGTATGCGACCGCCGCCACGAACGCGGGGCCGAGGATGCCGGCGAGCGCGTGGCCGTGGTGGTACGGCCGGGCGGATCGGTCATGCTGCGCAGTGATCGTCATATTCTTCGAATCCATATCGTTCTTCATATCCGCGCAACGTTATAGTGCGTTTTCCGCGCAGAATTGTTACGTCTGTTACGGAAAGCTGAACAGCTGCCGAACATGCGCCGATTGTGGGGCGGACAGACCGCGATCACGGAAGCCGCTAAACTGGTGCAGAGAACATCGCATATTCGATTCAAAGGGTTGTTTTCATGGCTACTTTCCACACTCCGATGATCACGCTTTCCGACGGCAATCTGATTCCGCAGATCGGCTTGGGCGTGCTGCGTATCGACGATGAGGGCGTTACCCCCGTGGTGGAGAGCGCGCTGGAAGCCGGTTATCGTCATATCGACGGTGCCGCGGGGTACAACAACGAGGCGGGCGTGGGGCGCGCGCTGAAAACGCGGGGTTCACGCAAGGCGAAAATCGCAAAAATCTGTGGGTGACGACGAAGCTGCGCGACTCCGAGCAGGGGTACGATTCCGCGCGCAAGGCGTTCGACCGCCAGCTCGGCCTGCTGCAGCTCGATTATGTGGACATGTATATGCTGCATTGGCCGACGCCGTTCGACTGGCGTTCCGGTGAGACTTGGAAG
>ENA-OQCD01000512-OQCD01000512.1-human-gut-metagenome-genome-assembly--contig:-NODE-512-length-10950-cov-3.672457_pt1 | contig 10950 bp, 13 predicted proteins | sample MGYA00242755_ERZ504571 | MGnify/ENA primary metagenome ERZ504571 (study PRJEB26092, sample SAMD00036274) | human gut metagenome | host: Homo sapiens | study: EMG produced TPA metagenomics assembly of...
ACTCGCTAAATCAAGAGAAGTGAAAAGCCCAAACACTACGCACAGGCACATGAACACAATGCACCAAGATACTGAAAATCCATATGGTTGAAACAGAGAAAAAGAATTCACGCAAACGTGCCAATGTCAAAGCGCTCCATGGCAAAGGTGCCGCGGCTGGTCATGGGCACAGCGCCATGGTAGAGCAGGTTGCCGTTCTCAATGTGGTACACGCTGCCCTTTGCATAGAGAAATTCCACATGCTGCTGCAGTTTTTCGCTCTGGCGGAAGGACTGCACCAGCTTGCGCAGCACCAGCTGTTCATCCGGGTGCAGTGCGGCCGGGTCGGCGGGGTCCACCGTGGGGAACGAGGTATCCCGCAGCGGATACTCCTTTTCGCCGATCTTTACCGTGTGCTTTTCCCAGTCGATGCGGCGCAGATAATCTCGCTCCTGCATCTGGAAGTCCGGGTTGCGGTCGATGACATGGCACTCCAGCTTGAACATCAGAATGCTGATGGCCTTGTGCATCACGGCACAGCGGTGCAGCATTCCCCTGGTGTAGGGGCCGCGGGCCGCATCGGTATGAGGCATCCAGATGGAAAGATCATCATTGCCGTAGAACTGCTCGGCCATGCGCTGCAGATGGCGCAGGTTGATGCCGTAGCAGTCCTCCAGCATTCCGTGGTTATGATAAGCCAGCGTGGTCTTGAGCACCGTGCAGATGCAGATGGGGCTGCCCGCAGCGGCACCCATCCATACTACATCGTGGTTGCCCCACTGGATATCCACATTGTGGTGGCGCATGAGCAGATCGAGGATGATATCCGGGCGTGGGCCGCGGTCGAACAGGTCGCCCACGATGTGCAGCTTGTCCACTGCCAGATGCTTGATCAGCTCGCACAGCCGCACGATAAAGTGGTCGGCGCGGCCATTTTCAATGATGCTGCCTACGATCTGGCCGTAGTACAGATCCTTGTCGTGATCCTCAAAATGGGCGTGGAGCAGCTCGTCCAGAATGTAGCCGCAGCTGGCAGGCAGGCATCTGCGCACATGGTCGCGGGTATGCTTAGAGGACACCAGGCGGCAGATATCAATGAGACTCAGCAGCGTTTCGGTGTACCACTGATCCAGCGCTTCCTCGCTGGTACAGCGTGCCTTGAGCTGGGGCAGCTTTTCGTTTGGGTAATAGATCAGCGTTGCCAGCTCGGCGCGGGTATGCTTCGGCACGGTATCGCCCAGCACCTGATCCACTTTTTCGCGAATGACACCGGAAGCGGAATTCAGAATATGCACAAAAGCTTCATTCTCGCCGTGCAGGTCGCTCATGAAGTGCTCGGTACCCTTGGGCAGCTTGAGCAGTGCCTGCGTGCTGATGATCTCGCTGGCTGCCGCCGCCTGCGAAGGATAATCCCGCGAGAGCAGGGTCAGGTACTTGAGATTATCGCGGATCTCATCGGTTTCGGTGCGCATGGTCTCCTCCATCACAACGTTCTCTCCGCCGCAGTCCGCCACACGGACCTTGCAAAGATGTTGCTTTCCATATGTATTATTTTTTCCTTATCTTATAGTATAGCACGTCCGGGGCGAAAAGTGGTATACTGGGGCTGACAAACTTTCAGCAAAGGACTTTGGATATTATGCCGAAAAGCGATTTCGTCTCCGTTCCCTCTTCCTGCACCCTCTGCCCGCGCGGTGCGGGGCCGACCGTGCTGCCGGGCGCACCGGTTTCTGCGGCGCGGGCGACACCTTAAAAGCAGCCCGCGCTGCCCTGCACTACTGGGAGGAGCCATGCATCAGCGGCACAAAGGGCAGCGGCACGGTGTTCTTTTCCGGCTGCACCCTCAAATGCTGCTTCTGCCAGAACTATCCCATCAGCGCCGAGGCCTTGGCAAGGAGATCAGCGTGGAACATCTGGCAGAGATTTTCCTGAATCTGCAGGAGCAGGGTGCCAACAACATCAATCTGGTCACGCCCGGCCAGTGGCGGCCCTGGATCATTGCCGCGCTGGATATTGCCCGGGCTAAGGGCCTGCATCTGCCCATCGTATGCAACACCGGCGGCTACGAAACGGTGGAAAGCGTGGAAGCATGGCGCGGATACATCGACATCTGGCTGGCCGACCTGAAATACGTCTCCTCCGCCCTCTCGGCAGAGCTTTCCTCTGCACCGGACTATTTTGCGCAGGCAAAGCCCGCCATTGAAGCCATGATGGCACAGGCCGGGCACCCGGTGTTCAATGCAGAGGGCATCCTGCAAAAGGGGGTCATTCTGCGGCACCTTGCCCTGCCCGGCCATGTTGACGACAGCTTTGCGGTGCTTGACCAGATGGCCGCGTGGAACGATGCAGACCCCGAGTGCTTCATCCCCAGCGTCATGAGCCAGTACACACCGTTTTACAAAGCCGCAGAGCACGGCATCGGACGGCGCATTACCACCTATGAATACCGCCGGGTGGTCAACTATGCCATGGACAAGGGACTGGCGCAGGGCTACATGCAGCAGAAGAGCAGCGCGAAGGAAGAGTATACGCCTTCTTTCGATTTGACAGGGGTATGAATTCGTCAAATCTCCCAAAAAAGGCTGATTATTTTCTCTTGCATCCCCGCGGAAATGCTTGCAATCCCATCCGAGCCGGATTATAATGGATACAACGATGTGTTAACAGAACTCTGATGAGCTGTAAATATCAGGAGGAGCGTTATGGAACATTTCAACCCGATCCTTGGCAACGATACCACCGGCCAGAAATTCATCACCTGCGGCGAGATCATGCTGCGCCTGACCCCGCCGAACTACGAGAAGATCCGTATGGCATCCGGCTTTGAGGCCAGCTACGGCGGCAGCGAGGCCAACATTGCACTGGCACTGGCGAACCTTGGTGTTGACAGCACCTTCTTCAGCGTGGTGCCCAACAACAGTCTGGGCAAGAGCGCCGTGCGCTGGCTGCGTTCCAACGACGTGCACTGCACCCCTATGATCCTGACCGAGCCGAACGAGACTCCTTCCAACCGTCTGGGTACTTATTATCTGGAGACCGGCTACGGCATCCGCCCGTCCAAGGTCATCTATGACCGCAAGCACAGTGCCATTACCGAGTACGATTTCTCGCAGGTGGATCTGGATGCTTTGCTGGACGGCTACGACTGGCTGCACCTGAGCGGCATCACCCCGGCACTGGCACCCAACTGCCGCACCCTCATTCTGGATATGCTCAAGGTCGCCAAAAACAAGGGCCTGACCGTCAGCTTCGACGGCAATTTCCGCTCCACCCTGTGGAGCTGGGAAGAAGCCCGCGATTTCTGCACCGAGTGCCTGCCCTATGTGGATGTGCTGCTTGGCATTGAGCCGTACCACCTGTGGAAGGATGAGAGCGACCACTCCAAGGGCGACTGGAAGGACGGCGTTCCTCTGCAGCCCAGCTATGAGCAGCAGGACGAGATTTTCCAGCACTTCATCGAGCGGTATCCCAACCTCAAGTGCATTGCCCGTCATGTGCGTTATGCGCACAGCGGCAGCGAGAACAGCCTGAGGCCTTCATGTGGTACGACGGCCACACCTTCGAGAGCAAGCTGTTCACCTTCAATATTCTGGATCGTGTGGGCGGCGGCGATGCTTTCGCCAGCGGCCTGATCTACGCCATGCTGCACGATTACAAGGCTATGGACATGATCAACTTTGCGGTGGCAAGCAGCGCCATCAAGCACACCATCCACGGCGATGCCAACATCACCGATGATGTGAGCACTATCCGCAACCTGATGAACATGAACTACGATATTAAGCGGTAAGTTTTATCGCCGTACAGAGAACGCCCGCCGGGTCTCCCCGGCGGGCGTGCTTTTTCTATCAGATATACCGCCCGGTGATGCTCTCCGGGTTCTGTCTTACCTGTTCCGGCGTACCTGCCGCCACGATGCGTCCGCCGGCATCGCCGCCGCCCGGCCCCATATCCACAAGGTAATCCGCATTGCGGATCACATCCAGATCATGCTCAATGACCACCACGGTGGCACCGTTCCCGATCAGCTTCTGGAACACGCCCAGCAGGGTCTGTACATCCAGCGGATGCAGGCCGATGGTGGGTTCATCGAACACGAACACACTGTCTGCCTGCCCCTTGCCCATCTCGCTGGCAAGCTTCAGCCGCTGGCTTCGCCGCCGGAAAGGCTGGGTGTCTCCTCGCCAAGGGTCAGGTAGCCAAGGCCCAATTCTTTCAGTACCTGCAGGCGCTGGCGCACAAGCTTGCAGTCCGCACAGGCTTCCAATGCAGTGGACACATCCATGTCCATCAGGTCGGCCATGGAGGCTGGTTCGCCGTTCGCCGTGGGCAGCTTCACTGCCGCCGCTTCCCGACTGTAACGCGAACCGCCGCAGTCCGGGCAGGGCACTTCTACATCCGGCAAAAACTGCACATCCAAACTGATGACGCCGGTGCCGTCACAGGTGGGGCACCGCAGCTTACCGGTGTTGTAGGAGAAATCGCCCGCCTTATAGCCGTGGTCTTTGGCATCCTGCGTTTTGGCAAACAGCTTGCGCAGCTCATCGTGCACATTGGCATAGGTGGCCACGGTGGAGCGCACATTGATGCCGATGGGCGTTGCATCGATCAGCTTCACCTGCGCGATTTCCTCGGCCTCCACGCTTTTCACATGCGCTGGCAGGGCTGTGCCGTTCACCTTTGCCTGCAAGGCCGGGACCAGGCTTTCCAAAATCAGGGTGGTCTTGCCGCTGCCGGACACACCCGTAACCACGGTCAGCCGCCCCTTGGGCAGTTCCAGTTCCAGCGGCTTCACAGTATGGATGGCCGAGGTTGCCAGATGGATGCGGCCCTGTGCAAACAGTTCATTTTCCGGCACATGAGGCCGGGCGTTCACCCCCGCCCTGCCTGCAAGAAACGGGCCGATCTGAGAAGCCGCGTTCTGTTCAATTTTTCGGAATGCTGCCCTGCGCGATCACATGTCCACCCTTTGCACCGGCTTCCGGCCCCATCTCGATCAGCCAGTCAGCTTCCTTTAAAAATTTGGGTATCGTGATCCACCAGCACCACCGAGTTGCCGTCGGCCACAAGGTCGTGCATCACATCGGTCAGGCCTTCAATGTTAGAAGGATGCAGGCCGATGGACGGCTCGTCCAGCACATAGAGCACACCGGTGGTACGGTTGCGCACCGCACGGGCCAGCTGCATCCGCTGGCGCTCACCGGTGGAAAGAGTGGAAGCGGAGCGGTCCAGCGTCAGGTAGCCAAGGCCCAGTGAAAGCAGCCGTGCCGCTGCCGTCTGGAAGGATTCGCAGATATTGCGGGCCATGGGCCGCATCTCTTCCGGCAGACCGTCCGGCACACCCGCCACCCAATCGGTAAGCTGCACAAGAGTCATCTGACAAGCCTTGTCCAGCGTGATGCCCCGCAGCTTTGGGGTACGAGCCGCATTACACAACCGGGTGCCGCCGCAGTCCGGGCAGATGCCTTGCCGCAGGAACTTTTCCACCCGCTTCATGCCCTTTTCATCCTTGACCTTGGAGAGGGCGTTCTCCACGGTATAGGTGGCATTGAAATAGGTAAAATCCAGCTCCCCGGCCTGATTGGAATTTTTTTATGATAAAAAAATGTGCTTTTTCTCCGCCGGGCCATGGAAAACGATATCCTTTTCCCGGTCGGTCAGGTCGCGGAAGGGCACATCGGTGCGCACGCCCATCTCCCGGCAGATATCCACCATCAGCGACCACATCAGGCTCTTCCACGGGGCCACGGCACCTTCGTCGATCGTAAGAGAATCGTCCGGCACAAGGGTGCTCTCGTCCACGGTCATCACCATGCCGGTACCGCTGCAGGTGCGGCAGGCACCCTGACTGTTGAAGGCAAATTCTTCAGCGGAAAGCGCGCGCACGCTGGCACCGCACTGCGGGCAGAGCAGCGGCTTTTCTGCCGCCACGGCAAGGCTGGGTTCAGCCAGTGGCCGCACTGCGGGCAGGGATAGCTGGAAAGACGGGAGAACATCAGGCGCAGACTGTTCAGCAGTTCCGTGCCGGTACCAAAGGTGCTGCGGATGCCGGCACAGCGGGCCGCTGATGCAGTGCCAGTGCAGCCGGAACATACAGCACTTCGTCCACCGATGCCTTTGCCGCCTGCGTCATGCGGCGGCGCGTATAGGTGGAAAGTGCGTCCAGATACCGGCGGGAGCCTTCGGCGTAAAGCACGCCCAGCGCAAGGCTGGACTTGCCCGAACCGGACACACCCGCCACACCCCACGATTTTGCCCAGCGGCACATCCACATTCACGTTTTTCAGGTTGTGCACCCGCGCGCCGCGGATCCTGATATGGTCGACCATCTTCTTTTCCCCCCCTGCCGTCACCGCTTCTTTTTTTAAATAGTATCCAATGCCAATGGCATCTGCCAGCGCCCAGCCGACGGGCACGCTGAGCCAGATGCCGGTAACGCCCATCGGCGTGGCCGAAAGCAGATAGGCCAGCATCAGCGGCAGAGCAAACAGCAAAATGCTGCCGGTGATGGGGCCTTTGGTCAAACTACGCTGCATTGTTTCCGATTCTCCTTTTTATAACGCTGTTTCAGCCGGTGCACTGGCTCTGCCGCCGTCCCGCCTTGAAAGAGACTGCTCTCTTCCTGCAAACTTCTGACGGTACTCTCTGGGCGTGCAGTGCTTGATCTCCCGGAAGGTCTTTGTAAAGTAGCTGGTATCCGAAAAGCCGCAGTCGGCACCGATCTCGCCGATCTTCATGCTGGTGGAAAGCAGCAGCTCGGCGGCCTTTTCAATGCGGTACTGCTTGACATACTGGATGGGTGTGATCCCCAGCAGCTGCCGGAGCTGCGCAGGCAGGCGCTCTCACTCAGGGCCACGCAGTCGGAAATGCGCTCCACGTTCAGTTCCTCAGCATAATGCTCTTCCACAAAACGCAGCATCTGTTTCATGCGCTGGGCCGCGATCTGCTCCTGCTGAGAGACCTTTGTTTTTCCACCCTCGCACTGCATTCCCAGCAGATGCACCGCCGCCGAAAGATGGTACCGCGCCTGATTCTCATAGTCAAAGACCTCTTGGGCCACTGCGTCCCAGACTTCCCGCAAATGGCAGAGCACGGCCTTCTGCCCGTCGTCTGCCTCGTCCAGCAGAAAGAACGCCGGTGCTCCCGGCTGAAGCAGCGGGTGTACGAGCTTTTGCCAAAAGATGGTATCCATACCGCCGATCAGGCGCGGATGGAATACCCCGGAATGCAGCAGGGCATCCCCGGTCTCAGCCTGCTCCACCGCATGGAACACTCCGGAATTGACAAACACGCCCTGCCCAGTCTGCAAAACCAGCCGGGCTTTGCTCACGTCCACCGCCAGCGGGCCTTTTACGGCAAGGATGTATTCAAACTCTTCATGCCAATGCCATGCTACCGAGTAGCTTTTGAGGTCCTCTTCATAGCAGGCAATAGGAAACAGTGCGCTGCCGTGCTGCACCAGTTCCCTGCCCTCGTCATCCGCCACAACATCCGGCAGGCAGTTGAGCCCGCCCGCTGCTGCACAGCTGGTCTGAAATGCCACGATCAGCCATCTCCTTTCCGTCAAGGTGCACATCCGCATCCGCGCCGGTTTTGTTGTATCAATCGGGCGTTTTTATCCTAATATTCCGCTCCGATGTGTGATATTATTACATCAGCAAAGTACAAGATGCATTGCAAGTATAACACGCTTCCCGGAGGAACTCAAGATTTATGGTACAGCTTCTGCTTCCGATCATTTACATCTCGTTCATCAGTCTGGGCCTGCCGGATTCCCTGCTGGGGTCGGCGTGGCCCTCCATGTATCCGGCGCTCGGTGTGCCGGTGTCCTATGCGGGGCTGATCTCCATGATCATCTCCTTTGGCACCATTGTTTCCAGCCTGAACAGCGACCGGCTCACCCGTGCGCTGGGCACCGGAAAAGTGACCGCCCTCAGTGTGGCCATGACAGCTGCCGCGCTGTTCGGCTTTTCGGTCTCCACACAGTTCTGGATGCTGTGCCTGTGGGCCGTGCCCTATGGGCTGGGTGCAGGCAGCGTGGACGCGGCCCTGAACAACTATGTTGCCTTACATTATAAAAGCCGCCACATGAGCTGGCTGCACTGCATGTGGGGCATCGGCACCATGATCAGCCCCATGGTCATGGGCCGGGTGCTGGCAGGCGGCGGGCCGTGGACATCCGGCTACCGGTACATTGCCCTGTTCCAGATCCTGCTGAGCGCAGTGCTCTTTTTCAGTTTGCCGCTATGGCAGAGCCGTACTGCAGGCACCGACACCGAAACTGCTTCGACGCAGGCGTTGAGCCTTGGACAGGTATTCCGTCTGCCGGGTGCCAGAGAGGTGATGCTGTGCTTCTTCTGCTACTGTGCATTGGAGACCACGGCCGGTCTATGGGCCAGCAGCTACCTCACACTGACGAAAGGCGTTGCCGCCGGCACTGCCGCCAGCTTTGCCAGCCTGTTCTACATCGGCATCACTGCCGGGCGCGCCGCCTGCGGCTTTTTGACCCTGAAATTCAACGATACGCAGATGATCCGCATGGGTCAGTGCATTCTGGCCGCAGGGGTGCTGGCTCTGCTGCTGCCCGGGCCGCAGATCCTTGCCCTGAGCGGTCTTGTTCTGGTGGGGCTGGGCTGTGCGCCCATCTATCCCAGTATCATCCACTCCACGCCGGAACACTTCGGCGCGGACAGATCGCAGGCGGTCATCGGCATCCAGATGGCAAGCGCCTATTTGGGCAATCTGGCCATGCCGCCGCTGTTCGGCCTGCTGGCAAACAACATCACTCCGGCACTGTTCCCTTTTTACCTGCTGGCACTGCTGGTGCTCATGGTATTCATGCACGAACAGCTGGTGCGCAAAACAAGCCGCTGCTAATTCTGTCATTCTCCTATTTTATATACAGCAAAAGGCTCCCTGTCCGGTCTCGGGCGGGGAGCCTGCTGTTTTAAAGGAGTTATTTACAGGATGCACCGGCTGATGGCGTTGGCGACCGCAAACAGTTCCTGCTGGCCGATAAAGCCGAACTTTGCCTCGTGTGCGTCCGCAAAGCAGACGGTCAGCTGCGATGCCTGCATCGGGTCGCCAAAGCCTGCCGTCTGGATCCCGAAGTGCAGCACCTTGCGGTACGGCAGCACAAAGATCTGCTGCCGGGTTCCGGTAACGCCCTGCATATCCACCATGATGATGCGGTGGGTGGTAAAGATCACCTGATCGCGCACCGTCTTGTAGGCACCCACGATGCTCTCACCGTCCAGCAGCAGCGCGCGGGCATTTTTGCAGATGTCCTTTTCCTGAAGGCGGATGAGGTTTCCATTGGCTTATCACGGAATTCCATGGTTTTGTCCCCTTCCTGCGTGGTTTTCTGTCCCTTATTGTAGCATTCCTGCAGGCGGTTTACAAGATGTGCTCTCGCCTTTTGGGCCGGGCTGTGCTATACTGTATGCCAAAGAGATTCTTATAAAAACGAGGTAACTCCCATGGAGATCATCATTCATCAGGCCATTCTGCACGTGCTGGACACCACCATGGATGCGCCTGTACTCAGCGGCAGCGGCATGGAAATGAACCGCCGAAAAGACGCCTATTTCCAGTACCACATACGAAAAGCTGCTTGCCAGACGATATCCGCCAGTGCCGCCCGCTGCCGGATTCCGCCTTTAAAAACGAGCTGGAGCACAACCACGATTTTGTGGACCTCTCCTGCCGCATCGCGGGCGTTCTGTTCGACTACATGCACGCGCACACCACCATTCCGGGGGCAGACCTTGCGTGGTGGATTTTACCCGCGATGGCGAGCCGTGGCTGGGCATCCTGAAGCTGAACTACAAAAACGGCTACACCCACTACACCGAGAATGTGGAGGGTGCCCCGGTGAACTCCATCATACAGCAGCGGGCCTGCCTGCCCAGCCAGAGCGGCAAGGTGGAGGAAGGTGCCCTTGTCAATCTGACCGACTACTCCATGAAGCTGCTGGAAAAAAAGTTCGACATCGACGGCCACAAGGATTTTTACCTTTCCACGGTAGTGTTCCAGTACACCACCGCCCAGCCGGAAAAGAAAAAGCTGCAGGCCATTCAGGAAGCCGCCGTGCAGGCCGTGCAGGAAAACTACGCAGATCAGCCCCACGTAGAGGCTCAGGTCGCGATGCTGATCGCCAATCAGGCCGCAGACAACGACAATCAGGTATCCATCCAGCAGGTGCGTCAGCAGTTGGAAGAGGAATATCCCCTTGCCGCCGTGCCCTTTGATGATTATGTGGAAAAGAGTGATGTGCTGGAAGCGCCTGAGCAGCCCGTGACCGTGACCCCTGCGCGCATCCGCCGCATGGAGAGCCGCAGCATCCACACCGCCAACGGCATTGAGGTGAAGATTCCCACCGAACTGCTCAACTCGGACAACGAGGTGGAATTTCTGCACAGCGACGACGGCAGCATTTCGCTGCTCATTAAAAATGTGATCCTGTAAGAAACGATTTAAAATTGTCTCCGCGCACGGATCGCGCTCCGACAATATCAGCGGAATCATTATTTTCATATTTGCAAAAGCCGAAAAATCTGCGGATTTTCCGGCTTTTCTTTTTTTCACAGGAAGGAGCCGTAACGGGAAACAACAAAAAAGCCATCGTTTTTGCATTTCTGCATCAACGATGGCTTCGTATTGGAGCGGCCGACGAGGCTCGAACTCGCTACCTCCACCTTGGCAAGGTGGCGCTCTACCAGATGAGCTACGGCCGCATATTGGAAACCCTGCTGGATTTCCTTAGCTGGTGCCTCCGATCGGAATCGAACCAATGACACGGGGATTTTCAGTCCCCTGCTCTACCGACTGAGCTACAGAAGGCATAAGCGGTGCAATTATCCCTGCACCCTCCCGAGCGATTCTCGCGAAATTTCGGGGCCCCCGCGAAAGCTTGCGAAGCAAGTATTTTGTGAAGAGGAGAAAAGTCTGGCGTTCATCACGGCAGTCTTG
>ENA-OQCD01000513-OQCD01000513.1-human-gut-metagenome-genome-assembly--contig:-NODE-513-length-10945-cov-2.205398_pt1 | contig 10945 bp, 10 predicted proteins | sample MGYA00242755_ERZ504571 | MGnify/ENA primary metagenome ERZ504571 (study PRJEB26092, sample SAMD00036274) | human gut metagenome | host: Homo sapiens | study: EMG produced TPA metagenomics assembly of...
CTCGTCAGATGCATAAAGCCATTTTGGATTATATGAATTCGGACCAGTTCCGTCCGCAATTTACTGTAACGCCTCAACAAAATCAGTGAGTTGTTCACAAAAAACAGCCGGTGACATAAAAATCTTATACCAAATGACTCTCCGGATGAACTAAAAACCGAAAATCAATTAAATAACAATCTATATCAATCATGAAAACAGATAGCCCTATTAGCTCTTGGACTTTTAGCGACATTAGGAGTCGAAGCACAAACTTACAAATCGATTTTACCACAGGTAAAAAAGACGAAAAGACGGTTATACCAAAATAACTCCCGCCGACAGATACTCGGAGGAAAAGGGATACGGATATGACAGACAGCCCTCTCCGGAAGGTAAAAGTACAGCCCCATTCTTTTTCTCTATTACGGTACCCGATGGCAACTACCACGTCACAGTCGTGATAGGAAACAAACGCGCTGCCGGAGAAACAACAGTGCGAGGAGAATCACGCCGCCTTTTCTTCGAAAATGTGAAGACAAAAAAAGGGGAGTTAAAATCTTGTACATTCGTGATCAACAAGCGCAACACACATATTTCGGAAAAAGAAAATGTGCGCATCAAACCGCGTGAACGCCAAAAATTGAACTGGGATGACAAACTAACTTTGGAATTCAACGGGGATGCACCCCAATTGTCCGAACTGATTATTGAGAAAGTAAATAATGTACCCACCGTATTCCTATGCGGTAACTCCACGGTAGTAGACCAGGACAATGAACCTTGGGCAAGCTGGGGACAAATGATTCCCCGCTTCTTCAATGACAGCATTTGTTTTGCCAATTATGCAGAATCCGGCGAAAGCGCCAATACTTTTATCGGTGCAGGACGACTGAAAAAGGCATTGACACAAATGAAACCCGGAGATTATATTTTTATGGAATTCGGTCACAACGACCAAAAGCAAAAAGGTCCCGGTAAAGGAGCTTATTATTCATTTATGACCAGCTTGAAAACATTCATTGATGAGGCAAGGGCACGAGGAGCCTATCCTGTACTGGTAACCCCGACACAACGCCGCAGTTTCGATGAAAACGGGAAAATCAGAGATACTCACGAAGATTATCCCGAAGCAATGCGCTGGTTGGCTGCCAAAGAAAACGTTCCTTTGATCGATCTCAACGAAATGACCCGTACCCTCTATGAAGCAATGGGGGGGGAACCTTCCAAAAAGGCATTCGTACATTATCCTGCCGGAACTATCCGGGACAAACAGGGTATTGGCAGATAATACCCACTTCAATCCTTACGGAGCTTATCAAATCTCCAAATGTATCATTGAAGGGATAAAGAAAGCGGGATTACCTATCGCTAACTATTTGCGCAGCGACTATTCCGGTTACAATCCTGCACATCCGGATGCTTTGGACAGTTTCAAATGGAATGACAGCCCGTTTACAGAAATTGAAAAGCCGGACGGCAATTAATTTAAAAGTAGGAACAAATGAACAACAAAACATTATTATTAACCCTATCATTTACCTTAGGTACCCTCTTTACCAATGCCCAATCCCTCCCCGGATTCCAATGGGGAGAAGGGATGGGAACTCCTGACCTTTCGTGGACTGCCCAAGTAGGAGCCAAAACCTATCCGAAGGGAAAAATATTCCAAGCAGCCGATTACGGATTGAAAAATGACAGCACCCGGTTAAGCACTGCCGCCCTGCAGAAAGCCATTGACGAATGCCACCGTTCCGGAGGGGGAACAGTGGAAGTAGCCCCGGGATACTACCGGATTGGTGCCATCTACCTGAAAAGTAATGTAAACCTCCACCTCAACCAAGGTACGACGCTGATAGCCAGTGAGAATATTGATTTATACCCCGAAATGCGCTCCCGCGTGGCAGGTATCGAAATGGTATGGCCCTCGGCAGTCATCAATATTCTGGATGCGGAAAACGCAGCTATCAGCGGAGCAGGTACGTTGGATTGTCGTGGAAAAATATTCTGGGATAAATATTGGACCATGCGGAAGGATTACGAGAAACGCAAACTGCGGTGGATTGTGGACTACGACTGCAAACGTGTAAGAGGTATGCTCATCTCGAACAGCCGCCATATAACACTGAAAGACTTTACCTTGATGCGTACCGGATTTTGGGGTTGCCAAGTGCTGTATTCCGACCAATGTACCTTGAACGGACTGAAAATCAATAATAACGTAGGGGGGCATGGTCCCAGTACGGATGGTATTGACATTGATTCCAGCACCAATATCCTGATTGAAAACTGCGAAGTAGATTGCAACGATGACAATATCTGCCTGAAAGCCGGAAGGGATGCCGACGGCCTGCGCGTAAACCGCCCCACAGAAAATATCATTGTTCGTGGATGCATTGCACGTAAAGGTGCGGGACTGATTACCTGCGGCAGCGAAACTTCAGGCTGCATCCGAAATGTATTGGGATATAACCTCCAAGCATACGGAACCTCTTCCACCCTCCGTCTGAAATCTGCCATGAACCGCGGCGGAACCGTAGAAAATATCTACATGACCCAAGTGACAGCAGACCATGTCCGCCATGTACTGGCAGCGGACCTGAACTGGAACCCCAGCTATAGTTATTCTACTTTGCCGGCTGAATATGAAGGTAAGGAAATTCCCGAACATGGAAGGTTATGCTGACTCCTGTCACACCTAAAGAAAAAGGGTATCCGCATTCCGTTAATGTATGGCTCAGCGATGTAAAGACTACTAATGTGCAAATCTTTTATCACTGCTGCCGGCTGGAATGAGGAACTGCCTTTGCAGAATTTCCATATTTCCGGCATAAAAAGCCAAGGTAAATAAAGCAGGAAGCATTATCTTTACCGAAGACTTCCACCTGGAAGATGTCCGGTTACAAGTAGAAGACGCAGTCGTGTGGAAGAAAAAAAAACAATAAGAACGCACAAATCGATATCAGCTATGAAAACAACATGGAATTATAGCCGGCGGCTACTTCCGTTCTTTCTCTGTATGCTGTTGTCTGTCTTTGGCAACAACGCCCAGACTCTTCCCTTCCGTTTATCCAAAGGTGCGGGAACTTTCCGTCTGGGAGTGGTTTGCGGCAATGAAAGTTGCTGGCTGGACCAATGCAGTGTCAAGAAAAAGGGACAGGCTTATACCATTAAAGATAAATTATGGAAAGAAGGTGAAATAAAGCTGATTGTATGTCCATTGACGGATAGTAATGGTTTTATCATGGAGATTTCCGGTGAGCGATTACCCGAAGAGCTCAAACTTTGCTGGGCTTTCGGTGCATGCGACGGTGCAGACGACTCTGCCGTAACAGACAACAGTATTCCGGTAGCCTCCTGCTTCCATAATGTATTCAGTATAGAAGGAAACGCTTTTACCACCTATTATGGTGAAAGCATGAAACTGAGAACGGTTCATGGGGTATCTCCCATCGGTTCCGAAATTCGTCTGTCCGACGGACATAAACAAGCATCCCCGCTTGCTTTATTCAACTCCGGTAAAAAGACAGATGCCCCCGTCATCTCTGCCCTATGCCCGTGGAAACCGCAAGAAAAGCTCTACTTTTGTTTCTACCAACGAGGCGATTATAATTATTTCATGCTACCCGGATTATTCGGGAAAGAACATAAAACCCGATCAAAATGAAACGATTGTATCCATACCTGTTCTTCCTTTTCCTATGCCTGTCTGCCCAGGCACAGGAATTCAAGGTGTACCAATTTCCGGCAGATAAGGTTCCTGCCATAGATGGCAATACCCACGACTGGGATTGCGTTCCGCTGATTATAAGATAACGGAAACAGCTTTAAAGGAAGACGAGGGAAAACATGCACAGCCAGATACCACCACCTTGAAAGTCAGTGTCAAAGTAGGTTGGTGTGCAGAAACTCAGAAGTTGTATTTTCTATATGAAGCATACGATAATTATTGGCGGTTCAGTGAGAACTCCTTGAACACGGATATTTTTGAAGTAGTGGTGGATGGCGATTGTTCAGGGGGGCCGTTCATCGACCGTTTTCATCCCACAGCTCCCAAAGATGTGTGGCAAGCCTGGTTCAAATTTCACGGATGCCATGCCCAGAACTATCACATCTTCACCCCGGCTCACGGCAATGACTGGTGTATGTTATGGGGTCCTCAGGTATGGCTGAAACAAAAGCCATACGCTGATTATGCCTATCAGTACTCTTTCAAGGAGGGAGAAGCGGGTAAGCTGGTATTGGAATTCTATATCACCCCCTTTGACCATGCGGATGCCGACGGTCCCGAACTATCTCGCCCTACTTTATTAAAGGAAGGAAATGAAATCGGACTATGCTGGGCGGTGATTGACTGGGATGCCCACCCTGCCTCTAAAGACGGATTCTGGAATTTATCCGATGAGCATACCATGTATGGCAATGCATCTTATTTACGTAAATTCAAACTAATGCCCATTCAGTAAAAGCAAAGACAGACCATGAAACAACTCATACTCTTCCTTTTATGCCTCAGCACATGGACAGCACAGGCAAAGATCTATAATGTAAAAGATTACGGAGCGAAAGCCGACGGTACTACCATTGACACCCCTGCCATAACCGGGCCATTGAGGAAGCTGCCTCCCAAGGGGGAGGAACCGTTTATTTCCCTGCGGGAGAATATGCGTGCTATTCCATACGTTTGGCCAGTCATATACATCTGTATATAGAACAAGGAGCACGGATTGTCGGCGCCTTTCCATCAGCAACGGAAGGCTATGACCTGGCAGAACCGAATGAACACACCCAATTCCAGGATTTCGGGCACAGCCACTGGAAGAACTCACTTATTTGGGGAATCGGTCTGGAAGACATCACCATCAGCGGACCGGGACTGATTTACGGCAAAGGTCTCACCCGTGAGGAAAGCCGTCTGCCCGGTGTAGGCAACAAAGCCATCAGCTTGAAACTCTGCAAGAACGTGACATTGAAAGACTTCTCTTTGTTGCATTGCGGTCATTTCGGCCTGCTGGCTACAGGAGTAGACAATCTGAGCATTCTGAACGTGAAAGTAGATACCAACCGGGACGGTTTTGACATAGACTGCTGCAAAAATGTCCGCATCAGTCATTGCACCGTCAACGCTCCCTGGGATGACGCTATCGTGCTTAAAGCGTCCTACGGATTAGGCTATTTCAAGGATACGGAAAATGTAACCATCTCCGATTGTTTTGTCAGCGGATACGACCGTGGCAGTGTATTGGATTGCACTTGGCAAAGGGACGAGCCCCAAGCGCCGGATCACGGATTTGTAACGGGACGCATTAAATTAGGAACGGAATCCAGCGGCGGTTTCAAAAACATAGCCATCACCAACTGCATCTTCGAGCGTTGTCGCGGACTTGCCCTGGAAACAGTGGACGGTGGCAAACTGGAAGATATCGTCATCAGTAACATCACGATGCGCGATATTGTCAACGCCCCCATCTTCCTGCGGTTAGGAGCCCGGATGCGCAGCCCGCAAGGAACACCCGTGGGCACAATGAAACGCATCCTCATCAGCCACGTCAATGTATTTAATGCCGACTCGCGCTACTCCTCCATTATCAGCGGAATACCGGGAGCCCTTATTGAAGATGTGACACTGAGCGATATTCATATCTATCACCAAGGAGGATATACAGAAGCCGACGGACTTCTGACTCCTCCCGAACAAGAGAAAGTATATCCTGAACCGTGGATGTTCGGAACGATTCCCGCCAAAGGTTTCTACATCCGCCACGCACGCAACATCACCTTGGACAATGTAAATTTCCATTACGAGAAAGCGGACGGACGTCCCTTGTTTGTCACGGATGATGCCAGTGATATCAGATACAGGAACATCACAGTGGATGGAAAAGAGTTCAATACAGCCAACTAATAAAAAACAAAATAGAATGAAGAGAAAATATTTATTTTTCAGCCTGTTGCTGGCCGGAAGTAGCCTTTACGCACAAGAATGGCCGGCAGTGCGACCCGAAGCTCGCCCCGCCACCCGCTGGTGGTGGCTGGGAAGTGCTGTCGATGCAACCAATCTGACCTACAATCTGGAAGAATATGCCAAAGCCGGACTGGGAGGTGTTGAAATCACTCCTATTTATGGTGTTCAAGGCAACGATAAGAATACTCCCTTCCTCAGCCCGCAATGGATGAATATGTTGCAACATACTGAAACTGAAGGAAAACGTATCGGTATTGAAGTAGATATGAACACGGTACCGGATGGCCCTTCGGCGGTCCTCACGTGAGTATGACAGATGCTGCTACCAAACTATTTTCAATTCTTATCAAGTTAGAGGGTGGAAAAGAAATTACGACTAGATTGAAAGTAGAAGAAGAAAAACAACGCCCTGTAGCCACTTTAAGCCGGGTTATGGCCTATAATGCGGACAATAAGCAATGTCTTAACCTCACTTCCAAAGCGAAGAACGGACAATTACAATGGAAAGCTCCGGCAGGACATTGGAATATCATCACCTTATATATAGGCAAGACTTTCCAAAAAGTGAAACGTGCTGCTCCCGGTGGAGAAGGCTATGTGATGAACCACCTGGATAAAGGAGCCGTAAAACGCTATTTTGCCAACTTTGACAAAGCCTTTAAAGAAAACAAGACCAATTTTCCACATACTTTTTTCAATGACTCTTACGAAGTATATGGTGCTGACTGGACTCCTGATTTTCTGGAACAATTCGCCCGCCGTCGCGGCTATAAACTGGAAGAACACTTCCCTGAATTTATAGCTCAGGACCGTAATGAAACCACCGCCCGCATAGTCAGTGACTATCGCGAAACCATCTCCGATTTATTGATTGAGAATTTCAGTACCCAATGGACTAACTGGGCACACGGTCACGGCAGCATCACCCGTAACCAGGCACACGGTTCCCCTGCCAATCTGATAGATACCTATGCCTCCGTGGACATTCCCGAATGCGAAGGGTTCGGCCTGTCGCAATTCCATATTAAAGGATTGCGTCAAGATTCCCTGACACGTAAGAATGACTCCGACCTTTCCATGCTGAAATATGCTTCTTCCGCCGCTCATATCGCCGGAAAGCCCTACACCTCATCCGAAACATTCACCTGGCTGACAGAACATTTCCGTACCTCACTTTCCCAGTGCAAACCGGATATGGATTTGATGTTCGTATCAGGTGTAAACCACATGTTTTTCCACGGAACTCCCTACAGTCCCAAAGAAGCCAAATGGCCGGGATGGAAGTTCTATGCCTCTATTGACATGTCTCCTACCAATAACATTTGGCAGGATGCTCCTGCTTTCTTTGAATATATCACCCGTTGCCAGTCTTTCCTGCAAATGGGGAAACCGGACAATGATTTTCTTGTTTATCTGCCTGTATATGATATGTGGCAGGAACAGCCGGGCCGTCTTTTGCTGTTCAGCATCCATGATATGGCAAAACGTGCTCCCAAGTTTATAGAAACCGTTCATACCATCAGCAATTGCGGCTATGACATGGATTATATCTCTGACAACTTTGTGAAAAGCACCCGTTGCGTAAATGGCAAATTACTGACCAAAGGAGGAACTTCCTATAAGGCCATCATCATTCCTGCTGTAAAACTAATGCCGTCCGAGGTACTCGGCCATTTACTAAAGCTGGCACAAGCCGGAGCTACTATCATCTTTACCGAAAACTATCCGCAGGATGTACCCGGTTATGGAAAACTGGAAGCACGCCGGAAAGGCTTTGCGCAATTACAAAGCAACTTCCGGAAATTGCTTCTTTCGATGAGACGGTGGCAACTCCTTATCAAAAAGGGATCATCATTACAGGAAACAACTATCAATCTGCCTTGGAAAAAAGCGGTGTTGTTCCCGAAGAGATGAAAACGCGGTATGCTTACAATGTATCCGCCGCTCCCATGCCGATGGACATCATTATTTCATCTCCTCATTGCAGGAAAAAGGAGTAAACGACTGGATAACCTTAGCCGTTCCCGCAGAAAGTGTCATGCTGTTCAATCCGATGACGGGAGAAAAAAGGGAAAGCACAAACCCGCAAGCAAGAAGGCAAAACCCAAGTACACCTCCAACTGCATTCCGGCGAAAGCGTGATCCTGCAAACTTTCAACCATGCCCTGACAGACGTTGCCGAATGGAAATACGTTCAAGAACAACCTGTCAGCCTCAGCCTTGATCACGGCTGGAAACTTCATTTTACAAAAAGCACTCCCCGGATAGAAGGTACATTTGATATCGACACTCCGTCTTCGTGGACTGAAATTGCTCACCCCAACGCTCCGATTACCATGGCGGCGGGAGTATATACCAATATCATCACTGTTCCCCATATTCCCGCCGATGACTGGATACTGGATTTGGGCGATGTGCGGGAAAGTGCCCGTGTGCGCATCAACGGACAAGATGCCGGAACGGCATGGGCCGTACCTTATCAGTTGAAAGTAGGCAAATGGCTGAAACCGGGAGATAACAAGATAGAAATAGAAGTGACCAATCTGCCTGCCAACCGCATTGCGGATATGGATCGTCGGGGTGAGAAATGGCGTATCTTCAATGAAATCAATGTGGTGAATCTGCAATACAAACCGGTACCTTATACTGATTGGCAACCATTGCCATCGGGATTGAATGGTAGTGTAAGGTTGATACCGGTTACTTATAAATAAGATATCCGATAGTGGCAGCCTATTGGCGGAGTTAATCCAGACTGTATTTGAAAGACTGAATTAATTCCGCCAATGTTTTTACCTCATGCTCAGTGAGTGCACCTGCAACCGATCAAGCCGCAGCGAGACAGCATTTTATAGCAAAGCGGCCTATTTACGGATAGTATCCAAACGTTCCTAAGCGTCTGATCATTACCAGCCTGCTGCATATTATATTCCGGTTACAGCCGCATCAGCGAACCGGCAGGATATCCAGCATCGCTTCAAACATCATGGCTGTAGGAGTAGTCAAGCCTCAATTGAATGTATATCACTCCCTACCCTATAGCATAAGCCTTTTCTTTCTTCAGGTTAAGCCTTTTTTATACGGATATGTTCTATCTCCATAGCCTTTGGAGTTATCTCCCAAGGTTATGGAGTTAACTCCAAAGCTTGCGGAGATAAGACAAACAGGTAGAAAAACCTTAACCATACGTCAGGAAAGGGTTAGGGATACAGATGAGATCCTTTTAAGGACGAATCTGATGCCAAAGTCTTTTGCGGATGCCTTTTTCTTACGGATGAAAGCCCCGCTAAAATTCTACTGCTCCAAAACTTCTCCGTCAGTGAATAGTCGAGATGCCATCCGTACCGGTTCCCGATAAGCATACCAACCGTCCGTATCGTTACATACAGCCTACAGCTTTCAAACGGATGTGTCTATTCCAAGGGGGTAACGAAGCTAAGACAAAATGTGACAGGAATTCCCAAACTATCAGAGGAAAGGGAAGTGATAACAGATAAAAAGTGGTGGTAGCAGATGTTTTTTCATGCTGCTACCACCACCTTTGAAACGCCCTGTTCATGGGGTGTTTTACGAAAAGAGGATGGTAGTAGTGGTAGCAGTTTTGCAAACTCTGTTGCAGGTGGGAGGAAAATTCAAACAGGAACTAAAATTATAAGTTTTCATCTTCTTCCCTATGCCCACTGCTTTTAGAAATTTTGCCTGTTCCTTTTTCCTTATACAAGTAGCCACGGAACATGCCTCCGCTATTAAACGGCATGGCAAAAATTACCTTTCTTGTCCACTGCAATCAATCCACATTTCCCTCCTTGGTATTCAGTTCCTGATGGATAATATAATCGGCAGCCTCCCCGACAGGCTGATGCAGCAACTTCACACGAGTAGAAAGATTATAAGCTACGACGTGACGGATAAAATACTCCCCATGCCCGGTGCACGACACAGCACAACCTTCATTATCCGCATAAGTACCTGCACCAATCACCGGAGAATCTCCCACACGGCCCCATTGCTTCTTGAACATACCACCGGTACTTGTTCCCGCTGTCAGGTTACCTTGCTTGTCCAGTACCACACAGCCCACAGTTCCATTCTTCTTGCTCTCCTTCTTCAAATCCTCTATCCACTTCACGTCTTAGGAGTAGCAAAATACATATTATCCACAATTTCCAGTCCTTGTGACTTTGCAAACCGGTCAGCACCCTCACCTGCCAGCATCACGTGAGGTGTTTTAGTTTTTTACCGTCATAAGCTGCATTAATCGGATTCTTCACCGTTTTCAACCCGGCGACAGCTCCTGCTGTCAAATCCTTACCTTCCATAATAGAAGCATCCAGCTCAAAAGTACCGGCACTGGTACAAGTAGCCCCTTTACCTGCATTGAACAAGGGGTTATTCTCAAAGTAGTTGACAACTGCCATTACCGCTTCAGGCCCTTCGCCTCCGGCAGACAGTATAGCATTTCCAATGCTCAAAGCTGAATCTAAAGCCGCATAATACAAGGTTGATTTCTCCTTATCGTCCTCGAGGTTTTCCATAGCACCGGCACCTCCATGAACAACAATTACGTATTCTCTCTCCTGTGCCAGCATGCGGCACAATGGTAATAAGAGCAGAATTGTGATAAATAAGTGTTTCATAATAGTAGTTTAATATCAATAGTATGGTGCGAATGTAACAAAACAATTTGTAAAAAGGAAACTTTATGCAGAGATATAGACATAAAAAAAGGAGCAACGCCTTGCTCCAACCTTTGTTAACCTTAAATCTAATACTATGAAAAACACAATGCAAAGGTACGAACATTATTGAAATTTGCAAATTCGACAAAAAGAAAATTATGTTCTCTAACATGATTTAAGGAGATCCGCCACATTTGTTAATGAACATTTCCCTGTCAGATTATAAGTGACATTTTTACAGTTATATTTCTTAACGTATACTAAACCATAAGACAAAATACACATTAAAAGTTAAATAAAGCGGATTGATACTATGTTTAAA
>ENA-OQCD01000514-OQCD01000514.1-human-gut-metagenome-genome-assembly--contig:-NODE-514-length-10907-cov-2.164007_pt1 | contig 10907 bp, 25 predicted proteins | sample MGYA00242755_ERZ504571 | MGnify/ENA primary metagenome ERZ504571 (study PRJEB26092, sample SAMD00036274) | human gut metagenome | host: Homo sapiens | study: EMG produced TPA metagenomics assembly of...
CATGTTCAGGAAGGGGGCCGGCATATTGGCGCCGATTCGGAAAACAATGATCACCAACAGGGTGAACAGGATCTTTTTTCTTAAGTCCGGGGATTTCCAGGCGTTCTGCATTGTTTTTGAACAACTCAGATCACCTCAGCCTTCCCGCCGGCCGCCTCGATCTTCTGCTTTGCAGCTTCAGAATAAGCGCTGACCTTAACCGTCAGGTTCTTGGTCAGTTGGCCGTTGCCGAGAATTTTAATGCCGTCGCAGGCCTTTTTCGCGATGCCAGCCTTGATAATGGCTTCATTATCAACCACTGCGCCGTCTTCAAATACATTCAGAGAGCCAACGTTGATGGCAACGATCTCCTTGGCGAAGATGTTGTTGAAGCCTCTCTTCGGAATACGCCTCTGCAGAGGCATCTGGCCGCCCTCGAAGCCGGGACGCATCCCTCTGCCCGCTCTGGCCTTTTGGCCCTTGTGGCCCTTGCCGGCAGTTTTGCCCTGGCCTGAGCCATGCCCTCTACCGATGCGCTTGCTCTCTTTGGTGGAGCCTTCCGCCGGTGAAAGTTCATGCAGTTTCATTGGATTCGCACCTCCTTGCTTACGCTTCTGTTACCTCGATGAGGTGGATGATCTTTGCCACCTTGCCCTTTGTCTGCGGGTTATCCGGCTGAACGGTCTCGTCGCCGATCTTACGCAGACCCAAAGCCTGGGCGGTTGCAATCTGGTCCTTTTTGCTGCCGATCAGACTCTTGACCAGCTTTACCTTTAGCTGTGCCATATTGCTACCCCCTTACTTATAAGATTTCTTTTACGGACTTGCCGCGGATCACCGCGACTTCCTCTGCGGTACGCAGGCTCTTCAGGCCTTCCAAAGTGGCCCGCACCACGTTGCAGGGATTGTTGGAACGCAGGGCCTTGGTTCTGATATCCTTGATACCAGCCGCCTCGACCACAGCACGCACCGGGCCGCCGGCGATCACGCCGGTACCGGGAGCGGCGGGCTTCATGAGAACCTTGCCGGCGTCGTAGATGCCGATGACCTCATGAGGAATGGTGGTTCCTCTCAGAGAAATCTTCACCAGGTTCTTCTTGCGTCCTCGATTCCCTTGCGGATAGCGTCCGGAACCTCGCCGGCCTTGCCGATGCCGAAGCCCACGGTGCCCTTTTCGTCGCCAACCACAACCAAAGCGGCAAACTTAAAGATACGGCCGCCCTTTACAGTCTTAGATACACGGTTGATCGCGACTACGCGCTCTTTGTATTCGCTCTCAGTCGCTTTTGCGTCAAATCTAGCCAAAAGTATTCCTCCTTCTCTTAGAACTTGAGGCCACCCTCACGGGCGCCTTCGGCCAGCTCTTTGACGCGGCCGTGGAAAATATAGCCGCCGCGGTCGAATACGACCTCGGAAATGCCCTTTTCAGCGGCACGTTTGGCAATGAGCTCGCCAACCTTCTTCGCGGCTTCCTTGTTTCCGCCGTTTCCATCAAATTCCTTGTCCAGCGTTGAGGCCGCCGCCAGGGTTACACCCTTAACGTCGTCGATCAACTGGGCGTAGATGTGATTGGTGGAGCGGAAAACGTTCAGGCGCGGACGCGCCGCGGTGCCGCTGATCTTACCGCGCACTCTTTTATGGCGGTGTAATCTAGCTTTATTGGTATCAGCCTTATTCACCATCGTTGATTCACTCCTTTAATTACTTCTTGCCGCCCTTACCGGCCTTACCTTCCTTGCGGCGGATGACCTCGTCAACATACTTGATGCCCTTGCCCTTATAAGGCTCCGGCGGACGCTTCTCGCGGACCTCCGCGGCGAACTGTCCGACCTTCTGCTTGTCGGCGCCATGAATGATGATCTTGTTCGGGCCCGGTACCTCAATGGTAATATCGTCTGTTTCAGACATGGTTACCTGATGAGAGTACCCCAGGTTCATCACAAGGTTTTTGCTTGCTTCTGCACACGGTAGCCTACGCCGTTAACCTCCAGCTCCTTCTTGTAGCCCTCGGTAACGCCCACGATCATATTGTGGATCAGGGTGCGGGTCAAGCCGTGCAGGCTGCGGTTCTCCTTCTCGTCATTAGGACGGGTGACCAGAACCTCGCTGCCCTCGACCTTAACGGTCATGTTGGGATGAACCTTTTGGGTCAAAGTAGCCTTGGGGCCTTTGACCGTTACAACACCGTCGCTCACCTTTACGTCAACGCCGGCGGGAATATTTATAGGTTTTCTTCCAATTCGAGACATATCAACACCTCCTTACCAAATAAATGCAAGGATTTCGCCGCCTACATTCTCCTTACGGGCCTGACGGTCGGTCATAACGCCCTTGGAAGTGGAAACGATCGCGATGCCCAGGCCCTTTAATACCTTAGGCATATCCTCTACGCTGCTGTAAATTCTCAGGCCGGGCTTGGAAACCCTGCGAAGGCCGGTGATGACCGGGGTCTTTCCCTCGCCGTATTTCAAGGTTGCCCGGATCATGCCCTGCTTGCCATCCTCGATGACGGTAAAGCTCTTTACATAGCCCTCGTCCACCAGAATCTGCATAATCGCTTTCTTCATGTTGGAAGCCGGGATATCAACAGTTTCATGCTTGGCGGAACTCGCGTTGCGGATTCTCGTCAGCAAATCTGCGATAGAATCAGTAATTTGCACTGCCGTTTACCTCCTTTGCTCTTGCTTACCAGCTGGCTTTTTTCACGCCCGGAATCTCGCCCTTATAGGCAAGCTCCCTGAAGCAGATACGGCAAATTCCGAATTTGCGAAGTAGGCATGCGGCCTGCCACAGATTTTGCATCTGTTGTATTCGCGGGAAGAATACTTCGCCGGTCTTTGCTGCTTGATTTTCATAGATGTTTTTGGCCACAACAATCCCTCCTTATTTCGCAAACGGAGCGCCCATCAAGGAAAGCAGCTCGCGGGCCTCTTCGTCGTTGTTTGCGGTGGTTACGAAACAAATGTCCATTCCGCGAACCTTATCGATTTTATCGTAATCGATCTCAGGGAAGATCAGCTGCTCCTTAATGCCCATGTTGTAGTTGCCACGGCCATCGAAAGAGTTGGGGTTGATGCCTCTGAAGTCTCTTACACGGGGCAGAGCCACGTTGAACAGTCTGTCAAGGAACTCGTACATCCGATCGCCTCTCAGGGTAACCTTCACGCCGATATTCATTCCCTCACGGAGCTTAAAGTTCGCAACGGACTTTCTGGCCTTGCAGACCACCGGCTTCTGGCCGGTGATAGCGGCAAGATCGGTAGTGATGGCGTCGATCACCTTGGCGTTGTCCTTGGCCTCGCCGGCGCGACGTGATTACGATCTTATCCAGCTTCGGGATCTGCATGACGCTCTTATAAGAAAACTTTTTTCATCAAAGCGGGCGCTACGTCCTGCTTGTAGTAATCCTTAAGTCTAGCCATCTTTTATCCTCCTTACAGCGACTCGCCGCATTTTTTGCAAATGCGTTCCTTAGTGCCGTCCTCATAGATCTTATGGGCGACACGGGTGGGCTTGCCGCAGCGGGGGCAGGACGATCTGGACCTTGGAAGCGTACATGGCGCCCTCGGCCTTTACAATGCCGCCGGTTTCACCCATTCTGCGGGGCTTCATGTGCTTGGATACCATGTTGATCTTTTCCACGATGACCTTGCCCTCTTTGGGGCTGACAGCCATTACCTTGCCTTTTTTGCCGCGCTCCTTGCCGCTTAACACGACTACGGTGTCACCCGTTTTTACATGAACCTTATTAATCATCAGTGAGCACCTCCATTAAAGCACTTCGGGCGCAAGGCTCAAAATTTTGAGGTAATCCTTATCGCGCAGTTCTCTCGCCACCGGCCCGAAAAATACGGGTGCCGCGAGGGTTCTTGTCGTCACGGATAATGACGGCCGCGTTCTCATCGAAGCGGATGTAGGTGCCGTCATCACGGCGAACGCCTTTTGCGGAGCGGACGATGACCGCCTTGACCACGTCGCCTTTTTTTACCACGCCGCCGGGTGCTGCTTTTTTCACGGAAGCTACCACCACGTCGCCGATATTTGCATACCTTCTGCGAGTGCCGCCCAGAACGCGAATGCACATAAGCTCCTTCGCGCCGGTGTTATCGGCAACTTTGAGGTAAGTCTGCTGCTGTATCACAGTGCGTTCCTCCTATTCAAGTTTATTGGCTGGGGGCCTTACCCCTTCAGCCAGCAAAACACTCCTGAGCGGATTATTTCGCTTTTTCAATGATCTCTACGAGACGCCATCTCTTATCCTTGGAAAGGGGACGGGTCTCCATCACGCGCACGCGGTCGCCGATGTTGCACTCGTTGTTTTCGTCATGCGCCTTCAGCTTCACCGTACGCTTGATGATCTTTTTGTAAAGGGGATGCTTTACGCTGTCCTCAATGGCGACAACGATGGTCTTATCCATTTTGTTGCTGACCACCTTGCCAACATTGGTTTTTCTCATATTTCTTTCGCTCACGGCTTAATCCTCCCTTCCCTTACGCCTTAGCGCTGTCGTTCAGTTCCATCTGGCGAAGAACGGTTTTCACTCTTGCGATGTCCTTCTTAACAGCACTGATGCGCATCGGGTTGTCGAGCTGATTAATGGCAAGCTGGAAACGCAGGTTGAAAAGTTCAGCTTTCAGGTCTTTGAGCTTGCTTTCCAGTTCTGCGGCGCTTAATTCTCTAATCTCTGAGGCCTTCATTACTGCTCAACCTCCGTTTCTTCCTTTTCACGAACTTGCATTTTAATCGGCAGCTTGTTGGCAGCCAGTCTCATAGCCTCCCGGGCGGTTTCCTCAGCGATTCCGCCGATCTCGAACATCACTCTGCCGGGCTTAACCACGGCCACCCAGTACTCGGGAGAGCCTTTACCGGAACCCATTCGGGTTTCAGCGGGCTTTTCGGTGATGGGCTTGTCGGGGAAAATCTTGATCCAAACCTGTCCGAAACGCTTGGTATAACGGGTCATGGCCACACGGGCGGCCTCGATCTGATTCGAGGTGATCCACGCCGGCTCCAGGGCCTGCAGGCCAAACTGGCCGTAAGTTACTTTGTTACCCCGCATCGCCTTACCGGTCAAACGGCCTCTGTGGACTCTGCGGTATTTTACACGCTTGGGCAACAGCATTACTTATTGCCTCCTTCCCTGCGGGCACGGGGACGGCCGGCGTTCTGGAGCACTTCGCCCCGGTACAGCCAAACCTTTACGCCGATGCGGCCGTAGGTGGTGGCAGCCTCGGCAAAGCCGTAATCGATGTCCGCTCTGATGGTCTGCAGCGGAATAGTACCCTCGTGGTACTGTTCGGTTCTGGCGATTTCAGCGCCGCCCAAACGTCCGCCGACTTGTGTCTTGATTCCCTTGGCGCCGAATCTCATAGCGCGGCCGATGGCCTGCTTCATGGCGCGGCGGAAGGAAATTCTCTTTTCCAGCTGCTGGGCGATATTTTCAGCAACCAGCTGGGCGTTCAAATCGGGAGATTTGACCTCCACGATGTTGATGGCGACCGGCTTGTTCAGAATCTTTTCGCACTCCAAACGCAGCTTTTCGATTTCAGCGCCGCCCTTGCCGATGACCATACCAGGCTTCGCGCAGTGGATATGGATACGGACTTTGGAAGCGTCGCGTTCAATTTCGATCTTCGGCACTCCGGCTCCGTAGAGCTTTTTCTTCAGGTGCTTGCGCAGGTTATAGTCCTCGACGAGGGTATCGCCGAAATCCTTATCCTTGGCAAACCAGCGGGAGTCCCAATCTTTGATTACGCCCACACGGAGACCGTGGGGATTTACTTTCTGGCCCATACTATCAGTTTACCTCCTCTACTGCGTTATTCTTGTTCCTTGAGCACGAGGGTGACGTGCGAGGTCTTCTTGTCGATGCGGAATGCGCGACCCTGCGCTCTGGGACGAATGCGCTTGAGGATCGGGCCCTGGGACACATGGCACTCGGCCACGTATAACCGGGAAACGTCCATATTGTGGTTGTTCTCAGCATTGGCGATTGCCGACTTGAGCAACTTCTCGAGGTCCTCACAGGCGGCCTCGGGGTATGCTTCAGGACAGCCATTGCATAATCAACCGGCTTGTTGCGGATCAGATCCAGCACAACCGATACTTTTCTGGGAGAAATACGGGCGTATTTCAAATAAGCCCTTGCTTCCATGCGATACACTCCTTTCGGCCGTTATTTCGTTGTTTTCGCGCCGGCGTGGCCTCTGAAGGTTCTGGTGGGGGCGAACTCGCCCAGCTTGTGGCCGACCATATCTTCAGTAACATACACCGGGACGTGCTTGCGGCCGTCGTGGACCGCAAAGGTGTGACCGACGAAATCCGGGAAGATGGTAGAGCTTCTGCTCCAGGTCTTCACGATTTTCTTTTCGCCTGTCTTATTCATTTCCTGAACCCTTTTGAGCAGCACAGGCTGTACAAAAGACCCTTCTTAACGCTTCTGCCCATTATTTAAGCTCCTTTCCGTACGCCTTATTTACCATTTCTGCGTCTCACGATAAACTTATCGGAGCGGTTATGGTGCGCTCTGGTCTTATATCCAAGAGCGGGCTTGCCCCAGGGGGTAACCGGTCCCGGACGTCCAACAGGGGATTTACCTTCACCACCGCCGTGGGGGTGGTCGTTGGGGTTCATAACAGAACCGCGGACGGTAGGTCTCCAGCCCATGTTGCGCTTTCTGCCGGCCTTGCCGATTTTCACGTTCTCGTGGTCCACGTTGCCTACCTGGCCGATGGTGGCCATGCAGTTTACGGGAACGTTTCTCAGCTCGCCGGAAGGCAGTCTCAGAAGAGCCATGTTGTTTTCCTTGGCCATCAGCTGGGCCATGTTGCCGGCGGCCCGGGCCAACTGGGCGCCCTTGCCGGGATACAGCTCAACGTTGTGAATGAAGGTACCGGTGGGGATATTGGCCAGCGGCAGAGCGTTGCCGGGCTTGATATCCGCAGAGGGGCTGGCGACTACCGTGTCGCCGACCTTCAGGCCGTTGGGGGCGATGATATATCTTTTCTCGCCGTCCTGATACTCGATCAGGGCGATGAAAGCGGAACGGTTAGGATCGTATTCCAGGGTCTTGACCGTTCCCGGTACGTCAAACTTCTGACGCTTGAAATCGATGATGCGGTATTTTCTACGGTTTCCGCCGCCTCTGTGGCGGACGGTGATTCTGCCGTAGCTGTTACGTCCGGACTTCTTGTTCAAGGGAGCCAGCAGGCTTTTTTCCGGGGCTACCTTGGAAAGGCCGGAGTAATCCGTAACCGACATATTGCGCCGGGAGGGCGTAGTCGGCTTATAATTGATGATAGGCATTACGGTTTCACACTCCTCATGATGGCTTTGCGGGGATTTGCCTGATCCCCATACGTTGCCTTTGACGGGATTCCGTCAAACTTCAGATGCGCTTTTCCGATCCGGGGAACCCTTGGGTCCCCTTTTTGACCTTTTCCGCCGGCCGAAGCGGCGGCGTCAAGGGAGAAAGCGCCTGCGGGGGATTTCCCCTTACATCATGCCTTCGAAGACTCGATGGGCTTGCTGTCCTCTTTCAGGGTGACGACGGCCTTCTTCCAGGAAGGAGTATAGCCTCGTATCTGCCCTGGCGGCGCATATGGCCTCTCACGTGCAGGGTGTTCACCTTGGAAACCTTCACGCCGAAGAGCTCTTCCACTGCCTTGGCAATTTCAATCTTGTTGGCGTCCTTGCAGACCTCAAAGGTATATTTCTTGGAAGCCATGCCGGACATGCTTTTTTCGGTAATGACCGGACGAATGATGATATCCTGTGCTGCCATTACGCGTACACCTCCTCAATCTTTGCGACGGCGTCCTTGAGAACGATGAGCTTGTCAGCGTTCAGGATATCGTACACATTGATGGTGTTTACCTGGGCGGTTTTCACGCCGGGGATATTGTTGGCGGATTTAATCAGCTTCTGGTCCACGGAGGGAAGCACGATCAGGGCCTTTTTCTCAGCGCCCAGAGCGTTGAGCATGGCAGCCACGGTCTTGGTCTTGTAAGCATCCATGGTCATGGAATCCAAAACCACCAGGCTTTCTTCCTGCACCTTAGAGGACAGAGCAGACTTCAGAGCCAATCTTCTGACCTCTTCTTTACGGTATAACGGTAGCTTCTCGGCTTGGGAGCAAATACGATACCGCCATGAGTCCACTGGGGAGCACGGGTGGAACCCTGTCTCGCATGGCCGGTGCCTTTTGTCTCCAGGGCTTTTTGCCGCCGCCGGAAACCTCGCTTCTGGTGAGCGCGGACTGGGTGCCCTGGCGCTGGTTGGCCAGGTAATTCACAACCACTTCATGCATCACGACAGCGTTGGGCTCAATCCCAAAAACGGCGTCGGAAAGGTCGATCTTGCCGACCTCCTTGCCGGTTACGTCAAATACTGCTACATTAGGCATTCCAATTCCTCCTTCCCTTAGGCCTTAACGGTGTCATGGATCACTACGGTACCGCCGTTAGGACCCGGAATCGCGCCCTTGATAGCGATAAGGTTGTTCTCGGCGTCCACCTTGACAACCTGCAGATTCTGAACGGTGACTCTCTCGCTTCCCAGATGGCCGCCATCTTCTTGCCGGGGTACACTCTGGAAGGATCGGAGCAGGAGCCGATGGAACCGCCGTGGCGGGCAACCGGTCCGGAACCGTGAGATTCCTTCAGTCTCTGGAAGTTCCAGCGCTTGATCACGCCGGCGTAGCCTTTACCCTTGCTGGTGCCGGTGACGTCTACCTTGTCTCCGGCGGCGAACACGTCCGCCTTTACCAGGTCGCCTACGTTGTAAGCGTCGATGTCGTCGAACCGGAACTCTCTGAGAGTTCTCTTGGGGGCTACGTTGCTTTCGCGAAGTGTCCGGCCATAGGCTTCTTTACCTTATGGGCCTTCAGATCGCCGAAGCCGATCTGCACAGCCGCGTAGCCGTCGTTTTCAACAGTCTTTTTCTGGGAAACCACACAGGGGCCGGCTTCCACGACTGTTACGGGAACGACTTTCCCGTTCTCATCGAAAATCTGCGTCATGCCGATTTTCTTGCCGATGATTCCTTTTTGCATGTTACCTTTCCTCCTAGCAGGTTATTGGTTGGCGTTTGCCAACTTGACCGCTTCCGCCTGGTTGGTTGGAACCTTTCTCTCAGCCGTTAGGCCTTGATCTCGATCTCAACGCCAGCAGGGAGCTCCAGGCTCATCAGAGCCTCCACCGTCTTATTGGACGGTCTCAGGATATCAATCAATCTCTTGTGGGTGCGCATCTCAAACTGCTCGCGGCTGTCCTTATATTTGTGGACGGCACGCAGAATGGTGATGATCTGCTTCTCTGTCGGCAGCGGCACCGGCCCGGAAACTCTGGCGCCCGTGCGCTTCGCTGTCTCAACGATCTTCTCGGCGGATGCATCCACCAGCTTGTGATCGTACCCCTTGAGTCTGATCCCTGATTTTTTCTTTGACTGCCATGAACAACGCCTCCTTAAAATAGTTGGCGGGCGACGCTTCTATTTTCGACAACCCATCCGGGTGTTTCCTCGACCTGCATTGAAAAACCGGACTGGACTCTTACGAGTCTAATCCGGGTTCGGTCAAAAAGCGTCTGAGTACCATGAAAGCAAGGCAAGCCGCACTTTCACTTTCTCAAAATATTTCTGTCGCCCGGTTTAAAATCGGACATACTCCACGGAAAAACCGGCGGAAACCGCCGCAACCTCCCGCTTCATCGCATATCTATCGCAGTCACGCTCAATTATAATTACCATTTTTCACCGGAAGTTGCAAGCTTTTTTTCTGTATATTTGCAAGAAATTTTCTCTTTGAAAATTTGTGCAATTTGCTCACCATCATTTTCCATCGCCATACCCTGTGGATTTGATGGAAAACCGGGCTGTGCGGGAAAAAACCAACGCCATTTACTTTTCCGCTTCAGAGCGGGGCCCTGCCTCCGCCGGCGGGCGGAGCAACCGTTCAGGACCGCCGAAACCGCTCCGGCGGCCCCGCTGAATATCATTGGTTATTGGAAGCTGTTCCACGCCGGATCGTCGGTGCGGAAGCCCTCGGTCTGGCTGTAGGGGATCACGATCCGGACCACGTCTCCAACGGCATGGGGTACCGGCACGGCGATTCCCACGCCGGTTTCCGTAAAGTAAACGCTGGCCTCGCTGATACCGGACAACAAGGTTTCGTCATCTACATCGGAACCGTTGTTCGCTGTCAGCGCCTCACGGAAGGCGTCGTTATCCTCAATGGCGCTGGCAAAGTCGGAAAACCCGCTTTCGCCCAAAAGAAAGTTCACCGTTTTCACCGTGTGGACCGGATAGGCCATCCCTTCGACGGTGTAGTCCACAGTCATCACGATGCTGAGCAGCTTTTCGGAGTAGTACGGGGCTTCGCTTTCCAGAGTCAGCGTGCCGGAGTGATAACCGGAATCCGCGATAACCTCCTGAACCGTTCCATTGACCTGCCGGGTGATCTCCCCGCTGACGCCGTATTTTTGCGCCGCCGCGCCGCCCATCACCGGAACCGTCATCGATACGCTGACTCCGTCAATCCCGGCAGGCTCCATTTCGGTAATTTCCAGGGTATAATCCGCTCCGCTTTCATACACCTTGTCCGGTTCAGAGGAAGGGCTGGTTTCCTGGGAGGAGGCGGCTTGGCTGGAAGTTTCCTCCGCTGAGGAGGCCGGGGCGCTGGAGGTCTGGGCGCTGGAGGCAGCGGAGGAAGTCTGAGACGAATTCCCGTCTTTTCCTCCGTTTTGGCAGGCCGTCATAACGGAAGCCGCCAGCAAGGCGCACAATAAAAGAACACCGATTTTTTTTCACCGGTAATCAACTCCTTTCTATTACAAGCTCAGTTTACCATAATATCCCCGTTTTTGCAATCCGGCCTTTGCCGGTTCCTGGCCTTTCAGCGGACGCCGGCGATCCTTCTGCCGGCGCCGCG
>ENA-OQCD01000515-OQCD01000515.1-human-gut-metagenome-genome-assembly--contig:-NODE-515-length-10904-cov-2.344716_pt1 | contig 10904 bp, 20 predicted proteins | sample MGYA00242755_ERZ504571 | MGnify/ENA primary metagenome ERZ504571 (study PRJEB26092, sample SAMD00036274) | human gut metagenome | host: Homo sapiens | study: EMG produced TPA metagenomics assembly of...
AACAACACAATGACAAGAATATCCTTCAACGTATGACGAACCTTTGTCTGCTGACGAGTATCTTCAATGTATTCCATCCACTCTAATAATTCCTGCATAAATAACACCCCTTTTTCTTTTATTTTACTAGAAAAGGGGGGTGTTCACAATTTATTTACTCATGCGTTTGTCGTGATGTTCCTCTTCCATCATTGCTTCAATCCATGCCTTTTTTGCATCCAATGCATTTGCTACCGCAATTTCAACAGTTTCACCGCAGGAATGCACCCTGGCAAATCAGGATAAAAAGCCACAAATCCTCCCTCTTCCTTATCTTCTATAATTTCCATACGATAGGGCATTTCCATATAATCATTCAGCGTTTCATTTTTATTCTGGTCTCACTTTCGACTATTTGTCTTACCAGCTGGTAGATCGCTATTCCGTCTTTTCGGCCATTTCAACTCACAGCCTCTCAAGGAAGCTGACATAAAAAAGAAAGTAAAAATCCTATATACAACGTTTTCTTTTTTCACTCTTGTAATATCTGATCTTTTCGTTTATAATAACCATTGGTTAGTATCGTTCTATATATTATCATAACCGTTGGTTAATATCAAGAGGTGAATTTTATGAATTTTTGTCCGGAAAGGCTGATCCAGCTTCGAACGTCCCTGAATATCAATAAAGCAGAAGCCGCACGCCAGCTGAATATTTCGGCTATGGCATACGGCCGTTACGAACGTGGAGAGCGTGAGCCCTCCTATCAATCTGCATGTTTTTTATCGCACAGACTTTTCATTGTAAATGTAGATTTTTTTATATGGAATATCTGACCAGATGGAAGCCGATCAGATCATCATCTCCCGTTCCGAATCACCGGAACTGTATGAACTGGTACAGACGATGCAGACAGACCAGGAACTGAGAAGCAGGATTTTTACTTATGTCAGGGAACTTTCATACAAAAAAACTGAGGAACTGTCCTGTAAATAGAACGGTTCCTCTGATATATTTTTCTTATATAGGGAAAATATCCATTATAAATATAGAAAATAACTCCCTTCTTCTGCCTGATTTATTCCCAGTCACTTCTCCGTTTTTTGTAGTCCTCATCAATCTGCCTTTTCCAGCTTTCATCAATACGCGCATCATTTCTGAATACAGAAATCGCTTCTCCGATCACCTGGTAATTCAGCATAGTTCCTCTGCTGTCACAATTATAATTTACCGCTCTGTCTTCACTGATGCCAAATCTTCCTGCCGTTTGTACCGCATCTATGTTTGCTCCCAGAAAAAGGAACTCCCAGCCATATCTGGATTTCTGACGCTCGATCATTCCTTTCACCTTTTTGGCACTGTAATAACGACTGGCATTTTCTTCCCCGTCTGTTATGATAACAAATAATGTACGCTCCGGCACATCCTCCATTCTGGCATATTTATGTACATTTCCAATATGATGGATTGCCCCTCCGACAGCATCCAGAAGTGCAGTACATCCTCCCACAAAATACTCTTTTTCTGTTAAGGGCCTGATCTTCTCTAAATCTACCCTGTCATGAAGAACTTCTGCCGTATTATCAAAAAGCACCGTAGAAACCAACACAGAACCTTTTTCTTTTTTCTGCTTTTCGATCATGGAATTAAATCCCCCAACCGTATCTCTCTCAAGTCCTGCCATAGAACCGCTTCTGTCAAGGATAAATACAATTTCTGTCGTCTCTTCCCTCTCGCAATCCCTGTCAATTTCTCTCTCAAACTGGTTAAGGACTTTTCTCATATTGCCTGGAATTCTCTTCCTGCATTCTTCCCGCAGCTCTTCCGATACACCATAAAAAGCTTCCGCAATACTGCCCGCAATAGCTGCCAGAGTATCTGTATCACCACCAATAGAAACTGCATTTCTCACAGTATCTTCGAAATCCCCTGCTTCCAGAAAAGCAATGATCGCTTCCGGTACTGTTTCCTGACAACTTTCCACATGATGATAAAATGGCCTGATCTCATCCAACGTTCTGTTCAGATTATAATGAAATTCTCCTGTTACATATTCCCGGATCTCTTCCTTTGACTTTCCATTTCGGGCAAGAAAAATACAGCTGGCCGTTGCCTCAGCACCTTTAATTCCTTCCGGATGATTATGTGTCACCTTTGCTGTTGCCCTTGCTACTGCCCGGGTCTGTTCCAGATCCGGATATAACCATCCTGCTGCCGACACACGCATCGCAGAACCATTTCCATAGCTTCCATAAGGTTCCGGATGATCCGCCATAAGCCACTGACGAAATCTTCCGCCATACCCTGCTCTTGGATATCGTCTTCCCCATTTACGCATCTGATCCTGAACAGCATTTTCAATTTTTTTCTTCATCCGCATCTATTCCGGTTTCCATCAAAGCTTCTGCCACCGCGATTGTCATTACAGAATCATCTGTAAAACGACATCCCCATGAAAACAGTTCAAAATCTTTTGTCTTATCGCCTCTGTCAAATTCAAATGGACTTCCAATAATATCTCCTAAAATCGCACCGTACATATATGCCTCCTGTCCCCGGAACCAATCCGGTAATCTTGTTTTTTTATTGTGATTTTATAATACACAGGTTTTATACCAGTATGGTCGCTGAACCGGCGACATTTTTTATAAGATAGGAATAAAATATCCATTTGCACTCCACTTTGCTGCATTCAGACTCCCAGTATTTCATTTGTGTATTTAAACAAAACCGTATTCAACTGCATGATATCATACTGTCTGTCTATAAGCGCTTTCTGCACGATCAGATCCACCTTACTGCTCGGGCTGAATGCCCAGTCTGCTCTCGCCAGAAGATCTTTTGCCTGTTCCAGATTTAATTTCAGCGCAATACACAATGCCATAACTGTTTTTTCTTCGGATGATAATGGCTGTCACACTGGATTTTTGAAAAAATGCTTCCTGTCAAGATTGGCCGCTTTCCACACATCCTTATTATCCATTCCCGATCTTTCTATCAGCTCGAACAGTTTTTCATGAAAACTCGGTCCGATCTGATTCAACTGCTCCTCCCAGGGACATCGCTCCCCATCCCAAATGCTTCATTGGAAAAAAGATGCCTCATAAAAAAATTTTTCTTCTGGAAATCGATCCGCAGGATAACCGTTTCGATTCTCATACTCTGATCTTCTGTCCCGGCGAAATGGTTGAGAATATTCTGCCGCATAATTTTGATTCACATAATTTTCATCAATGTAAGAATCTACAACATCTACAATCTGACTGGAAAGCTGAAATGATTCTTTGTCAAATACCGCAAGAATGATATTCATCTCATGCTCAGCAAGAAATTTACTGAATGTAGAAACTGCGATCTCAAGAGCCATATCTTTCGGAAATCCATACACACCCGTTGCGATCAGCGGAAAACGCGATACTTTCACAATTCAGCTCTGCTGCTTTTTTCAGAGATTTCCAGTAACAACTTTCCAGTATTTCAAATTCATGAGATTTTCCCCCCTTCCATACAGGCCCAACGGTATGGATGATATACTTTGCGGAAAGATTATACGCATCCGTTACCGCAATCTCTCCCCCGACGGATTTTTCCGATCTTCCACCTTGCCCGAAGTAACTGTGATTTTCCTGCCGCCTTATAAATCGCATAATCCGTGCCACTGCCGTAAACTGGATTGGGATTCGCCGTATTTACAATGATATCCGCTGTAATTTTTGTGATGTCATTCTGTATGATCTTAAATGGCATAGCATACCTTCTTTCTGTTATTCACGTTTTATGAATATAATATTTCCTGGACTAATTATCTCTTTTCTTATCATACCATAAACCGATATTTCAGCGATATCTATTTTTCTTCCGTAGTGTGCTCCTGCCACAAGAGCTTTTTTATGCCACTGGAATATTACGAAATAATTTTCCATAACAAAAAAGCTGAACCAGATTTTACATCTGATCCAGCCATAATAATTCTATATATTTCACGATCTCAAAATCCGGTCCTTACGCAGACTCACACAGGAACAACTGTACTTCCCAACCAGAACCAGGTACATCACGCCAACCACCAGGATTGCCATGATACCTGTTTTGAAAAACAGATGGGATAACATTGTAACGATCAGCAACAGCCCGATGGCTTTGCTCATAAAAAATATAAGTCTTGTAAGAACTCTGATAGATAACTTCCTTCTCCGCCTCATCGCAGCTCTCCAGCCACTGCTGATGGAATTTTCTGGAGGAAATATCTCCTCTTTTTTCCGGATGCACTGTCTGAAGCAGCTTGATATATCTGGCCTGCATGATTCCATTATAAAAGAAAACAAGCTACAAACAGCCCACAGGCAATGAGAATATTAATCGCATTTTTATTACTGGATTCGATATATCCTATCTGGTATCCATTTGCAAGAAGAAAAATGCAGAGTACCTGTGAAACAGCATTGACACACTGCAGAATGGCTCCATATTTTTCCTCCTGATAGCTGACAAGATCTGCTTCCTCATCTTCCGCTGTAGCTATTCTGTCACAAACCGTTTTCAGTTTCCACAGGCAAAATTCTCCAGCCAGAATGGAAACAATATTTACTATCAGCAAACCCGGAACCAATATACTCTGAACCATCTTAGTCCACGTTGTCAGAAATGCTTCCAGATCTCCATGAAAATAATACATAAAAACACCGAAAAAGCCTCCAAGCACACCTCCAAACACCATTGCCAGAAGCATTTTTATACTGAATTTCTTAACACTTTTTGTCTTATTCTCCTGTTTCATCTTCATCCTCCTCATACATGAAAATGTCCTCTACACTTACCTGAAAGATCCGGGCGATCTTAAGCGCCAGTGTTACAGACGGTGAATAATCGCCTCTCTCGATCAAGCTGATCGTCTGCCTGGACACCCCCGCCAACTTCCCCAGCTCAGTCTGATTAATCCCCTGGCTGGAACGGTATTCTTTTAGACGATTTAACAGTGGCAATTCAGCCCCTCCTTTTGCTGTTTGTTTTGACAAGTTTTCTTGTCATTTCATGGTTTTATCTTAGCATTGACAACTTTACTTGTCAATATGTTTTTGACAAATATTGTTGTCATTTTTTCAAGGATAGTTTTATGCATTTAACTCACAACTTCGCGAAGGGAATGACAAATGTATTCGTAGATCATATTATACCTGTTGCATTTCAACCCACAGCCTCATGAAGAGGCTGACAGCGAATTCATTTACTTTGTCGGACATGGTGGTATATTCTATTATTTTTTCTTTGTCAATACGTCTTATTAATTTTACAATAAATAATAGCACAAATTAATCTTATCCAATATAAAAAAAGGCGATGAAACTAATCTCATCGTCTTTTGGCATAAAACAATATATAATAGCACTTTTCAACTCACAGACTTTCATCTGACACTAAATAAAGGCTGCAGGAACTACTCGTTCCTGCAGCCTTTACGATCAATTGTTTATAACAAAAATAATTTCTGGTAAATACCACCCCCGCCAGCCAGTGCACAGCCGAGACCGGAATAGAAAAAAGCAACGAAGATATCAGGGAATATTCCCGCTGCCCTGAAACCAATTCCTCCGCTCATCATACATGTCATGATCAGATATGCTTTCAGATCAAAAAAATGCCAGAACGGACGGTGGCTCTCATATCCCAGGATCCTTTTTGTATGCTTTTTGCTCATCTTATAAAACATCATGCCAAACATAAAAAGTACAACGACCGAAAACAGATACAGATACCACTTCCGATCGATCACCCGGTATGATAATATCCCAAGTCTGGCAACATTAAATCCGGCAATCAGCCATACAATACCCGCGATCAGCAAAAGAGTCCTTTTCTTTACATGAAATCTCTTTTTCATCATCTCACCTCATATATTTATCCGCATTTTCGCAGATCTTATGAAATACCTCTTTACAAATACGCTTCTCTTCCACTGTCAGGCCGTCCAAAGCGATTTTTGCAAATTCCTTCTGTGCTTTTATTCCATCTTCAATGATCCGATATGCCTTATTTAATAAAACGATCTCGATATGCTTCTTATTATCCGCACTCTGGATCCTTTCGATCAGACCTCTGCTCTCCAGATTTTTCAGAGAAGAGGACACGTGGGATTTCGTCGACTTACGGACTTTAACGATCTCAGCCGCAGTATTATGCTGTGGATTGTTGTGTAAAAACATAAGGATATCATATTCCATATGCGTCAGCTGATATTTCTCACATACACTCCCTGTGACTTTTTCATAACAGCTTGTTATCGTTTTATGCTGATCCCAGAAAAACATAGCCTTCCTCCATATCTTTTTCGTTCTATTTAGAACGATTGTATAGTATTGTTCTCTATTTGTCAACTATAAAATATCTTCTTTCACCATTTATATATCTGCCACAAATAAAAGCTGCCGCTTTGCGATCTATCAACCGCTAAAGCGACAGCTTTCTTCTCAGCCGTATATTTATTTTGAATTTCTCTTTCCTTTTCTGACTTTGATCCTGCGGATCATCCTTCGGATCAGAAATACCACAAGCACAATGATCACAATAAAGATCAGACAAATACCTGCGATCATTGCCGAAAACTTATTCGGCTGCTTCACCAGATCAATGATATTTCTGCTGTCCTCCACAACCTTACGTCCATGTGTCGTCTCATAATACTCCGGCACATTGGCAATTCCGTCGCCGTCTGTATCCTCAAAGGACTGCATATATCTTGCGATCGCATCCCAGGCCTTTAATTCCCTGTCATCCTCCATGATCGCCTGATCTTCCAGATTTTCAATGGGATTCCCATCCCTGTCCTTCGGTTCAAGAGACAACAGTCCATAGGACATTTTCATCACAGAACCAAGCATCTGGCCGGTATACAGATCTGTCACAACATGATACAGCTTATCATCCTGGATTTCGATCCGTTCTCCGTCTGCCTGGTGAGATAACAATCTGTCACCTTATTCAGGATCATCCGATGTGGATTGTATGCAAAATTCAATCCACTGCAATATAACCTTGCCGTTGTCATAAAATCTGATACAGAAGCGTCCACCTCCGCTGCCAGCTTCAGCTCTTTTCCGGTCAGGTATGCACTGATCAGCGGATATCCGGCAACACCGTCCTTTCCGATCCCCAGTGAAAAGGAATTAAAAACATCCTCTACTGTGATATCGCCCTTTGTGTATGTGTCCCGCACGGTTCCGCTTGGAACAACGGCTACATCAACCGGATCACCATCATAATACTCGGAATTTTCCACTGCATATATGTATGCATCGGACATGATATCACCAAGATTCAACTCTTCATGCTTCGTGCCCATTTCTTCCAGACTGTTGAATTCAACATCATTTTCAGCAAGAACCTCTTCCCTTGTATAGCCGAAATCGGAAGATAATTCTTATCCACCGTATCCATCAGGGCATCGATCTGTTCCTGTGTCGCCTGGTCCGGTTTTACATCCTCAGAAACAGGGATCAGCTCATAGGATGTCAGCTCCCACCGTCCGTCCTGTTTCTGTGTCATGGAAAGTGATCCCAGATTTCTTCCGTATTCGCCGCAGGATACGATATATGTGTTTCCATGCTGAATTGCCTCTTTCAGCTCTGTGTGCGTATGTCCGCTGATGATCAAGTCGATATCCGGCACCTCTTTTGCAAGGATCTCATCCTCCGATTTGTTCTCATCCTCCCAGGTTCCTCCATGGGACACACAAGCGATCATATCCACTTTTTTCATTTTTTCGGATCTCTTCTACCGTCTGTTTTACGGCCTCAACCGGATCCTTGAACTTTAATTCACAAGTCGGGTGCACATTCCAGGGCATCCTTACCGAACACACCGACTACTGCAGCCTTTACATCTCCTTTTTGAACTACTACATAATCCTTCACACCGTAGGCTTCAAATGCCGACCGGATCTGCTTCTGACCATCGCTTAATCCATCCTGCTCCATGCTGTCCCAGTCCACGTTGCACACTACCAGTGCCGGCACTGTCTCACCGGAAGCCTTCGCAGCCTCCAGCATATTTGCCAGTCCCTTTGAACGATAATCATATTCATGATTCCCCAGAGTCGTCACATCATACCCCAGATATCCCAGCATCCGAAGCTCTGCCGCCTCCGTTTCGTATACGGTCTGAATCAGGGTTCCCATGGAAAAATCGCCGCCATCCAGCACCAGGTGTCCGGATCTTCCTGCTTCTTTTCATCGATCAGGGTTTTGATCCTTGCAAATCCGCCAACTTCTTTTTGCTCTCCATCTACGATGGTTGAAAAGCTGTTCAAATGCGAATGTGTATCATGGCTGAACAAAACATCGATCTGTTTTGCCTCGGCTGCTTCCACCGGAACATTCCATGCAAGAGGAAGCAGCAATGCAGCAATAAGCATGATCGCCAGCAGCTTTGCTGAAATTTTCTTTCGTGTTTTCATAACACTCTCCTTTTGTATATAGTTTTCTTATGCATTTTTACAAAACCATCAATAATGTTCCCACACCGATCAAAATACATCCCATCATCGATCTTGCTGTGAATTTCTCATGCAAAAAAACAAATGCCAGTACCAGTGTGATCACAACACTCAGCTTGTCTATCGGCACAACCTTCGATGCATCGCCTATCTGCAGGGCACGATAATAGCATAACCACGAAGCACCCGTTGCCAGACCTGAAAGGGTCAGAAACAGCCAGCTTTTTTTGCTGATCGCTGCGATCCCGCCCTGGGTATTTGTGAGGAAAACCATTCCCCACGCCATAACTAGCACCACCATCGTTCGAATCGCTGTTGCAAGATTCGAATTAACACCGGCAATACCTATCTTGGCCAGTATGGAGGTCAGCGCCGCAAATACAGCAGACAGCAAGGCAAACACAAACCACATAGTAACTCCCCCCTTAAATATAAGATTTTTTTAACTATCCCAATACAAGTCCATCATATCATTTCCCCTCTGATATGTCACTATTTACAATTTTCTCCGCCGTATATTCCTCTATTTCTGTCTTTGTCACCTGTTTGATATGCTTTTTCTTCAGGCGCAGATATACGAATTCCCGAAAGATAGTATAGAACACGGAAAGCAGCGGAATGAAAACAAGCATACCTACAATTCCCATAAGGTTTCCGCCGATCGTAACTGCTGCAAGAACCCAGATCGACGGAAGTCCTACGGATTCACCCACAACATGAGGATAGATCAGATTTCCCTCGATCTGCTGCAGCACCAGAAATACTATAATAAAATTGCCTGTTTCGGATTTACCATAAAGATCAAAAAGCTTCCCACCGCACACCCGATGAAGGCCCCGAAAATCGGAATCAATGCGGTAAACGCAATCAAAACTCCGATCAAAAGTGCATATGGCATCCTCAAAATACTCAGTATCACAACAAACATGCAACCGAGAATCACAGCTTCAAGACACTGGCCTGCAAGAAAATTTGCAAATGTCCGATAAGTCAGAGAACAGACTTTAAGAAAAGCATCTGCCTTTTTCTTTGGGAGAAAGGCAAAAAAATACTTTTCGGATCTGCACATGCAGCTTCATCCTTCTGAAAAAGAACATAGCAGGCAAATGAAAAAGCAATAAAAAAAGGTTGCCAATCCACTGACTATGGAACCCACTGCTGACATTGTGGTATTCATCATATTTCCTGCACCGTTTCCAAGAAGGCTTATCCCCCACTTGATTGCCTGATCCGGATTAAACTGTACCTGATCTACCAGCTTCATGATTTCCTGGTTATTATGGGAGAATTCCCGGATCCAGCTTTGCATCTGCGGAATAAAATCAGCGATACTCATCATCAGAGTTCCCATTGTCCGCGTAAGCTGCGGGATCACACCAAACATCACCAGTACGATCACGCCAACCGCAAATACGATCGTAAGGAACAGACTTATCGGTCTTGCCAGTTTTGCACCTATCTTATTTTCTTTTTTTACCCTTCCAAAATTTTCTTTTCCAAAAAGCTCATTGGCATACCAGGCAGCAGAAGCTGATCCTGGAGTGTCTGCAGGAATATGGAGATACGTTTTATACGATTGACCAGTTTTATGGAGATCCTTCGTGGAAAAGAGATCCGGATCGGAAGGACAACGGTGTACAGAGGTCTGGAGCGTCTGCAGAAAGAAGGGGCTGTGCTGAAAGTTCCGTCTGTGGAGGGAGCACCGGCACAATATCGGTTTATCCGGGATGAGGAACGGAAGAATTATGGTAAGCTTGTGTGCCTGGAATGTGGGCATACGATTCCTCTGCAGTGTGGATGCATTGACCATTTTGTGGGACATGTGCTGGATGAGCACGGGTTTGAGATTGATCAGAGCCGGACGATCTTTTATGGATATTGTGATGAGTGCAGGAGGAAGAAATGAATTTTAACAGAGGGAAGATGGCTGCGGCAGCGGTTCTGGCGGCAACGCTCCTTGTGGTCGGAGGTGTGACCGGTTATGGATTGCACAGGGCCGGAACAGTGGGGCAGCCGTTTGTGGATGATGGCCGGCTGAAAGTGATGGCCAGCTTTTATCCCATGTATGATTTTGCCCGGAAGGTGGGCGGCGATAAGATTCAGGTGAAGGATATGGTTCCTGCGGGAACGGAGCCTCATGACTGGGAACCTGCGGCGACGGATATCCGGATCTTGAGGATGCGGATGTTTTTTGTCTACAATGGCGCGGACCTGGACACTGGGCGGAAGATGTGCTGGACACTCTGGAAAATCAGGTCTGGTGGTGTCTGAGGCATCGGATGGTGTGGAGCTTCTGGATGGAGGTGAGGATCATGCTCATGGCGATAATGGAAAAGATCCCCATGTCTGGCTGGATCCATGCGGGCGAAACAGGAGATGGCGAATATTAAGGATGCTTTTGTAAAAGCGGATCCGGAGAATAAGGATTATTATGAAG
>ENA-OQCD01000516-OQCD01000516.1-human-gut-metagenome-genome-assembly--contig:-NODE-516-length-10893-cov-1.922162_pt1 | contig 10893 bp, 13 predicted proteins | sample MGYA00242755_ERZ504571 | MGnify/ENA primary metagenome ERZ504571 (study PRJEB26092, sample SAMD00036274) | human gut metagenome | host: Homo sapiens | study: EMG produced TPA metagenomics assembly of...
AGAAGTTGAATCTTTCGCACCTTGTAAGTCCTGAGCAAGATGTTTTGCAAACACACGCTCGGCAATATTGCGGAATACAGGGCCGGCCATACCGCCTCCCGATGCGGATAGCATTCTTCTGAATGGCTACGATACAACTGTATCGGGGAGATTCGGAGGGGAAATAGCCGCAGAAGCTAACCAAATATTGGCGCATACCATTGGTGTATCCCGATTTTCCCTGAGATACTTGAGCTGTACCTGTTTTTCCTGATACATGAAACTGTTTGGAACCTGCTTGTCGTCCTAATCCCTCGCTAACCACCTTTTCAAGAATAACTTGTATCTCTTGAATTGTTTTGGGAGAAGCTATTGCCGGATTAAGAACCTCGGTCGGAATTTCTTTCACAACTTGTCCGTCTTTCATAATCGCCTTGACAAATTTAGGTTTAACCATCACACCATTGTTTGCTATAGCGTTATAGAAAGTTACCGTACTGATAGGAGGAATCTGTGTCTCATATCCGATAGACATCCATGCCAATGCTGTTTTTGACCAATTGTTTTTGTTCGGCATACGGATAAATGGATCACCTGCTCCCGGGATATCCAAATGAAGTGGGGACGCTATACCTAATTTATATAAGCCTTGCACATACTTCTCAGGATGGTCGTGATAGTTTTGGTCTATTAACCGTGACACACCAATATTGGAAGAATACATTAATGTTTGCGTAGTAGTGATTACGCCATATCCTCCACGATGCCAGTTATGGTCTTTCATACGGGCGCCATGCATATTATAAACACCGTTTCCGGTATCAATTGTTTGGTCGGGTGTTATTTTTCCGTCTTCAAGAGCTACCATGATAGAGGCTGTCTTAAAAGTAGACCCGGGTTCCATCATATCGGAGACCGCATTATTGCGAATCTCTCTGTATACTCCATCAGCACATTTGGTCATATTGACAATAGCTTTGATTTCTCCGGTTTGAACTTCCATTAAAATAGCAACTCCTACGGTTGCATTAATTTCTTTCAATTTATCGACCAATGCTTTTTCTGCGATATCTTGCATACCGACATCGATTGTCGTAATGATATCACATCCGTTAACAGGCGGTATATCTACTATGTTCAAGTATTTATTCATCACTTTTTGGCGGTGAGTAATACCTTCACGTCCCTTTAGTATAGAATCGTAAGAAAGTTCCAAACCATTCTTGGCGCCTTGCTCAATGTCGGGATACATATCGCCTAATGTACGCATGGCTAATGAACCGAATGCTTTTTTGCGCTGGTTGAATGCCTGTTCGTGAAATCCACCCTTGTATTTGTTTAAGTTGAAGACGGGCAGACGTTTTAGCCTCTTTATATTGTATATAGGATATTCGTTTGGGATAAAGCAGGTAGTTTGCGGCTTCCCTTTTTTCTACCTTTTAATATATGGGATTTGAATTCTGCTTTGCTCTTATCCGGGAAAATCTGGTGCAGGCCATCACAGATGGAGTCCATATAGAGCATCAGTAATGAGTCTTTCAGATGGCCGCCGGCTTTGAAGTCCATATAAATTTTGTATTCCGGAAGACTGCTTGCCATTAATTGCCCATCAGAAGAGATAATGTTTCCGCGGGTTGGGCGAACGGTTACGTTTTCTTTCACAAAACGGTCGGCTACATCTTTCCAATATTGCCGTTCGGCAAACATGATGACGCCGGCTTTGCAAATTATTGCAATACCTATCAATACCATCACCAATATGATGAAGGAATAACGGGTCATTATGTTCTTTTGGTTCGGCATCATAATTTTAGTCTTTTTTTATCAGATAAGGACGGTTGGTCGCTGTTTGTAAATGACTCTCTTCCGTCGATATATATTCTTCGATACGTGACTGACGGCTCTTCTCCATTAATTCGGATGAACGGGTAAGAGCATCATATTTAATATCTACTAAATCTTTTTTTAGCTTGTCTATTTCAATCAATTCCTGTTGGCTGCTATAACGGTTGTCAATGTACAACACCGTTAATATCATAATAAGGATAAGTAAACGAGTTTGTCTTTTAAAGAAGTCGTTTTGCTAAAATATCTCCTCCTAATATGCTGCGGATAGACATGTGTTTAGGAGAAGTAGCGGTGTGCTCTTCCTTGGCCTGTTGCGTATTTTGCTTTTGTTCTTCTTCCATCTCGTTTATTTTTTTTCTGCAATTCTCAATTTAGCACTACGTGAACGGGGGGTTTTGTTTCACCTCTTCGTTACCGGCAACGATTACTTTGTTATTTATCAGCTTGAATGGCGTTTTGTACATTTCCGAAAAAATCTTGTTCCATTTTTTCCTTCCACATTGCCGGTCTCATGATATTTTTTCACCATTCGGTCTTCCAGGGAATGATAGGTAATAACCACTAAACGCCCGCCCGGTTTCAGAGCTTCTGTAGCTGCATAAAGCATTTCCTTTAAAGCTTCCATCTCTTGGTTGACTTCAATGCGTAAAGCCTGAAATACTTTTGCTAGTTCTTTCTTTTCGCGTTCACGGCCAAATAAGGGTTTAATGATTTCCAAGAAATCACCAATCGTAACAATTGGTTTGTCTGCACGTGCTTTTATGAGGACGGATGCCAGCTTGCGGCTGTTCTTCAATTCTCCATAGAGGTAGAAAATGTCGGCAAGTCGTTCCTCATCGTAAGTGTTTACCACATCGGCTGCTGTCATGCCGGCACGTTTGTTCATGCGCATATCCAACTTTCCTTCAAAACGAAATGAGAAACCGCGTTCCGAATCATCAAAATGATGAGAAGAAACACCCAAGTCCGCTAAAATGGCATCTACACCTTCTATGTTATGATAACGAAGAAAATTATGTAAATAGCGGAAAGTTGCTGCGCACAAAAAGTAAAAACGCCGGTCGTTTACAATGTTCTTTTCGGCGTCTTCGTCCTGATCAAAACTGAGCAAGCGTCCCGTATGATCCAGGCGATTCAGTATTTCTTTGGAATGACCGCCACCCCCGAATGTTACATCTACATAGATGCCTCCGGGTTGGATGTTCATTCCGCTTACACTCTCGTCCAGTAGTACCGGTATGTGATATATCTGTTCTGTTTCGCTCATTCTAATCCTTCATTATTGTTGTTTCCCATTATTTCTTCTAGCTCCTTGCCGAAATCTTCAGGCGCAATGAACGGCTTGTCTGCAATTTCCTTTGCCCATATTTCGATAGTGTCATCCATTCCGATGAATCTGACCTCTTGCCGGATGTCTGCCAACTTTAAGTATCTTTTGGGAATGAGAAAACGTCCGTTACCGTCCAGTGTGATGATTTCTACGTCTGATACAAATTGGCGGAAAATCATCTGATGTTTGGAGTTCCAACGATTGAGCTGCTGCGCAGTTCGTTCATCTGCTCATTCCATACACTTTCCGGGTATAAAACCAGGCAATCCTGATAGGTGTCTTTACGTAAAATCAGGCATTCTTCGGCTGCCGTTTGTAACTGCTTCCTGAATACAGCCGGGAAAAAGACTCTTCCTTTTGCATCTGTTTTTGCTTCCGAATTGCCGAGAAATCTCATGTTTATACCTTATTATATTATTCAGGTTGTAAAATTACACAATTCCCCACAATTCCCCACAATAAAACCAAGAAAATATTTCGAGAAGTTTTCAACAGGCTGTTAAAGTAGCTATACGCTTGGTAAACAGGAAGTTTAATTTTAATAATTTTCTTATAAAAAGGAGTGGAATCCGGTTTGTGTGAGAAGTGAAAAAAGGAGGCTGAATAATTGCACATTCGTTTTTAAACTGCGCAAAAATAGTGCGCTTTGTATTGCCTCAGACACAAAAACTCTTAATTTTTTTTAGAGAAGGGTTCATTTTTCTGTCATAAATTCCAATATAAAAAAAGAATAAGTTACTTTTGCAATGAAAAGACATTTTATAAAATGGCTGAACGACTCTAATATTTTTAATTGACATAGATAAGATTTTAAAGACGAAAGCAGGGAAGAAATCCAAATACATTCCCCGCTTTGTTACTTCATACTTGAAGCGTATTGTGCATCAGGATGAGTTGAACGTCTTTCTGCATGACTCCAAAGATAAAGTCGGAGTTGAATTTTTGGAAGCTTGTATGGAGTTTCTGGATGCTAAAGTGGAAATTAAAGGTCTGGAAAACTTGCCTAAGAGGGTAAGTGCACTTTTGTGAGTAATCATCCGCTGGGAGGACAAGATGGTGTTGCTTTAGGATATATTCTTGGGAAGCACTATGGCGGTAATGTCCGTTACTTGGTTAATGATTTGTTGATGAACCTGCACGGCTTGGCGCCGTTGTGTATTCCAATCAATAAAACCGGTTCTCAGTCCAGAGATTTTCCTAAATGGTAGAAGCGGGTTTTTCTTCTGATAATCATATTATTATGTTTCCAGCCGGACTCTGTTCGCGTCGTCAGAATGGTGTGATAAGAGATTTGGAATGGAAAAGACTTTCGTAACCAAGAGCGTGGAGACGCAACGCGATGTAGTACCTCTGCATTTTGAAGGACGGAACTCGGATTTTTTCTATAATTTGGCCAACTTATGTAAATTTGTAGGTATTAAGTTTAATATTGCTATGCTTTATTTGGCTGATGAAATGTTGAAAAATCGACATAAAACTTTTACCTTGACCATTGGTAAACCTATTCCCTGGCAAACTTTTTGATAAGTCTAAAACTCCTGCGCAATGGGCGCAGTTTGTAAAGGACGTTGTCTATAAACTATAACAGACAAAGGAGAGAGAAATATATATGGAAGAGATTATTGCACCAATTAACAAAGAAATCCTAAAGGCGGAATTAACAGAGGATAAGCGCCTTAGATTTACTAATAAAAGTCATAATGAGATTTATGTCATAACCTATCAGGATTCCCCCAATGTAATGAAGGAAATGGTCGTCTGTCGTGAGATTGCTTTCCGTGCTGCGGGAGGAGGTACAGGAAATCAATGGATATTGATGAGTATGACATTATGGAGAGTCCCTATAAGCAGTTGGTGGTATGGAATCCGGAGGCTGAAGAAATATTGGGTGGCTATCGTTATTCTGTTAGGCGATGAGGCTCAATTTGATGAACATGGAAAACCACTTTTGGCAACAGCCATATGTTTAATTTCTCCGAAACATTCTTGAAAGAATACCTGCCTTATACCGTCGAACTCGGACGTTCGTTTGTGACGCTGGAGTATCAGTCGACACGTGCAGGTTCAAAAGGTTTGTTTGCTCTTGATAATTTATGGGATGGCTTGGGAGCCTTGACGGTTATCAAACCGAATGTGAAGTATTTCTTTGGCAAGATGACAATGTATCCCAGTTATCACCGTCAGGGACGTGATATGATTCTTTACTTCCTCAATAAGCATTTTGGCGATAAGGATAAACTGATTACTCCGATGAAATCGTTGGAAATTGAAACGGACCCGGAACTATTGAAGAACTTGTTTTGTTATGAATCTTTCAAGGAGGATTATAAGGTGCTTAATACTGAGGTGCGTAAGTTGGGTTATAATATCCCCCCATTGGTAAATGCATATATGAGTTTATCTCCGACGATGCGCATGTTTGGTACTGCTATTAATTATGGATTTGGTGATGTTGAAGAAACAGGTATTTTGATTGCTGTCAATGAAATATTGGAAGAGAAGCGTGTGCGTCATATTGAATCTTTTGTGAAACAGCATCCGGAATCATTGAAGATAACCTCGGGGGCGCATCCTGTTTTAACGAAATAAGTAATTGTATATACATAGAGAGGCCGTGAGGCCGGACAGGTAATTGCCGGAAGGCAGTTGAAGTATTCGGGCAGGTGTAAACTTGCCCGAATGTTTTTTTAGGGATAACCTTGTGTCGTTTTTTCTCCGATACATTAAAATCACTCAGAAACAGTTGATGATATAATAAGTTGCACATACTTATGCCTTCATGCTCTTGTTTTTTGTTTCTTTTGTCGATGAAAGTAAGATATTCGTTAGTCACGGCTGTGGTTAAGTTTAACCACGGCCGTGGCTAAGCAATTGCAAATAGGCTTCTATACAGCCGGAAGACTGTTGCCTTTTATTTTGCGGTAAAGGTCGAGCGCGTATACGTCGGTCATTCCGGATATATAATCGAGTACAGCCTGTATTTTTTCATACAAGGTAGGTGCATTCACATTATATTGGCTTGACATACGATTGATAAGTAGCTGTGAATAAGCTTTTTCTGGCGTACGCACTGCATTGATCATCAAGTCGATCAGCGTGCTGATTACCCGGAAACCGGCAAGTTCTATATCCAGCACATCACTCGAACGGTAAATCTTATGAAAAGCAATCTCCGAACAATGCTGGTATGCCTCTTTTAAAGGAGAACCGATATGTTTGATGAGTGACCCTTCAAACTCTCCTGAAAGGATTTCTTCTTCATGCTCTACGAATACCCGGGTGCATTCTTTTATCAATGCTCCGATGACTGAAGAACGAAGATAGGCAATCTGTTCATTAACATCCGTTACAATCCGGCAAATCTCTTCTATTCGCTGCTTTCTTTTGTCATCGAAGAATAAACTATATAACTCTTTTGTCTCGGCATGGGTCAGTAACTTCAGCTTGTGAGCGTCTTCTATATCCATCATTTGATAACAGATATCGTCTGCTGCTTCTACCAGATAAACCAGCGGATGACGGGCGTATCTCAATGGTTCTCCTTCTTGGCTCAGCCGGGTGATTCCCAACTCGGTAGCTATTTTTTGTGAAAATCGGCTTCTTCGCTCAGAAAGAAGCCGAACTTTGATTTTTTTCCTGCCAGACGTGAAGAAAAAGGATACTTTACAATAGAGGCCAGGGTGGAATAAGTCATCACGAATCCACCTTTACGTCTTCCTTCAAACTGATGCGTCAAGAGCCGGAAAGCATTGGCGTTTCCTTCAAAGTGTATCAAATCATCCCATTCTATCGATGAAAGCTCTTCTTTCAAGGCTATTCCTTTCCCTTCCGAGAAGTAAGTTGAGATGGCTTTCTCTCCGGAATGTCCGAAAGGAGGGTTCCCTAAATCATGTGCCAGACAAGCTGCCGATACGATAGAGCCTATTTCTGATATATGAGAGTCTGTCAGTTCAGGATGTTTCTGCAATAGCCGGCTGGCCACATCATTTCCCAAAGAGCGCCCTACACACGACACTTCCAGACTGTGCGTCAGGCGGTTGTGCACGAATATGCTTCCCGGCAATGGAAATACCTGCGTTTTGTTTTGCAAACGACGGAAAGGGGCAGAGAAAATCAGCCGGTCATAGTCGCGTTGAAACTCGGAGCGGTCGTCTTTCCGTGCTTCGTGCAGCTCTTCCAGGCCGAAGCGTTTATTTGATATTAATTGTTTCCAGTTCATAATTCGGGGTTTATATGTTTGCAAAAGTATAAAATCTCCGTTTAAAAAACTGTAAACGCTTAGATAAATCCATTGAATTGTGTAGATTTGCATCTTATTAGATAAGTTAATTTTGAAAATGAAAGTACAGGTAATCAATAAATCAAAGCATCAGCTTCCCCAATATGCTACCGGGCAATCGGCGGGAATGGATATCCGCGCTAATTTGGACGAACCGATTGTATTAAAACCTTTGCAGCGCTGTCTTGTTCCGACAGGATTGTATATTGCCCTTCCCAAAGGGTTTGAGGCACAAATCCGCCCACGCAGCGGCTTGGCTCTCAAGAAAGGTATTGGTGTATTAAATTCTCCCGGTACTATCGATGCCGATTATCGGGGAGAGATTTGTATTATCCTGATTAACTTTTCGGCGGAGGAATTTACGATAGAAGACGGAGAGCGAATTGCACAGATGGTCATTGCCCGTCATGAACAGGCCGAATGGAGGAAGTGGAAGTCTTGGATGAAACTGAACGTGGTGCCGGGGGCTTTGGACATACCGGTAAAAACTAGAATAGAATAATGAATAACAGACAAACAACTAAAAGATATTTGCCGCTATTGTGGCTTTGCCTTGTGGCTCTGCTCATGTCGTGCGGAACCATGCGGAAGGCGTCTTCTTCCCAAAAAACGCCGGCAGAAGAGCAGAAAGACCCGCTGACACCCGAACAGCGACGTAAATACGATTATTTTTTCCTGGAAGCACTCCGCATGAAGGAAAAAGGTGACCTTGACGCCGCTTTTGAAATGTATAGCCATTGCTTGGACATTTATCCGCAGGGGGCGGCGACTTTATATGAGATAGCTAAATTTTATATGTTCCTCAATCAGCCTGACAAGGGTGAAAGGGCTTTGAAGGAGGCAGTGGCGGCGACCCGAATAATTATTGGTATAATCAGACACTTGCTGCTTATTATCAAAATAAAGGGGAGGCGGCAAAAGCAATCTATGTTTATGAAGACATGGTAAGTCATTTCCCAAAACGATTGGAACCATTGATGTCGTTGGTGGACCTTTATAACCGTACCAAAGACTATCAGCAGGTAATCAATACACTGAATCGCCTGGAGGAACGTGATGGAAAGTCCGAGGCTATCAGTATGGAGAAGTTCCGCATGTATTTGGCGATGGACAACGACGAAACAAGCGTTTACCGAAATCGAGAATCTTGCGAAAGAATATCCATACGATATGCGCTATCTCACTATCTTGGGAGATGTTTATATGAACAACGGAAAGGAAGAAGAGGCGTATTCCATCTTCCAGAAGGTGTTGAAAGAGAACCGGGATATGCTCCTGCCATGCTGTCTATGGCTACTTATTACGAGAAGAAGGGAGAAGACAGTCTGTATCAGGCTCAGTTGGACTCTATACTGTTGAACGACAGGGTGGAGAGCAATACTAAGATGAACATCATGCGTCAGCTCATTCTTCGTTCGGAACAAACCGACAAGGATAGTATCAAGATAGCCGGTTTGTTTAATTCCATGCTCGAAAGAAAACAGGAGAATGCGGACATCGCTATGTTGGCAGCTCAATATCTGCTGACCAAGAAGATGGACAAGGAATCCGTTCCTGTGCTTCATAAGGTGCTTGAGATTGATCCCGAAAACATTCCTGCCCGCCTGCAACTTCTGAGTTTCGCCATTCGCGAGCAAGATATGGATGAGGTGATAGCACTTTGTACTCCGGCATTGGAGTATACTCCCGAAACATTGGAATTCTATTATTATCTGGGACTTGCCTACCATCAGAAAGATCAGCCTGACGAGGCACTCGAAGTTTTTAAGAAAGGGGTGAACCAGGTAAATGAGAAAAGCGATAAGAATATCGTATCAGATTTCTATGCCATTATGGGAGATTTGTATCATATCAAGAAAATGAATGTCGAGGCATACGCTGCTTATGATTCGGCTTTGGTTTATAAAGAGGATAATATCGGTGCTCTCAATAATTATGCTTATTATCTGTCGGTAGAACGCGAGCACTTGGATAAAGCGGAAGAAATGAGTTATCGCACTGTCAAGGCTGAGCCGACAAACGGAACTTATCTCGACACATACGCGTGGATACTTTTTGAAAAAGGAAAGTATGCTGAAGCCCGTATTTATATTGATCAGGCCATGCAGAACGAGGGTGACAAGAGTTCGGTGGTGGTGGAACATTGCGGAGATATTTATTATATGAGCGGCGAAAAGGAAAAGGCATTGGAGTATTGGCGACAAGCGAGAAACTTGCCAATGAACCGCCTCAAGAAGGCAGTGAACCGCGTGACGAGAAGGAATTGAAATTATTAAAGAAGAAGATTGCACAAAAGAAATACTTTGCAGAATGATGAAGCGTATCTATATTTATTTGTTCGGAGCCGTATTGCTGGCATTCGTTTCTTCCTGTTCTTCTACCAAGAACATGAGAAAGAGCGTGTCTATCGGTAATTTGTCGGAAACGGAGTATATGACTGAGGTTTTCAACCGTGCGCCGGCATGGGATGCTTTGACGGCAAAGATGTCAATGGCTGTCGACCTGAACGGAAAGGGAGCTACCAAAATAAGCGGCACTATCCGCATGAAGCGTGATGAAGTGATACAATTGTCTCTTACAGCTCCGTTTATCGGCATCGAAGTGGCGCGCGCCGAAATCTCTCCCGATGGGATATTGGTGATGGACCGCCTGAACAAGCGTTACGTGCAGGTATCGTTTGCAGAGCTTAAGGGGTTGGCAAAGGCAGATTTGGACTTTCACTCCCTGCAGGCATTGTTTCTGAACGAAATCTTCCTTCCCGGTAAGACAACATTATCTGCTCGCGATATTTCGGCATTCACCGTTCATCCCGAAAACGAGCATGCCGTGCTTGAGGTGAAGAACGGAAAGAAGTTTGCTTATCGCTTCCGCACCACAGCTGATGAAGGGTTGCTGAAAGAAAGCCATATCGGACTGGCAGGCACTTCTTACGGATTGCGTTGGAAGTATGATAAGTTCCGTCCGTTGGAGAAAAAACAGTTCCCGAGTCACATGTTTGTTTCCTTTGAAGGAGGCAAGAAGCCCGTCACGGCCACTTTTGACTTTTCCCGTCTGTCTACCGGCAGTGATTGGGAAACCCATACCGATGTGCCCAAGAAATATGATAAAGTTGAATTGCAAGATTTGCTCAAACAGCTCATTAAGAAATGAAACGTATCTTCCTACTGTGTATCGCCTGTTGTTTTCTGAGTGCACTGTCGGCACAGAGCACCCGGAAGATTAGGGAGCTGGAAAACAAACGGAAAGAATTGCATCAGCAGATTGCTGAGTCGGAGACTCTGTTGCAATCTACCAAAAAGGATGTGAAAAGCCAATTGGAAAATCTGGCTCTGCTCACCGGGCAGATAGAAGAGCGTAGAAGATATATCCATACCATCGAAACGGATGTGAATACACTGGCAAAGGAAATAAACAACTTTGCAACGCCAGTTGACCGCCTTGCAGCGGGACCTGAAGG
>ENA-OQCD01000517-OQCD01000517.1-human-gut-metagenome-genome-assembly--contig:-NODE-517-length-10890-cov-2.343213_pt1 | contig 10890 bp, 11 predicted proteins | sample MGYA00242755_ERZ504571 | MGnify/ENA primary metagenome ERZ504571 (study PRJEB26092, sample SAMD00036274) | human gut metagenome | host: Homo sapiens | study: EMG produced TPA metagenomics assembly of...
TTTAATTGTACCCAAAAAAGAAACAAAAAAACATTTCTTTTTAAAAATTTCAGAAAAAAAGAAGATATATGTCTTCTAACATAATAATCATTCAAATTACCGACTAAAAAGTTGCGAAAGCAGCCATTTACCTATTTTTTTGTTCACAGAATAACATCATTTAACAAAATACCGATTTTTGTTTACAACTAGTAAGTTATTCTCTAATTTTTGACTTATAATAAAAGAATCCTTTATACATAATGCATAGCAACAGTATATCTTGAAAAGGATTATTCATTGCTTTTGAACAAAATTCATTATCTTTGTTTCCCAATCAACTAATAATTGCTATGGTAGATACAACGCATATCGTATTCTTTTCGCCTACGCATACTTCGGCGAAAAATAGCTCGTGCCATCGGAGATGGTATAGGAATGGAACGCAGAATAGAAACAGACCTGACACTTGATGAGAGTATCACACCTATTGAAATTAAGAATGCACTGACTATTATCGCAGTGCCAGTTTTATGCCGGCCGAGTGGCACCTATTGCCCTACAGCGAATCCGACGATTAAAAAGGAGAAAAATGCTCCGGTTTGTTTTTGGTTGCCGTTTTATGGCAACCGGGATTTATGAAGATGCATTGGTGGAACTAAGAGATGAGACAACCTGCTTAGGTTTTACACCACTTGCCGCCGGAGCTTTCATCGGGGAACATAGTTACAGCCGCCCCGGAATGCCTGTTGCCGAAGGACGACCGGACGCTAACGACCTGCAAATAGCAGAGCAGTTTGGTAAAGACTGCCTCAAAAAGCTCAAGAACAGTGAGGCTCCTGCCGATTTCTTTATCAAAGGTAACGTTCCTTATCGCTATGTAGCGCCGTCTACCCCGGCCGCTCCTCTATGTACAGAAGAATGTTTTGCCTGTGGCGAGTGCATTGAAATTTGCCCCACACACGCCATTTACCTTAATCAAGAAGGAAAGATAGAAACTGAAATAGCGAAATGCATCAAATGTTGCGCCTGTGTAAAAGAGTGTCCTAACGGAGCACGCATATTTGATACCCCTTATACTCCAATGTTGCACGAGAAAATGTGCAGCCCGAAGAGAACCGGAACTGTTTCTTTAAACAACAAACGATGAAAAGTAGAGAACAAAGAGTATTGGTAGGCATGAGTGGTGGGATTGACAGTTCCGCCACCTGCATCATGCTGCAAGAACAAGGATATGAAGTGGTAGGAGTAACAATGCGTACATGGGATGTACCTTCAAAATTCTCCACTCCCGGACAGACAGAACCCGATGATGTGCTCGAAGCCCGGGCATTGGCAGGAAAATTAGGTATAGAACATCATGTAGCCGATGTACGTGAAGAATTTAAAGAAGTTATTGTCAAGCATTTCATTGACGAATATATGAAAGGACGCACTCCTAATCCTTGTGTAATGTGTAACCCGCTTTTCAAAGAACGTATTCTGTGCGAATGGGCAGACCAGACTAATTGTGCCCACATATCTACAGGTCATTATTGCCGTCTGGAAGAACATAACGGACACCTATATATAATAGCAGGAGATGATATGACCAAAGACCAGTCTTATTTCCTGTGGAAACTTCCACAGGAAATTCTGCGCCGTTTCATCTTTCCACTCGGAACATATACCAAGCAAGAAGTACGGGAATATCTTCGTCAAAAAGGTTTTGAAACAAAAGCACAGGGAGGCGAAAGTATGGAAATCTGTTTTATCGAAGGAGACTATCGTGATTTTCTTCGTTCTCAATGCCCGGATATCGATACAAAAATAGGACCCGGATGGTTTGTCGATAATAAAGGGTTAAAAATAGGGCAACACAAAGGCTTTCCTTATTATACTATCGGACAACGAAAAGGACTGGAAATAGCCTTAGGTCGTCCGGCTTATGTATTAAGAATCAATGCAGAGAAAAACACCGTCATGCTGGGAGATGCAGAAGAGCTGAAAACCGAATATATGTTGGTAGAAGACTATCAGATAACCGATATGCAGGAACTGATGCAAATGCAAAGATTTAGCTGTCCGCATCCGTTATCGAAGCAAGCCCATCCCTTGCCGTGTAGCTGTTCTTGACGAAAAACACTTGCTGGTGCGTTTCTATTCCGAGGCTTCTGCCATTGCTCCGGGACAGTCTGCCGTATTTTACAATGGACGGAGAGTATTGGGAGGTGCTTTCATTGCATCTCAACGGGGAATCCGTAAAATAGCAGCCGATAACCAAGATAAATTATAAACGATGAAAATACACTACGGAATTATTATTATAATGTGTTGTCTGCTCAATGCCTGCCAGCCGGCTTCCCAAAATCCTCGTATTTATGACTCAGGAATTTCGCAGGAATTGGCAGAACTCAGAAAACAAGAAATCAATGAATTGAAATACGACCTTCGTTTATCTATTCCAAAACAAAAATCAATGCCGGTAGAGGGAGAGATACACGTTCGGTTCCGGCTGAACAAAGCACAAGAGGTTATCCTCGATTTCAGAGAAGAAGCGGATAAGATAAAAGAAGTATCCGCAAACGGACTGCCGACATCTTATGAATTCCGTAACGAACATATTATTCTGCCGAAGAATACAACACAGAAAGGAGAGAACGACATATATATCCGCTTTACTGCCGGCAATCAGTCTCTGAACAGAAACGACGAGTTCCTGTATACCTTGTTAGTACCCGACAGCGCGAACCGTTTTTCCGTGTTTTGAGCAACCTAACCTCAAAGCCTCTTTCACACTGCAATTAGACATCCCGTCTGAATGGGTTGCCGTCTCCAACACCTATATTAATAAGGAAGAAGAACGTGAAGGAAGAAAAAGCATTTATTTTGCTCCGACCGAGCCATTAAGCACTTATCTGTTCTCATTTGTTGCCGGAAAGCTGGAAAAACAAGAATATAAGGAAGGAAGCAGAAAGATTTCGGCTTACTATCGGGAAACAGACCCGAAGAAATTAGCACAATTAGATACTATTTTCAAGCAAGTTATGGCTTCCCTCCATTGGCTGGAAGATTATACCGGGGTCTCCTACCCGTTTGCCAAATATGATTTCATCATTCTACCCGGTTTTCAATACGGAGGCATGGAACATACCGGCGCTACTTTATATAACGACAATCAGATGTTTCTGAGTGAGCATCCTACCCCTGATGAAGAGTTGAGACGTACCGAACTTATTGCACACGAAACAGCTCATATGTGGTTTGGCGACTTAGTTACAATGAACTGGTTTGATGATGTATGGACAAAAGAAGTTTTTGCCAACTACTTCGCCGCCTGCATCAGCGAACCTTTATACCCGGACATTAATCATCAATTGAACCGGATTAAAACATTCACTGCTTCTTCACTTTCGGAAGATCGTACTCCCGGTACGACCTCCATCCGCCAGCCGTTGGACAATTTAAGAAATGCCGGACTGATTTATGGACAAATCATCTATAATAAGGCTCCCGTGATGATGATAAAAACTCGTAGACTGATGGGAGAAGACAAGTTCAGAGAAGGAATCCGGGAATATCTCAACACATATGCCTACAGTAATGCCACATGGAATGATCTGATACGCATTTTGGATAACAAAACGGCAGAAGATTTGGCTGCTTTCAGTGATGTATGGGTAAATCAAAAAGGAATGCCCACTATACGTTTTGCCCAAAAAGACGGGAAACTGCAAATCTGTCAAGAAGACCCTTACCACCGGGGAATCACTTGGCCCCAGCGCTTCCATGTCACTTTATGTGGTGAGCAACGGATAGTATTCTGGAAGTCAACCTGACCGACAGCTTATGCACATTACCACTGCCTTTCCCCGTCCGCTATATTCTTCCAAACACAGACGGCCGTGGTTATGGTCTGTTCATACCCGACAGTCATACACTACCATGGCTGCTGGCACATTGGCAAGAAACAGCCGATGACACCGCACGAGAAGCCTTGCTTATGCTTCTGTATGAGAATTATCAAGCCAAACATTTCACAGACGAAGAATGGAGCAGCAGTTTGTTAACCAGACTTAGTAAAGAAAAGAATCCTTTAATAGCCTCAACCATTATCGGTTATTTGGGAAATCCTCTCCGCACATTAGCATTTGAAAAGAAACAAGAAATGGAAGAAGCAATGTTCCGCCTTAGCGAAACTCACGCCATTCCCTCTTGCCGCATCCAGCTTTTACGAAGCTTGATTCAAAACGCTACATCTGACCGAAGCTTACAAAAGCTCTACAGCATTTGGACAAATCAATCCGGCAAACAACTGAATGAAAGAGACTATACAACTTTGGCGTATATTCTCTCACTTCGTATGCCGGAGCAAAGCAAAACACTTCTGACCACCCAGCGTCAACGTCTCAAAAATCCCGACCGTTTACGTGAATTCGACTTTATCTCACGTGCAGTCACCCCCGATACACTGGAACTTGATGCTTTATTCCGGTCTTTAATGTTAGCAGAAAATCGTAGAATAGAGCCTTGGACTGCCACCGTATTAAGTTATCTGAACCATCCGGCCAGAGAAAGTTATTCGATAAAATATATCCGCCCGGCATTGGAAGCTTTTGTTGGATGTACAACGTACCGGAGATATTTTCTTCCCCAAAAACTGGGTAAATGCATTGCTCTCCCAGCATCGGAGTCCTGAAGCGTATCGTGAAGTAGAAGCATTCTTTGCTGCACACCCCGACTATCCGGCCTTGCTGAAGAACAAGATTCTCCAAGCGGCTTATCCGCTTTACAGAGCTAATAGACAAAAATAAGAATCAAGGAAGTTGCATAACCCCGCGATAGACAGCGTGTCGTAAAGTGCCCATTTCATCGTCGCTATCATAATCCCAGTACATAGCTCCCAGCATACCTTGCCGGTGCAGAAAGCGACATTTAAGCTCGATGGATTGGGCATTTTCATAATTCACGACGACTGTTCCTTTGGAATTAACCAAATAAGGAACTTGTGCCACACTATCCCAGCGACTATACAGACTGTCGATAGATATGATATGGCGATAATCCAAAGACTCAGGCGCCTCGTTGGTTCCATGCCCATAGAAAGGAATCCCCAATACCAGACGCTGTACCGGAAAACCACCGGCAATATGCCCGGCCACTGCCTTCTCACACGACCATTCCTCCGTCATGTCCGAACAATGCAAGGCTGCATGATGAAAAGGCGCCTCTTCCATATCATAGGCCATAATATTTACATAATCCACATACGGTTCGATAGCTCTAAAATCATAATAACGTCCGGTGGCAGCAGTAGCTATCGTCAGAAGTTTGTCCTTCCCGACAGCCTGCCGGACATCACGCATCAAAAGAGTAAAATTCTCCTTATCGGCAGAAGAAAAAAGATATGCCGGCCGTTCCACTACCCGGATACTCCCAGTCAATATCAATACCATCCAATCCAAATTTATCAATCACTCTTCTGCAATCGGCAGCAAAAGCAGTACGAGTACTGTCATTGGCCGCCATTTCACTGAAACGGCTACTACCCCCAGCCTCCCACAGACAATAAGACCTTTAAAGAAGGTTTTTCCTTTTTCAAACCCACTATCATCTGCAGGCGAGGCTCATTATCTATCCGTATTCCCTTGTTATCATCCGCCACATGCCCAAAAGCATAATTGATATGAGTCAGGCACGATGTTTCGGGAGTACTTACTCCCCATGAAGTAACATAAGCCAACACCACATACCGAGATTCATTTCCCGGTATACCGGTATCTGCCGACTTCTTCTTATTCAGACAAGAAGCCAATAATACAACCAGCAGCAGAGATAACAGCCTGAATATTTTCATCCCAAAGGAGATTGGTTATTTACTCAACTCGCGCGAACGTTCTCCCAAATATCCTCCATGATGACGTTTGCTATATTCCTCAATGGTAAAACCGGTACGTTTCATGGTTTCCACTACCAGGATATCTCCAATCACCGTCATCACGGTAGTAGAAGTGGTGGGAGTCATACCCAATGCACAGACTTCATCGGGATGTCCGGTGCATAAACAAATATCAGACTCACGAGCCAACGGACTATCCGCATTTCCCGTGATAACAATATATTTCAGCGTTGGGTTCAACGTATGAGCCAATTGTGTGAGTTCCACTATTTCGCGGGTCTTACCGGAATTAGAAATCAACAACAACAAATCATTCTCCTGCAATATGCCCAAGTCTCCGTGTTGTGCTTCGCTGGGATGCAGAAATACCGCCGGAATGCCGGTCGAACAAAATGTGGTAGCAATATTCATGGCTATCTGTCCGGCTTTTCCCATTCCGGTAGTCACCAGTTTACCCCTTTTGTTATGTACTTGCTCAACAATCAGAGCTACAGCCTTCTCATAAGCATCCGAAACCGGAATATTTAATACGGCTTCCGCCTCTTTCTTCAACAATTCGTGTATAGATGTCATCATAAGTAACAGAGATATTTATTTTAATAGTTCGGTTAGTTCTTCCCGGTTATCCGCCACGGCATAATAACTGTTCAGCGGATGATGTGCAAAATGCTGTGTTTCCAGTCCTTTCAGAAATTCCACAATGCCATTCCAGAATCCATTGATATTGTAAAATATGACTTTTTTATGGTGATAATCCAATGTGGCTGCAGCCATCACATGAAATATTTCGTCCAAAGTACCCACTCCGCCCGGCAGTGCCACCACTACATCCGCTTCGTGCAACATAACATCTTTGCGGTCGCTCAGATTTGTCTGTACGAAAGGTAACATCCAACAAATCGCTCACCCTTCCGCGTTCTTCCAGTTTGGTAGGAACCACGCCCATCACCATACTTCCGTTTTCTTTGGCAGCACGGGCAACACATTCCATCAAGCCGATATTGGCTCCGCCATATATCAAGGTCTTTCCGTTTTGTCCCATCCAAGTTCCCAGTTCACGCGCTTTATCGAAGTAAACAGGGTCTATATTATCAGACGCAGAACAAAAAATAGCAATCTTATCCATTCTCTTGAATTCTGTTATTGAATACAAATATCTGCATTTTTTGAAGAACAACAATAACTTTTGTTGTATTTTTGTCCACCGAAACAGAATTGAACTAAAAAACAATGTCCTATAATACTTTCACTTTGTCAAACGGGCTGCGTATTATTCATGCACCCAACCTCTCTAAAGTAGCCTATTGCGGTTTTGCGGTAGATGCCGGAACACGTGATGAATATGAACAAGAGCAAGGAATGGCGCATTTTGTAGAACACCTTATCTTTAAAGGTACAGAGAAAAGACACGCCTGGCATATACTGAACCGTATGGAAAATGTGGGCGGAGACCTCAATGCCTATACCAATAAAGAAGAAACAGTAATTTACAGCGCTTTTCTGGCAGAACACTTTCCGCGTGCAGTAGAACTGCTGGCAGATATTGTGTTCCACAGTACTTTCCCCCAACATGAGATAGACAAGGAAGTAGAAGTGATTATCGATGAAATCCAAAGTTATGAAGATAGTCCTTCCGAACTTATCTTTGATGACTTTGAAGAACTGATATTCCCCAATCACCCCTTAGGAAGAAATATTCTGGGAAAACCGGAACTCTTGAGACAATTTACCAGCCGAAATGCGTTGGAGTTTACAGCACGCTTCTACAAAACAACCAACATGGTCTTTTTTGTGCAAGGCAATATCGATTTCAAGAAGGTAATCCGGACAGTAGAAAAAGCTGTAAGCGATATATCGCTGAGCGAAACAAACCGTCAGCGTATCGCTCCCTTTACCTATATTCCACAGACACTGACCATCAACAAAGATACCCACCAGGCACATGTCATGATAGCAGCCGGGGATATCATGCATACGATGAAAAACGAACCGGACTCTATCTGCTCAATAATATATTGGGAGGACCCGGCATGAACAGCCGCCTGAACCTGGCACTCCGTGAACGCCGCGGACTGGTATATAATGTAGAGGCCAACCTGACTTCTTATACCGATACGGGTGTATTCTGCATCTATTTCGGAACTGACACAGAAGACGTGGACCATTGCATCCGACTGGTACACAAAGAACTGAAAAAGCTACGTGACAATAAACTAACCGGTGCCCAACTGACTGCCGCCAAGAAACAGATTATCGGACAAATCGGTGTGGCAAGTGACAACTTTGAAAACAATGCACTCGATATGGGAAAAGCATTTCTGCATTACGGCAAATTTGAAGGTCCGGGAGAAGTCTTTAAACGTATAGAAGCCTTGACTGCAGAGCAATTACTGGAAATAGCCAATGAAATGTTTGCCGAAGAATACCTTTCTACACTTGTATACTCATAGAAAATCGTATCTTTGCAAAATAAAACCTAACTAATATCATAATGACATGAAAAAGCTTCATTTATGCCTTATCAGTACTTTACTGGCTGCTTCTGTGCATGCACAAAGTATTGATTACACAAAAGGGCTGAGCATTTGGTTTGACAAGCCCAATAATCTGGACGGACGTGCTTCTTGGTATGCCCCGACTGCCGACAATATGGGAAAGTAACTCTTGCCAATCGGAACGAAGCTGGGAGGAAATATACTGGGCTGGTAGCTGCCGAGCGTATTACACTGAAATAAAAGACTCTATGGCGCGGTGGTCCGAACACAGAGAAAGGAGCTGACTATTATTGGAATGTCAACAAGGAATCAGCTCACCTATTGCCTGAAATACGACAAGCATTTGTTGAAGGGAATCAAAAAAAAGCAGAAGAGCTTACCCGCCGCAATTTCAACGGACTGGCAGATTACGAACCCAGCCGCGAAACTCCGTTCCGTTTCGGTTCTTACACCAGTTTGGGAGAAGCATACATTGAAACAGGACTGAGCGAGATAGGCATGACAAACTACAAACGCGCCCTCTCTCTGGATTCCGCTCTCGCTGTTGTAAGCTTCCATAAAGACGGTGTAAACTATGAGCGTAAATATTTTGCATCCTACCCCGACAGTGTTATGGTTATTAAGTTTACAGCCGACAAACCGGGTATGCAGAATCTTGTATTCAGTTACGGAGCAAACCCCGAAGCAACAGGCACCATAAAAGCGGACGGAAATAACAGCCTGCTTTATACCGGACGTTTGAAAAACAAATCAAATGAAGTTTGCCCTTCGCATCCGTGCCATCCATAAAGGAGGAAACCTGACTGCCACTGACGGGAAACTCATTGCACAAGGAGCTGATGAAGTCATTTTTCTCTTAACAGCTGACACCGACTACAAATTGAACTTTGACCCGGACTTTAAAGACCCGAAAACATACGTAGGTGCAGACCCGGAACAGACCACTCTTGCCATGATGAATACTGCCGCCGGCAAAAGCTATAATGAGTTGTGCGAACGCCACAAGGCTGACTATACTAACCTGTTTAACCGGGTAAAACTGACACTAAACCCTCATGCCCCCATGACGTTACAGTATCCGGCAGTTACCGATCTGCCCACCTACCAACGTCTGGCCCGTTACCGTAAAGGCAATCCCGACTATAAACTGGAAGAAATTTATTATCAGTTCGGCCGTTACCTGCTGATAGCCAGTTCCCGTCCCGGCAACCTTCCCGCCAACCTTCAAGGTATGTGGGCCAATGGTGTGGACGGTCCATGGCACGTGGATTACCATAACAATATCAATATCCAGATGAACTATTGGCCTGTCTGTTCCACTAATCTAGGCGAATGTGCATGGCCATTAATCGATTTTATCCGCACATTGGTAAAACCGGGAGAAAAACAGCCCGGGCATACTTCGGTGCACGTGGCTGGACAGCATCCATCTCCGGCAATATCTTCGGATTTACTTCTCCGCTGACAGACGAAGATATGTCATGGAATTTCAATCCCATGGCAGGACCGTGGTTAGCTACTCACATATGGGATTACTATGACTACACACGCGACAAAAAAATTCCTGAAAGAAACAGGGTATGACCTGATTTAAAAGCAGTGCCAACTTTGCCGCAGACTACCTGTGGCATCGCCCTGACGGCACTTACACAGCCGCCCCATCCACCTCTCCCGAACACGGACCGGTAGATCAGGGAGCCACCTTCGTACATGCCGTCATTCGCGAAATTCTGCTGGATGCCATCGATGCCAGCAAAGTATTGGGAGTAGACGCTAAAGAACGTAAACAGTGGCAACACGTATTGGACAATCTGGTTCCCTATCAAGTGGGTCGTTACGGTCAACTCATGGAGTGGTCGGTAGATATTGATGACCCCAAAGACGAACACCGCCATGTAAACCATCTGTTCGGCCTGCATCCGGGGCATACAGTCTCTCCTGTCACGACTCCCGAATTGGCACAAGCCGCCAAAGTAGTATTGGAACACAGAGGTGACGGCGCGACCGGTTGGAGCATGGGATGGAAATTAAACCAATGGGCACGTCTGCAAGACGGGAACCATGCATACAAGCTCTTCGGCAACTTACTGAAAAACGGAACAATGAATAACTTATGGGACACTCACCCACCCTTCCAAATTGACGGTAACTTTGGAGGCACGGCAGGCATTACCGAAATGTTGCTGCAGAGCCACATGGGATTCATTCAGTTATTGCCCGCACTTCCCGATGCTTGGAAAAACGGTGCTGTAGAAGGATTATGTGCTAAAGGTAATTTTGAAGTCGACATAACATGGGAAAACGGTAGCCTGAAAGAAGCCACTATCCTGTCTAAAGCAGGTGCTCCCTGCCATGTGAGATACGGCAACAAGACGCTCACCTTCAAGACCTCAAAAGGCAAAACTTACAAGATTGCAATGGAAAACGGAGAGTTAAAAAACCTCCGTTAACCCCTCATTCCACACGTACGTACGTGTGAGCTCACGCGACGTATGTATAATTCCATGCATACGTCCGCGTTTTTTTATACCTGAAAAC
>ENA-OQCD01000518-OQCD01000518.1-human-gut-metagenome-genome-assembly--contig:-NODE-518-length-10835-cov-1.996078_pt1 | contig 10835 bp, 11 predicted proteins | sample MGYA00242755_ERZ504571 | MGnify/ENA primary metagenome ERZ504571 (study PRJEB26092, sample SAMD00036274) | human gut metagenome | host: Homo sapiens | study: EMG produced TPA metagenomics assembly of...
CTACTTTGAGTGGTATGACTTCTCCGCTTATTATTTTGGATGGGGTGGAAGTGAGTTCGGCAGACTTGGATGCGCTTGATCCTGAAATTATAGAAGGATTCTCTATTTTGAAAGATGCGACTGCCACTGCCATGTATGGTACGCGTGGAGCCAATGGTGTAATTGATTGTTACGACCAAAAAGTGGTGCCGACCTTGAGAAGCCTATTATTGGCGTGCGTGTGGAAACGAATATCACACAACCTACGAAAAGTGCCTAGCTTTGTAGACGGATACCGTTACATGGAGCTGTATAATGAAGCTGTAACTAATGAAGGAACAGGTAATATCCTTTATACTCAAGAACAGATAGAGAATACCTCAATGGGGTAAATCCCTATATCTGGCCTAATGTAGACTGGTATGGCTCTTTGTTCAAAGATTTGGCGTTCAACCAAAAAAGCCAACTTCAATATCCGCGGAGGTACGAAGAAGATTACTTACTTCATGAATGTGGGAGCCAATCACGAAACCGGTATGCTGAAAAACGAAGCATCTAAGTATTTCTCTTACAAGAATAATATTGATTTGATGAAGTATACCTTCCAGAACAATATTGATTTTCACATGTCTAAGACATCAACCATTTCTTTGCACCTGAATGTGCAGTTGAATGACTTGAGACAGCCTAACACCTCTGTAGGCAACCTTTATTCGGCTGTAATGAACTCCAATCCGGTGGATTTCCCTATCGCTTATCCGGCAGACGGTGTAAATAATTGGATTTATTGGGGAGCGTATGCAGGTGGTAATGACCAAGGTGCAGTCAATCCGATGGCCAGCTTGACCAATGGCTATACTGATATTTTTGAGAGTACGGTAATGGCTAATATTGACTTTGAACAAAAGTTGGATTTTCTGTTGAAGGGGCTTCGCTTTAAGGCTTTATTCTCTTATAAAAACTATAATAAAACCACTACCAGCCGTTCTCAGGGCATTAACCGTTATACATTGACCGGTTATACTCAGAATGCTGACGGTAGTTATAGTCTGAACATATCTCCGTTTGGTTCCTCCAATCCGAGTAAGCCGGTGTTGAGTACAACTTCGAGTGTTGCGGGTGACCGTCGTATCTATTTCCAATCTTATGTAGATTATATGAATAAGTTTGGTAATCACAATGTGAGCGGTATGCTTCTTTGGAATATTGACCAATATGATAATAATGCTCCCGGTAATTTGGTCGCTTCACTTCCCCGCCGCAAGATGGGATTTGCGGGGTCTCTTTCTTATGATTATGACAATCGTTATATGTTCGAAGTGAATGCCGGTTATAATGGTTCCGAAAACTTTGCCAAAGGACATAAATGGGGCTTCTTCCCCTCTGTAGCAGTAGGTTGGAATGTAAGTCAGGAGAACTTCTTCGAACCTCTGAAAGACGTTATCTCTAATTTAAAGCTCCGTGCTTCTTACGGTTTGGTAGGTAATGACCAATTGCTCGATTCATCGGGTGGTCTTATCCGTTTCATCTATATGTCTGATATTACGCTTCAGAGTGAAAATGCAGGATTTACTACCGGTGACAAGCAGCAGATTACTTTAAATGGTCCTGTATATACCCGTTATCAGAACAACGACTTGACATGGGAAGTGGGTGAGAAGTTAAATGTAGGTTTTGATATGCAGTTGTTCAACTCCTTGAATGTTACGGTGGATGCTTTCCGCGAAATCCGTCGTGATATCTTCCAACAACGCTATTCTATTCCTAACTACCTGGGTACGGCCAGCACTGCCGTTTATGGTAACTTGGCTAAAGTGAAGAACTATGGTTTTGACCTCTCTCTTGATTATGGAAAACAGATCAATAAAGATCTTGCCATTCAGTTTAAAGGAACATTTACTTTTGCACGTAATGAGATTCTGGAATATGATGAGGCTCCCGGTGTGCGTCCCTCTTTGTCTAATATCGGTAAGAAACTGAATACCATTTACGGTTATGTAACCGACGGACTTTATATCGACCAGGCTGATATTGCCAATAGCCCGAGCTCTACATTGGGTAATATTGCTATCGCTCCGGGTGATATTAAGTATGTGGACCAACCCGACAGAGATGGTGTTTATGATGGAAAAATAACGAGTGATGACCGTGTAGCTATGGGTTATCCTACTGTTCCTGAAATTGTTTATGGTTTTTGGCCCATCTATTTCTTATAAAAAACTGGGATTTCTCCTTCTTCTTCCAGGGTGTAGCCAATACTTCGTTGATGATGTCAGGGTTTGCTCCATTCGGTACTCAGTATAACCGTAATGTATTGTCATGGATTGCTGATGACTATTGGTCACCAAGTAATCAGAATCCTAATGCCGCTTATCCGCGTTTGACCAAGAATGATAACAATCACAACACTCAGTCTTCGGATTATTGGTTGCGCAATGGTGCTTTCCTGAAATTGAAAAATGCAGAAATAGGTTATACTTGGAAGAAAGTTCGTTTCTATATAAGTGGAGCTAACTTGCTTACTTTCTCTCCTTTCGATCTTTGGGACCCTGAAATGGGTGGTGGTAAAGGTTTGAGTTACCCGACTCAGCGTACCTTTAATCTTGGTTTACAGTTGTCATTTAAATAATCCAAAAACGAACAGATATGAAAAAGTTTAATCAAATATTTATTGTAGCGGCTTGTATGCTTTTGGGCATTTTGTCTTCTTGTAGTTACTTGGATGTCGTTCCTGACGAAAAAGGCGACAGAAAAAGATGCATTTGAAGATAAGGATGCTGCTAAACGCTTTGTTTATTCGTGCTATGCATATATCCCTAATCCCAGAAGTGGTACAGGTTCATTGGACCTCTTTACCTCCGATGAAGTGGTAACGGCATTTGAGCATGAAACATTTGCTGCTTTCCCTAAAGGTAATTATTCTGCGTCTAATCCGGTTATCTCTTATTGGAATTCTTTGTTTCAAGGTATCAAGCAATGCTATATCTTACTGAACAATATCGATATGGTTCCTGCACTGGAGGCTTCTATTAAGGCAGATTATATTGCCCAGGCCAAGTTCTTGATAGCTTATTATCATTTCTTGCTGGTACGTAACTATGGACCGGTTATTTTGGTTAAGGAGGAACCGTCGCTTACTACTCCTGCTGATCAATATGCGGCACGTTCGCCTTATGATGAATGTGTGGACTATGTTTGTCAGATGTTTGATGAAGCTGCTGCCGAACTTCCCGCAACTCGTATCAATGAGAACTACGGACTGGCTACAAGTGTGGCTGCCAAAGCGTTGAAGGCAAGAATGTTACTGTATGCTGCTTCTCCGTTGTTTAATGGAAACAGCGAATTCTATTCCAGCTTTGTCAATAAAGACGGAACGGCGTTGATGCCTCAAGCATACAGTGCTGAGAAATGGCAGAAGGCTAAGGTGGCTTATGAAGAAGCTATTCGTGCGGCAGAAGGAGCCGGACACAGTCTTTATACCAGCACCGACTATATGTTGGACGGATATGATAATGCAGAACCGGCCGACCCCGTGCAGCACAGATTGCGTTACACCATCATCGAGCCCGCCAACACAGAAGTGATTTGGGCAGATTGCCGTTCAGAAGGTGCTTACAGCGTTCAGAACAAGTCCCTTCCATTCTGTAATGGTTCTGCTTACAATGGTGTGTCTCCTACTCTTGCCATGTTGAAACGTTTTTATACCAAGAACGGACTTCCTGTGGATCAAGATCCTGAGTTCCCGAAAGGTAACAGTATTTATGAAGTGACTGCTTTGGGTGAAGAAAATGCCACTATTGGTGACCCGGAAGCAAAGACTATCCGTTTCAACTTAAATCGTGAGCCTCGTTTTTATTCATGGGTTGCTTTCCAGGGAGGATTTTATGAAATCATGAGTGCGTCAGACGGTAACGGAGCTTATCAGAACGATGAGAGCTATAATAAATACAGTGACTCCGGTCGAGGAAAATTGGTATGTGATTTTGTGATAGGCGGTAATACTTCTCGTCAGCCGGCAGGAAGCAGTTTGCGTACTAATAACTATTCACCTACCGGTTATCTGAATAAAAAGGGAGTAGTTCCCGGTTACAATGTACGTACTTCTTTATACAATCCACCGTTCTATCCATGGCCTGTCATCCGTTTGGCTGAGCTTTATTTGGGGTATGCCGAGGCTTGTGTGGAATGTAATGATTTAAATACAGCAAAAACTTATTTGGACAAAGTGCGTACTCGCGCCGGTATACCTACGGTAGAAACATCATGGAATGGCATTGCTACGTTGGATCAGGCCAAACTGCGTGAGATTGTTCGTCAGGAACGTACCATTGAGTTCTATTTGGAAAATCAGACTTTCTGGGACTTGCGTCGTTGGAAACAGGCAGCAGAATATTTTGGCGTGAAGGCCAAAGGTATGAATATTGCAGGTAAGACTATAGATGAGTTTGCACAAGAAACAGAAGTGTCTTTTGAACGTAAGTTTGAAAGTCCGACTCAATATTTAATGCCTGTTCCTTTGACAGATGTCAACCGTAACATGAATCTGGTTCAAAATCCTGGTTATTAATAAAATAAATAAAGATGAAAAATACATTTAAATATTATGCCGGAATGCTCCTGATTGGAGTTACCTTGGCAAACATCAGTTGCAGCAGTGATGAAGATGGGATTACACCGGCCGAAATCACAAACTTGACAGCAGAAAGTACTTCCGGGCGCATTGTACTTCGTTGGGATACTCCTGAAGATGCCGGTATCCGTTATATTGAAGTGAACTATTACGACCCATTGCAGAAAAAAGATGTTATGCGTACTGCAAGCATTTATGCAGATAGTATTGAAATACCGGATACACGTAAGAAGTTTGGCGAGTATCAGTTCTCGGTACAAACAGTAAGCCCTACAGGTGATAAGAGTGCGGTTCAAACTATCTCAAAGGTTTCGGAGCCGGCATTGCCTACTTTTGTGAGTACACAGATAGCTTTGACTGCTGCTGACTTGAGTACGAATGCGCAGGAGCCGACTGAAGGACCTATTGCTAATCTGCTGGATGGCAATACCGGCACTTTTTTTTTCCATACGGCATGGAGTGTCAATATACCGGCTCCTCATTGGATGCAGGTTAACTTGAAAGAAGAAATAACAGGTTCCTATAAGTTCTATTATGCACCTCGTAATAACGGCAGTAATAAACCGACTGATTTTGATTTGATGGGTAGCACGGATGGTACCAACTGGTTCCTTATCCGTAACTTCACTAAGGATGCAGATGGACTACCGGTTACTTCTACGGGTACATTTACTTCTGAGATTTATGATGCACCGCAACCATTCAGTCAAATCCGAATGGTAGTTAATGCTACTAATACGAGTAGTATTTTCTGGACAATGTCCGAATTTTAAAATTTTTATTCGGTTTCTGTGACGGATCCTGAAGCCGCTGATGAATAGAAGGCTCTCTTCACAACATTAGATAGTAATTTAGGTTATCGAGGGGGGTGTTCGTGAGAACATCCTCCTATTTTTTGCCGTAAAACAACAAAACATCTTCAAAGAAGATATATCTTTGCAACTTAAATAAAATTTTCGTCTATGAATAACACTAGTGTACTATCTGTTGCTAAGAACCGTGTAGTTTGGTTGGATGTTGTCCGTTTTGTGGCCATGTTTACGGTGGTTTGCTGTCATTGCGCAGACCCTTTTAATTTTTATTCGGGTGAGCCTTCTGCCGAGCTTGAACAAATAAAGTTTTGGGGCGCGGCATACGGAGCATTCCTTCGCCCTTGTGTCCCCCTGTTCGTTATGATTACAGGTGCTTTACTGTTGCCGGTACGAGGGGAGACGTCGGTTTTTTACAAGAAAAGGATCAGCCGTGTATTTTTGGCCGTTTCTTCTTTGGTCAGTGCTTTTATAATCTGTTTCCCTGGATAACCGGTTTGTTGGGATTCAAACCGGAAGTGATTCTCGACTTTTTTCCTTATTCGGGTGAAGAGGCGACTCGTCAGGCTTTGAGTGTCTCGTTGAAGAATATTGCAGAGATTCCGTTGAACTTTTCTCTTTTAGATGTACACATGTGGTATATCTATTTTGTTGATAGGGTTATATCTTTATTTACCCATTTTTTTCTGCATGGGTGGAGAAAGCATCGGAGAAAGCTCAATTATGGTTTTTTGGCCGCTTGGGGGATTACTACTCTGTTACCTTATTATTATGAATATGTTTCGCCTTACTTATGGGGTAGTTGTTCATGGAACTCATTCGGTATGCTTTATTATTTTGCCGGTTTCAACGGATACTTATTGTTAGGACACTACTTGCGCAATAAAGACTGGTCGTTGGGCAGAATCCTGTCTTTCGGTGTTCCTATGTTTTTGGTAGGGTTTGCGGTGACTTTCTTCGGTTTCCGTCATGTAACTTCTTTACCTGAATATAGTGATGAATTGCTTGAGCTGTTTTTTACTTACAACTCTTTGAATGTAGTGATGATGACGATACCTTTCTTTTTGTTGGCTAAGAAAGTGAATGTGCGCTCGGAGCTTGTTCGGAAGCTATTGGCCAATTTAACGATTTGCGGATTCGGGGTATATATGGTTCATTTCTTCTTTACCGGTCCCGGTGTCCTTTTGATGCGTGCCATCGGGGTGCCTGTTTGTATTCAGATTCCGGCTGCAGCTGTGGTGGCATTTACCGTATCGTGGTTACTTGTCAACTTGATTCGTAAATTGACAGGTAAGAGCTCTAAATATAATAGTAGGGTAAGTCCTTGTCGGATGAAAATTGAGTAAGATTAACTTCTTTCCATCCATCTTTCGGACTTGGTCATCTGTTATTTACTTAAACTATTAATTTATCATCGATATGGAAAGAAGAGAAAAAGCCGGAGTTGGCCCGTAATATTCTGAAGAAAGCAGCTATATTCGGAGTAGACGTACAAAGCCTGTCGGTGCTGGAATGGGCGCAACAATGACCGGAATAGTGAAGGAAAGTTATGAATTTAATATTTTCCTAAGGAAATTTGTTTTATAAGGAACCCAAGAATATTTTTGGAAAGCTTTCCAATACAAATATCTATGGTATAGGATGAGTGTATTAAAAGTGAAGATTATGACGAAAGAGTTTTTAAAGAGGATAAACAAGTAAAGAAGGAGAAATAATTATGAAAAGAATCACGTTGTTTTTTATTGGGAATTGTACTGATGTCGACAGTGGCATGCGGAAGAACGAATAGTAATGCTAATTCAGATCGGGTGACGGCGGCAGAAGACTCTAAAGGCTAAAAGTCATTCACTTGACCAAAGCGGAATTTTTGGAAAAGGTATATAACTTTGAGAAAAATCCCGATGAATGGAAATATGAAGGTGACAAACCTGCGATTGTCGATTTCTATGCTACTTGGTGCGGTCCATGTAAAATGGTAGCTCCTATTTTGGACGAGCTTGCAAAAGAGTATGACGGACAAATTGTTATTTATAAGGTAGACACGGATAAAGAAACGGAATTGGCGCGTGCTTTCGGTATCCGCAGTATTCCTTCCATTCTGTTTATACCGATGAACGGAAAGCCGGAAATGCACAGGGAGCTCTTCCCAAAGAAGCTTTTAAGAAGGCCATTGATGAGTTGCTATTGAAAAAATAAGTATTTTTTGTGCAATAGCTGTTCAAAAGAATAAGATATGGACACATTATGTAAAATCCGTATTATAATAAATAAGGCATAGCATGAATTTATCGGCAGAAACTCTCCATTTCATCGAGGAACATAGGCATGATGATGTTCGAACTCTTGCCTTGCAGGGGAAGAAGTATCCGGGTGTGGATATGGCTTTGGCTGTGACACAAATATCCGGCAGGCAAATTGCAGAGCAGAAGATACCTTCGTGGTATGCATTGTCCGGATTGCTTTATCCCCGGCATTTGTCAATGGAACAGTGCTCGTCCGAGTTGACGGCAAAGTATAAGGCTCATTTGTTGGAGGGAGAGTCTTTTGCCGATTTAACCGGAGGCTTTGGCATAGATTGTGCTTTTATTTCCCGCCGTTTTAAGTATGCCGATTATGTGGAGCGGCAAGATGAATTATGTGCGCTGGCTGCACATAACTTTCCTTTATTGGGATTGGAGCATGTCCGTATCCACAATATGGACGGGGGTCGATTACCTGCATAACATATCTCATGTGGACTGTCTTTTTTCTGGACCCGGCACGTAGGGATGGGCATGGAGGCAAGACGGTTGCCATTTCGGACTGTGAACCGGATATTGGCGTATTAGAGTCCTTGCTGGTTGAGAAAGCGGATAAGGTAATGGTAAAACTCTCGCCGATGCTGGACTTGTCTTTGGCTCTGAAAGAGTTGAAAACCGTTAGTGAAGTACATATCGTGTCTGTGGGCAATGAGTGTAAGGAACTACTGCTTGTATTGCAAAAAAGCCCCATTTCATCAGATGTTTTTATTCATTGTGAACTGAGTACACACATAGGAGAGAGTCAGCATTATGTGTTTACTCAGAAGCAGGAAAGGCTGTCACCGTGCCCTCTTGCCGGACAAGTGGAAACCTATTTGTATGAACCGAATGCGTCTATCCTGAAAGCCGGAGCTTTTCGTTCTTTGACTCAGGCATATCCGGTAAGAAAGTTGCATGTGAATAGTCATCTATATACCTCTTCCTCTTTTGTGGCTGACTTCCCCGGAAGAAAGTTCAAGGTAGAGTCGGTGACGGGTTTTGGTAAAAAAGAGCTGAAATCCTTTTTGCAGGATATGGGAAAAGCCAATCTCACCGTGCGAAACTTTCCTTCTTCGGTGGCCGAACTGCGGAAACGCCTGAAGCTGAAAGAGGGTGGGGAAGATTATATCTTTGCTACTACCTTATCGGATGAACAAAAGGTCTTGATAAGAGGCAGAAAAGTGAATTCTTCTCATTCTTTATAAGCCGAGGATAAGTTTGTAGCCTATTCCCCTGACATTCACAATCCTGACTCGGCTGTCTTTTGCCAACTTATGCCTTAGCTTGGTAATGAATACGTGCAGGCTGCGGGAGTTGAAAAAAAGCTGTCATCACCCCATAGCTCCAGCAGAATGCTTTGGCTGCTTACCACTTCATTGCGGTTATTGCATAGCCGTTTCAATATCTCCGATTCGCGATGTGATAACTCCTGTGTTACTCCCGCAAAGGTGAGCTGTTGGGTAACCGGGTTGAACTGATAGTCTCCTATTTCATAAGAATGACTGACTTCTTTTTTCTATGAATGCCTTATGCATTAATGCTTTGAGTCGTACTATCAATTCCTGCATTCCGAAAGGTTTCTTCAAATAGTCGTTTGCCCCCAGCTCGAATCCTTCCACTACATCATTGATGGCCGAGCGTGCCGTGAGGAACAGTACAGGGGTCAGTTTGTCTGTCTGCCTGATGCGGCGAACCATCTCGAAACCATCCATGCGGGGCATCATTACATCTGCCACTACGATATCCGGTTTCTGTGCAAAGAAGGTACGTAACCCTTCTTCGCCATCCGAAGCTGTGGTGATAATAAACTCCTGTTCTTCCAATGTGTCTTTGATAATCATTGCAAGTGTCAATTCATCTTCTACCAATAAAAACGTGTATCTTTTCCATTATTTGCCGGGTATTTGAAGAATAAATGTACTTCCTTTTCCTATGTTGCTTCTACGGTGATGCTTCCTTTCGTTGTTGTTCTGCCATTGTCTTGACATAATAGAGTCCTAATCCGTATCCTTTTACATTATGTAAATTCCCGGTCGGAACCCGATAAAACTTATCAAATAAGTGTTTTTGTTTGTCACCGGGTATGCCGATGCCTTTGTCACTCACCTTAACCGTTACATAACCATTACACACCGTTACGGAAATGCAAATATCCGCCTTTTCACCGGAGTATTTCACTGCATTGTCTATCAGGTTGCTTATCATGTTGTAGAGATGGGTGCGGTCTGCATATATGGTGGTGTTGTCCATCATTGCCAGGTGGCAATCCATTGGTTTGTCCGCTTTAAGTTGGTGCTGCCTGATAAGTGTTTCCAACATCGGTTTCAAATCTATCTCTTCATAATTGAGCCGGAAGTTCTTACGTTGTTCCATGCTCATGGACAGAATCTGTTCCACCAAGCCACTGAGTTGCTTGAGTTGTGCTTGGATGATTTGCAGATAAGTGTGTCTTTTTTCCGGGTTCTCGGCTCCCTTGAAGTTCAGCATGGCATCATTGGCAGCGTAGGCTACGGCTATCGGGGTCTTGAGCTCATGAGTGATGTTATGAGTGAATCCTCTTTCATTTCTTCCACACTCTTTTGGCGTAAAATGATTCGGGTGAGATACCAAAAGGAGATTCCCAATATGATAATGATAAAGAAGGAAGTGTAGAGAATACCTTTCATTTGCCGGAATACGAGCATATCTGTCGGTTCCACCCACAAACGGTAGTATCTTTTATTATATAAATCATAATTGTAATAAAAAAGAATCGGCTTTCTTGCTTGGAATGAAGCTGGGCGGATAATTCAGACTTCGTACAATGGTCGTGTCCTTGTCGTGCAGCTTCAGCATTTCTATACGGTGGGGCAGGAAGATGATTCCCCGCATAGCGAGTGTGCGATTGAAAAGGCTGTCGAAAGTGGATAGGTTGATTTCGGTAAACAAATCAAGCTGGCTGTGTATGCCGCGTTGAAAATACTTGGTGAGCAACTCCAGTGTCCCGTTTTTATCGACAGTGCTTGACAGAGGTTCATTGATTTCCAGTCCGATTCTGTTAGGGATATGGATTCCATAAGAGTTGCCTGCATGGGTCATGATGCTGTCTACTTCAAAGCTCGATTTGATATACTTATCAATGTTACTGTTTCTTTTTTA
>ENA-OQCD01000519-OQCD01000519.1-human-gut-metagenome-genome-assembly--contig:-NODE-519-length-10834-cov-1.732978_pt1 | contig 10834 bp, 20 predicted proteins | sample MGYA00242755_ERZ504571 | MGnify/ENA primary metagenome ERZ504571 (study PRJEB26092, sample SAMD00036274) | human gut metagenome | host: Homo sapiens | study: EMG produced TPA metagenomics assembly of...
TTCAAACCCAGTGAAAACCAAGAAAATTTCACGGTTCCAATATTTTTTGCTGTATTTTACATTGTATTCATAATTTCATTGCGAATTTGACACGTTTGATTAGAAAACATAAAAATTCATCCCACTATTTTCCAAAAATATTTTTTAAATAGGCGTTTTGATAAAAAACAGGGCTGCCTATTGGCAGCCCTGTTGGAAAGCAAAGTATTGCTTATTCGTAATGCAGAATAGCTTTCTCAGTCTCTTTATCGAACAGATGCATCTTGTTCATATCCAGAGCAACAGAGATTTCATCGCCGCTCTTCGCAGTAGAAGTAGGCTCAACACGAGCGGTAACAGCGTTGCCTTCGATGTTCAGGTACAGATAAGTCTCAGCACCCATCAGCTCGGTAACTTCCACAACAGCCTTTACCAGAGTCTCGGGAGACTTCTCGATAAATTCAGGCTCATCATGAACATCCTCAGGGCGGATACCAAAGGTAACTTCCTTGCCCACATAAGGAGCCAGGACATCATCCTTATTCTTCTCAGCGGGAACCTTAACGGTGTTGGCACCGAAGGTCAGATAATAATCAGCGCCTTCCTTGGAAACGGTAGCATCGATGAAGTTCATTTGAGGAGAACCCATGAAGCCGGCTACGAACTCATTGCAAGGCTTCTCATACAGATTTTGAGGAGAGTCAACCTGCTGAATAAAGCCATCCTTCATAACCACGATTCTATCGCCCATGGTCATAGCTTCGGTCTGGTCGTGAGTTACATAGATAAAGGTGGTACCCAGTCTCTTATGCAGCTTAGCGATCTCAGTTCTCATCTGGGCACGCAGCTTAGCATCCAGGTTGGAAAGCGGTTCGTCCAGAAGGAATACCTTAGGATCACGAACGATAGCACGGCCCAGGGCGACACGCTGTCTCTGACCACCGGACAGAGCCTTCGGCTTACGATCCAGCAGGTGAGAGATATCCAGGATTCTGGCAGCCTCTTCCACGCGGCGCTTGATCTCATCCTTCGGAGTCTTGCGGAGCTTCAGACCGAACGCCATGTTATCATACACGGTCATGTGCGGATACAGAGCGTAGTTCTGGAACACCATTGCGATATCACGGTCCTTAGGAGCGATATCGTTGGCCAGGACGTCTCCTATGTAGAGCTCGCCCTCGCTGATTTCTTCCAAACCGGCGACCATACGCAGAGTAGTGGACTTACCGCAGCCGGAAGGACCTACCAAATGATAAACTCTTTGTCTTCAATCTCTAAGCAGAAGTCAGTTACCGCGGTGACGCCACCGGATAAATCTTGTAAACGTGTCTCAAAGATACATTTGCCATAATACAAACCTCCTGAATCTATGACCGACCGCACGGTGCGTACGCTCACTGGCCATACATTTTTTCTTACGAATATTAATATAACAGATTTCGGCCCAAATTAACAGTTGTGTTTTGCCTAAACTTTAAAACCAGTCTTTAGGTAAAATGGACAGTTGTCAAACCAATTTTTGGAAATTTAGTTAAATTTGACCATTTGAATTTTTCTTTTCGCAAAACGCCTGTTTTCCCCTTGAAAATCAGCGCCAGCTCCTCTTTTGTCAGCTCCCTGCATTCCCCCTCCTTTAAAGTCTTGTCCAATTCCAGGCCTCCTATTCGCACCCGTTTCAACCGCAGCACCCTTCTTCCCACCGCCAAAAACATTTTCTTGACCTGATGGAACTTTCCCTCCCTGATTTCCACCAGGGTTTCCCATACAGTCCCTTGCTTTACCACAGTAAGTCCGGCAGGCAGGCACACCGTACCGTCCTCCAGCGCCACACCGGCGGCGAATTTCTCGATTTCCTCTGCTCCTACCGGCCCGTCCACCGATGCCTCATAAAGCTTATACACGTGCTTTTTCGGTGACAGCATCCGATGGGCAAGCTCCCCGTCGTCGGTCAAAATTAAAAGCCCAGTGGTATCCCGGTCCAGCCTCCCCGCCGGAAACAGGTCACGGCGGAAAGCGCGGGCGGCACCAAATCCACCACGGTCTTCTCCCTAGAATCCCTACTGGCAGACACCACGCCCGCCGGTTTATTCATCATCAAATAAACATGTCTTTGAAACCGCAAAGGCTTCCCCTCTATGGTAATTTGATCCCGCTCCGGGTCAGTCTTAGTCTCAGGACGAGTGGCTAAAATGCCGTTGACATGAACCAGCCCGCGCCGAATCAGGATTCCCGCTTCTTTCCGGCTGCCAACGCCTTGTGAAGACAATATTTTATCCAACCGTTCCATGAACATCCCCATTTCGTTTCTTGACGCTCCGACATTTTCCCATATAAGGAGCTAATATATATTAAATCTTAAAAGTAAGTATAGCATATTCGGAGGTCTTTGAAAATAAAATCTTAGTCCACCGGCGCGTTGGGCATTTCCGGGTCCGGCGCTAAGGTTTCCCGCTCTGTGCTGCTTTCCACAGGATATTTAGGCTCCTGAGAGGAAGCCGTTTCCAGCGCTGTCTGCTGCCCGCCTTCCGCTGCGGAGGCGTCAGCCGGCGCGTCAGGATCCGCTGCCGCTTCCCCGGCTTTGTGAAGCGGCAGCTTCCGGGCTGGCTGCTTCTGCACCGGAAGCTGTGCCTTCTCCTGGAGATACCTGCGTCAAGGAGGCGGTATCATTGGGATTGACAAAGCCGTGAATGAAGCCGTTCAGCTCCACCGAGCAGATATCCCCGCCGATGACCCTGCCGTCTAAAACCAGCAGGTTCGCCACTACTCCGGAATCCTTTCCCGGATAATTGGTCACCTCATAGGTATACCGCTGGCAGGTGGCGCCGGCATATTTCAAAAGGTCCAGTCCCTGCTCTTTTTGAATTTGATTATATTTTTCATAGGTATCGTTAAAGGATGAGGGCAGCAAGACATCCACCTGCTCCATTGGCGTTTCCTTGACCTCCCATCCAAATTGCTGCAAAAACGCTACCCGCTGGGATGCATCTGCTGCCGTCAGGCTGTATTCTCCAGTCTGCCCCACCGCCTTCGCTTCATCCGAACCACCCCGCAGCAAAAAGAACAGTGCTCCTGCCAAGACTATCAGGATCGCCGCCAATATAATCACGAGCTTTTTTTTAGACGCCTTCATGGACACTACAAACATTGCAAGCCCCTCCTTTTTAGTATTTTATCTATATGAAGGGACATGGTTGATTTAGAACCGCCGGACAAGGAAAAAGAGGCCAGCGGGGAGAAAATCCAAACCGGGTTTCTCGCTGCCGCTTTCCTCTTTTTCCTTAATGTATGATTTTCAGTTTTTCTGATAGGTTATGTTTGGGGTTATTCGCCCGCGCTTCCTGGGCGGCCTTTGCTTCTTCGATAACCTTTTGGGCCACCTGAGCCGGGGCATCCTCATACCGGGCAAACTCAAAGGTAAAGGTGCCTCTGCCCTGAGTGCACTGACGGATAAAGGTAGCGAAATCGCCCATTTCCGCCATGGGGACGTCGGCTTCCACGACCTGCATCCCGTTTTCGCCCGGGTTCATGCCCAAAACGCGGCCGCGGCGCTATTGATTTCTCCCATCACATCGCCCATGTTGGCATCCGGTACGCTGGCCTTCAAATTGCCGATAGGCTCCAGCAGCGTGGGAGACGCCTGGGGGAATCCCGTTTTATAGGCGATGGCGGCCGCCATCTTGAACGCCATTTCTGAGGAATCTACCGGGTGGTAGGAGCCGTCGTACAGGGTAGCCTTCAGTCCTACCATAGGATAACCCGCCAGGTTCCCTTTTGGATGCAGTCGCGCAAGCCCTTTTCCACCGCCGGGAAGAAGCCCTTCGGCACCGCGCCGCCTACGACCCGCTCGGCAAATTCCAAAGAATCGCTGTCGCAAGGCTCGAATTCGATCCACACATCACCGAACTGTCCGTGGCCGCCGGTCTGCTTCTTGTGCCGCCCCTGGACGGAAACCTTTTTCCGAATGGTCTCGCGGTAAGCGATCTTCGCTTTTTCAGGGTAACCTCCACGCCGAATTTACTCTTTAATTTAGAAACCACCACATCCAGGTGCTGTTCGCCCATGCCGGAAATAATCATCTCATGGGTTTCCTGATTATTCTTGAAATGGATAGTGGGGTCTTCCTCGCACAGACGCATCACGCCTTGGGCCACCTTATCCTCCTCGCCCTTTTTCTTGGGATAGATCGCCATAGAGAGGCAGGGATTGGGGTACTCCACCCCATCCAGGGTAACCTTACGCACGGGAGAGCACAGGGTGTCGCCGGTATTAGTATTTTGCAGCTTGGGGGCGGCGCCGATGTCACCCGCGCCGATATAGGCGGCATCCTCCTGCTTTTTGCCTTTCACCGTCATCACCTTGGAGATTCTCTCCTGGTTGCCGGTGCGCATATTAACAAGCGGGGTTTCAGGGGAAACCTTGCCGGAGATCACTTTTAAAATAAGAAAGCTTTCCTACAAAGGGGTCGGCGATGGTTTTGAACACAACAGCGGCAGGCGCTCCGTCCTCATTGACAGAAAGCTCCACCATATTGCCGTCGGGATCCAGCCCGATCTCGTCGCTCTTTTCCGCGGCGGACGGAGCCAGCCACACCAAGCCGTTCAGCAGCTGGTCAATACCGAACGTATTAATCGCGTCGCCGCAGAACACAGGGCTGATGGCGCCGCTTTTAACGCCCCGCTGACGCCTACGATAACCTCCTCGGGGGTAAAAGCCTCGCCGGAGAAGTATTTTTCAAACATTTCGTCGCTGGTTTCGGCCACCGCCTCATAAATAGCGGTCCGCAGGCCCTCCAGGCGGTCGCCCATATCAGGCATAGGTACCTCCGACACCTTACCGTCGGGGGAATAAGCATAGGCCTTATATTCCAGCAGGTTTACGTAGCAGTTCGCCTGGCCGTCTACGATAAAAGGAACTACCACCGGGCAGACAGAGGGGCCAAAGGAAGCCTTCAGGGTCTCAAACACACGGTAGAACCGTGCGCTTTCATCGCACAGGCCGTTGACAAAGAACACCTTAGAAAGTCCGCGGCTTTCCGCCGCTTTAACCGCTTTTTCTGTCCCTACAGAAACGCCGTTTTTACCGGACACCGCGATCATGACCGTGTCCGCTGCCCGGACGCCCTCCCACAGGCCGCCTTCAAAGTCAAAAAGGCCTGGCGTGTCGATAAAGTTCAGCTTTTTATTTTTCCATTCCACCGGGGCCACCGCCGTAGAAACAGAGGCCTTGCGTTTACTTCCTCCGGATCAAAATCGCAAATTGTATTTCCGTCGGCAATCTTACCCAATCTATCGGAAGCACCGGAAAAGATACAGCATCGATTCAATAATAGAGGTCTTACCCGCCCCGCCATGGCCCGCCAGGGCGATATTCAGAATATTTTTTGCGTTGTACTGTTTCACGTGTTGTGAACCCCTTTCTTGGCTCAGGACATTTTTAACAATCCCTGAGATAATTTACTTTTTCAATTATATCTTATATGCACATGGATTTCAATATCAAATGAGGGTTTTTCACAAAAAAAAGTCTGCCTTAACGCAAAAACATTAGGCAGACTTTGTGTAAATTCTATAAAGATTAGACCATTTTCACCTCTAAGCCCAGCTTTTCGGCATAGGCTACGGTGCTTTGAGTGCCTCCGGTTTTCCCATCGTAATAGCAGATCAGCAGGGATGACCGGTCCACCATGTACCTGTTTCTCCTTTGATAGCAGCCCGGCGTATATCTAGGCTGAAGGGTGATCACGTCGTCACAGTGCTCCAGAAGAGTAAAATATTTCTCCCGCCAGAATTCACCCCAGGTATTCGCCTGCTCTTCAAAAGGCAAAACCGCTATTAACTGAATTTCAGGAAATTCCTCTTTCATGCCCAGCACCATTTCCCCGGCCAAAATGTCAAAGCCGGTACAGCCCCCGGTATAAAAAATCCGATAGCCTTCCTCCGCCGATTCCCGAATCACCGAAGACAGGCGGCAGAGAAACTCCTGATATCCCTGATTTTCATCACTGACGGAAAAGGGAAGCTTTTCCGCACGGTAGCCGGAAAAGCAGGCTGTTTCCTCTAATCCCATTCGATCAACACCTACGGCTTTCTAATCACGTTACCAGTAAGGTAACCACAACCCAAAAATACTATATAGGGTAATCTCCAGAGCGCCGATCTGAGCCACCCCGGACACCACTGTCAAAAACGCCGCCATTAGAAAGCTGAGCAGCACGGTCAGTCTTTGCAGCACCAAGCAGCCGTCATATTTCCCCGCACCCTGACGCACGCCGCCAGCACTCTGGCCAGCACATTCACCGGCCCTGGGTGGCCAGATAAGCTCTGGCGGAGGCTTCCTCTTCTCCCTCCAGGTCCTTGAACCGTTTGGCGTACTCGGCTCCCAGCACCTTGACAGACCGGAAAAACAAGCCGAACCGGTCGCTGACCAGCTTAGCGGTCACATTGGGGTCGGTGGTGGACACCAGGAAAGACACACCGTTATCCTCCAGCCGCTGAAGCTCCTGCTTCATGGCGGGACTGAAGTCGTAATTGGTAATCAGCATCGCTACAAGCTCGCCCGCCGAGGCAATATAGGTCACTTGGCGGCCGTTTTGGGTGTGCTCCAGCTCCACCGAACGGTCTGGCGGCGTAACGCCGTGGTTTTCCAGAAGATTCCGGTTGCCCACCAGCACACGCTTACCATGAACCCATCCCATCAGTCCCCGCTCATCCTCGTAGGAGAGACTGTCTACCGCAGGCAGCCGGCGCTCCTCGCTGACGATCTGCTCAAAGACATGGTACAGCGGGGAATCCACCGACTTAAGCATGGCCGCCGCCTCCAGCAGGGCTTTATCCAAAAGCCTGGTCTCAAAGGCCTTGACCCCATGAAGCACCACCGCGTTCTTTGGAAACAGGGTATTGCAGTCCAGCACCACCGCATTGGTATCGGCGAACTGGCGGATTCCCGGATACCCCACTATCATGGCGTCCAGTTTGGAAACCCTTTTGCACAGCCGAAACACCGGGAAATTCATGGTAAGCATGGTGCACATTGGCACGCACACGCACATGCTCAGGGCAAAGGCGGATACCGCGGCAAACAAGTCCCTGGAAATAAAATAGCTGACGACGCCAAGCGCTAGAGACAGACCGGCGCCAAGGAAGGAAATCCTGCCGGCGAACTCCTCGCTGGGATCCGGCTCATAGGAAAGCTGAAGGAAATTGCTTAAAAAGCCCGCCTTTTTTCTGATAGGCGATAATCGGCTCTCCTACTCCCAGGCCGCGGCACATTTCCACAGCGCTTTCCCGGTCGTTATAAATTTTTCGCCGCATACTTTTTCGTCCGGCGAACAGATAAAATTTTAAAGTTCAGCTTTACCCGGCGCACAAGCGTCAGCTTGCCCCAGGCATTCAGCAGCAAGGGCCAGCACCGCCAGATTGGCGTAAAGGCTTAGATCCGTGTTGGTAAACCTGTCAGCCGAGAAGAAACCGACGAGGATCTGAACCGCCGCCGCAGCCCAGGCGAAAGCCACCGGCGCGTCGGCATTGCCCTTAAGGCGGGGCACGGATAAAAAGCCGTTTTTCAAAGTTGTCAGGCTTACCGCACCGGCCGCCAGCAGTAAAACCAGAGTGACGCTCAGGTAAAGAGGGCTGTTGGTGATCAGCACGTCAGGCACATCAGGCAGATTCAGCCGCGCCAGCACCGTGGCGGCGGCGCTGAGAATCATTAATCCGGCCAGCACGCCGGTGCGGATCAAAAAGGTTTTCAGGTTTTAAAAATCTCTTTTTTGATCGCGAACGCGTCCGACGGTTCCTTATAATCCTCTACCAGCTCTACCTGCCGGGGCTGAGGCATTACATCCTCAGGGTCTTCTTCCTCTTGGGAGGAAAAAATCGCAAAATGCCTTTTTTTGACCTTTTCTTTTCGTCCGTTTTTTTTAACGGGCTCGAAAGCTTCCTCCGCTTCCTCCCGCTCAAGGTTCTGTTTACGCTCCTGCTGGGCCTTATGCTGAATAGCCTGGCGGGAGACCGCACACTCCGCCCTTAAATTTCTCCGAATTTACCGGCTGCCGTATGGACCACAGGAAGCTGCGGCTCATAATGAAACAGCTTCGTATTCTCATGGTGCCGGATCTTTTTTCCCAGCCTGCAGGTCCGCCAAATTGATGGTCACCGCCTGCACGGACGGCTTGTCCGGCTTATTTTCTCTCCGCGGCTTTCATTTACCTGTCTTTCCGCAGCTTTAGGCCCTGTGGCCTGCGCCCTGTCCCGGCCTCCTGACAGCACGGTCACCTGAGCGGCCGTCTGGTTTTCTTCCTGGAGCAATTCTCCAATTGCCAGGCCGCCCAAATCAACCGCCGGAAGCTCCCTGTGCTCACAGTACAGCCTGGCGGCCTCCCGGGCGGTCAAGGGCTTTACCGTCTCCGGGTCTATCCGAATTACCCGGTTTTCTGGGTCGGCGCCGGCTTCACCTTTCCGAACGCCTTTTCATAGCGGCTGACAGGCTTTTCCCTGCTTACCGCTTCCGTCTTTTCCTGGTCCTGCTGATTCTGAGCCTCGCCGCCCTCTTCGGCCTCTATTTTGTCCTGCGGCGTCTCCGCTTCCTGCTCTGCCTGCTGAGGAGCATGGGCTTGCCCGCTCTCCACAGCTTTCTCCGGATCCTTTTCTGCTTTTTCCAGTGCCTCGGCCGCTATCTCTTTTTCTCCCCCATCAGCAAGAGGATTTTCTACCGGCGGAGCCTGTTCATCCTGTTGCTCCTGTCCGCCAGCTTCCGGTCCTGAAGCTTCGGGCGCTCCCCTTGGCCGTGGTCCTCTTGGCCCACTGCCTCCTGAGGCTTAGAATCTGCCGAAGCCTCATCCGCTTTCTCCTCTGAGCCCTCCGATTCCTCCCAGCCGTCGCCGGCATCCGCTGCCGGTTCCATCGGCGCTTCTTTCTTGGCCTCCTCTTCCGGCGCCGTTTGTTCCAAGCGGCCCGTCTCTAACTCCTTACGGGAATCCGCATCCGCTTTTCTCCCATTAGACCTCTCTGGCTGCTTCCGGGAGGCCTCCTCCTGGTCATCCTGGAAGAACAGCTCTGGCCGGATCGAAAAATCCTCTTCCTCATCATCTGCCCAAACAGCCTCTTGCGCGGGGACTTCCTCCGGTATCCGGGCTTCCTCCCAATCGTCCTCCGCAAAGGGGTCTTCTCCTGCTGCGCCTCGAGGAAGTGTGACTAGTAATTTTAAAGAACGCCTTCAGCCTCCGGCCAAATCCCAGTTTCGGCTTTTGCTCATCCTCAGGCTCCTGCCCGTATTCTTCGCCGCCATCTGGCTCTTCCAGGCCTTCCTCGTATTCCGCTTCCTCGGGAAGCCCGCTTTCGTTCTCCGGGGGAAGCTGCCCGGGAAGCTCCTCCTGAGGAATCGGAGCCGGCTGTTCTTCCTTCTCTGGAATCAATTCCACCGGCCGATCGTCTCCGCCCTCTCCCCCGGTAACCTCGCTGATAATTCTGGCGATCTCCTGTGTGCCGAACTGAGGATTCTCAGGCTGATCTTGGCATTTTCCTTTTCATTTCTTTGATCTTTTCAAACGCCTGGGAGAACTCCTCCTTTTTCGGCGTCCAGGTCTGAGCCCTCACGGGCTCTTCCGGTTGTTCCGGCTGACTGATTTTATTAGAACGGCCTAAGCCTCTAGAATACCGTTGACCTCCTGGGTCACGCCGATCGGCTTCAGCTCCTGAGCCGCCTGCTTTTTTCCGGTATCTTCGGCGGCCTTGGGCTTATTCTGCTGGGAGCTCGGGCCTCTTCCCTGCTTGATTGCGTCTAAAATTCCGCTGATCTCCTGGGTCATGCCAATTTCCGGCCGGTCTCCAGCCTTTGGGGATTGCTCGTCCCGGTTTTCTGAAAAAAAGAAGCTGGTACGGGCGGCGTGAATACCGCTCTGTCCTTCCCCGTCTCCGGGTCCCTTCAGCTTAATATCGCCATATTTGAGCATCAGCTCATCCGGCTCGTCATCCAGGCTTATCTTTTTAAACTTTCCCGTAAAGGACTGCAAAAAGCCCTTTTTATCCTCTTTCTCCTGCATAGCCTTCACCTACCATTCGCTGTCTTATTTCGCTTTGATTCCCTGCCTCTGTCTCATAAACTCATACATTAAGACTCCCGCCGCCACAGAAGCGTTCAAGGAATTAATCTTTCCCCGCATTGGCAGGGAAAGGATTACGTCGCATTTTTCCTTAACCAGCCGTCCGATTCCAGCGCCCTCGCTGCCGATCACCAAAGCCGCCGGTCCCGTAAGCTCCGCCTCGCACCAGGGGGTTCCCTCCATATCGGCGCCGTAGATCCACAGGCCGCGCTTTTTTTCAAATCCTCCAGCGCCGCCGCCAGATTGGATACCCTGGCCACAGGCACATATTCCAAAGCGCCGGCCGAGGCCTTTCCCACGGTATAGGTGAGGCCCGCAGACCTGCGCTTAGGGATAATCACCCCATGAGCGCCCGTACATTCCGCAGTACGGAGAATAGCTCCCAGATTGTGGGGATCGTTCAGTTCATCCGCCACAATGAGAAACGGCGGCTCGCCCCGCTCGTCCGCCAGCGCCAGCATATCCTCCACAGAAGCGTACTCATGGGCGCGGCCAGCGCCGCAATTCCCTGATGATTCGCTCCCGGGCATAAAAAACTCAAGCCTTTTCGGGTCTACTTCCTTCACGGCCACTCCTTGGGCCTTCGCCTTGGAAACAATGTCTCCCAGGCTGCCGTTTCTCGCGCCTCTCGCCACCAAAATACTTCGATGGGCCTGGCGGAGCGGAGCGCCTCCTTTACGGCGTTTCTGCCGGCGATCACATCCTGGGCCGGCTCGTTCTCTGTCATATGATCTCCTTTATTTCCGCTTTCAGGGAACC
>ENA-OQCD01000520-OQCD01000520.1-human-gut-metagenome-genome-assembly--contig:-NODE-520-length-10823-cov-1.967838_pt1 | contig 10823 bp, 16 predicted proteins | sample MGYA00242755_ERZ504571 | MGnify/ENA primary metagenome ERZ504571 (study PRJEB26092, sample SAMD00036274) | human gut metagenome | host: Homo sapiens | study: EMG produced TPA metagenomics assembly of...
CCTCACCATCCCCGAAACGAAAGTGACTGCCATAGTGGGTGCTTCGGGGCAGTGGAAAAACCACCTTGCTGAAACTGTTGCTGGGGTATTATCCTGTAATGAACGGAGAAAATAAAAAATAGGAGAAGCCAACCTGAACAGCTTCAACCTGAAATGGTGGCGCAGACAGTGCGGGGTAGTAATGCAAGACGGAGTGATATTCTCCGAATCCATTGCCCGAAACATCGCCGTAGACGACGGAGACATAGATGGAGAAAGACTGCTGCGCGCCGTAGAGATAGCCAATATAAAAGAATTCATCATGAGTCTGCCCATGCGGTTCAGCACCATGATAGGCAGAGACGGAATCGGATTGAGCCAGGGACAGAAACAACGTATACTGATAGCCCGTGCGGTCTATAAAGATCCGTTATATATCTTTCTGGACGAAGCCACCAATGCCTTGGATGCCAAGAACGAACGCACCATAGTCGAGAATCTGGATCAGTTCTATAAGGGAAGAACAGTCGTGGTGGTAGCCCACCGGCTCAGCACCGTAAAAAAATGCCCACCAAATTATCGTGTTGGATAAAGGACGTATAGTGGAGACCGGTAATCATGCTTCACTGATAGAGAAAAAGGGGGCCTATTACAATCTTGTAAAAAACCAATTAGAACTGGGTAATTAGAAAAAGGAGAAAATTATGGCAGATTTCAATAATATAGAACTAAGAAGTGAAAAGGTAAGGAACATCATCGGCAAAGTACCACCCGAAATCATACGCACCGGAATAGGCGATATCACCGTCATTCTACTGATATTAATATTGGCGGCATTCTTTATTCCTTATCCTGAAAATATCAAGGCCACAGCCACCGTAACAGGAACTGATGTAACCGGCTGCATTCATGCCGAAGTGCTTATTCCCTACCGATACATTACAAAAGTGAAGAAAGAAATGCCTGTAGAGATGGAATTCGAAGGATATGAAGCAGGCCTGTATGGTTATCCACATGGGAAAATAGTGAACTGCGCGAATACAATAACCGTAATGGAAGGAAATAATTTCTTCAAAGCCGAAATAATAATAAACAATAAGCATGCTTCTTATCCCATCCTTAAAGATATGAAATGTAGTGCCTCTATCTTGCTTTCAGACGAAAGTATAGCTTACCATATCTTTCCGGCGCTAGGGCATTAAACTTTCAGAAAGATCTCAGCCTCTTCAAAAAAGTTCTTGAAACACATAATGGCGAAAATCCGTTTCTTCCTAACCTCCTTTCATCTACCGCTGAAACGCCCTGCTGATGGGGGTTCCGGGTTGTGAAGGAATATCGTGTCATCCCCCTTTCAGCCTCCTTTCATTCATAAAACTTCTTCCGGCTTTGAACTTTTTCGATAACGCTTTCATTTACGGTAGTCTAAAAAAGAAGGTGTAGAAAGTACACAAGGGAATTACTGAAGGCAGCTTGTGAAAGGACTCGGAAGCACGGCTGAAAGGAGGATGAGGGGATGTCCTGTCAGTCTTAACCGACTGATTTTCCGCATGTTTTGGCTAAAATGTAAGGATGAACGGAAAAGGAGAAATGACCGACTTGGTGAGGGTGGTTCCATCTTCCCTTACATAAAAAACACCAAGGTCTTTTTGGAAAACCTCCCGATCTTTTCAGAAAACACCAAAGTCTTTTTAAAAAACACCAAAAGTCTTTTTGCAACAGGAGAGTGTATCAAAACGAAACCGGCTATCCCATCGTCAGCTGTAGGGGCAGGGTTCGCCTGCCCGAAGACACAAAGCAAACTGTTTTCGGGCGAGCAAACCTCGCCCCTACGAACGAAACGACAGCATTATCCACATTTTGAATTCAATTGTAAAGTGTGTACGTACGCATCGGGCTACACATACGGTGGCATCAGCCTACACGTATATACGCATCAGGTCACACGTATATACGTATCGAGCTACACGTACGTACGCATGAGCCTGCACGTGACTTATACTGAAAATGGTTGTTACTTTTCGAGGCTGGTTACTAAATACGTTGTTATTTTTAGTTACTCCTTACTAAACAGGTTGTCTATTTTCGCTTTTTCCAACTAACTAAGTTGTTATACACGAAAACAATGGACAATCCTAATTGTTTTCAGTTCTCGGTAAAAGTCAATGGCATAAACCGTCATGTCTCCAGTTCTCGGTGTTACAAATATACCATTTATTTGTCATCCGCCCTCTTTTTCCCTTCTTTTTTCCCATCATACACTTTCCCGGCACCTCTCCATAGTATACATCCATCGGTTTCTTCATTCCGATACTCATATGCGGTCTTCCGTTGTTATAGAAGTCTATCATCCGGGCAATCTGCTGTCTTGCCTCATCCTCATCCTTGAACAGGGACATGCCATATATCCATTCACATTTCAATATCCCGTTCATCCGTTCGGCTACCGCATTGTCGGTCGGCTTGTAGCTTTCAGTCATGCTTATGCGTATGTGATGTCCGGTTAGGACATTGACATAGGCATCACAGGCGTACTGGGAACCACGGTCAGAGTGGTGGATTGTACCGCAGAGGTTGCCTCCGCCGCTTTCCGATATTGCCTGTTCAAGTGCCTGTATCGTATAATCGGCCTGGAGTCCGGGGGCGAGTACCCATCCCAGGACGGCATGCGAATATGCGTCCGTAATGAGATGTAGGTAACATACCCCTCCTTCAATCCAGATATAAGTGATATCGCTCACCCAAATATGGTTCGGGTATTGTGCCGTTATGCCTTTTGTCAGATTCGGATATTTCTTGTACAGATGGTTGGAATCCGTCGTATGCCGCGGCTTTGGGAGGCAGCATGAGATGACGGGAACGAAGCAGGTTGAGAAAGGCATCCCGACCGCCAATCAACCCACTGCCATAAACAGAACAGAGTTCGTTATAGAGCTTCAGACCACCGATTCCGGGGTCCTTGGAACGGTAATATTGGACAAAGGAAAGCATGGTGTCTTGTATCTGTCTGCGTGAAACAAGCGTCTTCTTTTTTTTGTAATAGGCCTGGGGAGTCATGCCAAACAGTCCGCAAAGAGTTTTCACGCTGATGCGGGGAAACTCTTTGCGAAGGCCTGTCACTGCCTGGCACCATCTTTTTTTAAGATGGAAATCCCCTCTTCTTTTTCAGTCAGCTCAATCAATTGCTGAAAGGCGCGGGAACGCAATTTCTCCGTTTCCAAGCTTTTTAAGACGCAAATTCTCTTCCTCCAGAATTTGTTCTCTTGATTTAGGATCATTCTTCATTTGACCTTGTGATATTGGTTCGGAAGATAAAGATAGTAATTCCGAATCAATAGGATAGCACTTCTGCCAACGGCTAATATAAGTATTACTCGTTAGCCCCCATTTTTTTCGCAGTAGAATTCATTGACAAACCACTTACATAATAATCTCTGAGAACTTCTAATTTGAAGCTCTCAGAATAAGTCTTACGATGAAATTTAGACATAATATTTCTTTTTTTATGCCTCTTTTTAGGTGTAAACCTATACCAGTGTAAGACATGCGTACGTACGTGTAAAACTGGCTCACCGGCAAAAATAAGAGGACAATTCTATGTTTTAAGGCTATGCCAAAGTCGAGGGAACAAAAAAACGTTTGTCAGGAGTGGGAGGAAACTAATCAAATCTTGTCCGAAAAGTGTCCCCATGTAATTTCTACTGCGCCAGAATCTTTCAATGCTAAAATCAAACTGTTCAGAGCTAAAGAAGTTCTTTCTTTTCCGCATTGCTAAGCTGTATGGTTGTTCCCACTAAAAAATCTACTGACCCGTAGTCTCGCACGTGAGTACGTGTAAAAAAGCATTCTGCCGTCCGGCTTTTTCTAAAACGTAACTATATACTTTAAGCATCTATTGGTCCATTTCTATTGGATTGATTCATTTCGCGTTCATTATATCTTCACAGTCCATAAAAAGCTATCTTTGTTTTCGTGTGCCTTGATATCAATGTTTGCTTTATAAATATTGCAGAGAGAATTATATTTCCTCGCATACCCTCATTTCCATTCCTTTATACACCACAACAATCTTGTGTAGCTGCGTGCTGCCCACGGCATTTTTGCACCGTATCGGTATCTGCATACCGATTGGCTTGGGCAATACCCTCTTTCCGAAGTTCCTTCACACGGTCTTCGGGATCCTTGTACTTGGCATACTTCAATTCGATGATGTAGCTGTGTTGCATATCCGGATAGATATCCAGCAACGGGCACAGGAAAATGTCAGCATATCCGGCTTGTGTGTCGGCCTCGGAGATGGGACGGTAGAAGCGGTTTTGAGCTGTCATGGCAAGAGTGAAACCATGTACGAAAAACTCGCCTTTCTGCTTGTCGCGTTGCGAGGCATAACGCTTCAAACAGTCCGCTATATAGCCGAAGTAAGATTGCCATGCCCCGTCGTAGGCTAAAGCCGAAGCAAGCTCGTCTTTCTCATGGTTGCTGAAGCTGAGGTCGGCTTCATTGTACGTGTTCAGCAGATAGGTGTAGAGCTGCTCCTGCACCACCTGGTTGGGAATAGTAAGTTTGGTCTTTCCCTTATACATTCCGCTGATAGTAAGCATACCGAAATAATAGAGCAGACTCACGAAATTGTCGGAATCCACGATGTTGGCAGTCGGGAAGCTTTCTTTTAACTCGCCGGTAATGTAACCTTGGCTCACTAAGGTCTGTATGGCGGAGGCATCGTGCGCAAACTCCTTGTCCTTGCGGATGAGCATACGCAATTTTTTTCGTAATCGATGCGAATATTGCTTTCTATCATATTTCTCGGTACTCTGCCATTATTGTCTATATAGTTTTTGACAAAATAAAGCACCATATTTGGAATTGTATAGCGTCGTTTTCTCCATAGCACTCCTGTGCAAAGCAGTAGTTGTCATACCACGGTTTCATCAGTCCTATCAACTCATCGATGGTATGATTGAAAGAGATTTTGGTAGAATAATAAGCCAGCATTTCGCGTACCTCGGCTTCGGTGAACCCCATCATTTGGTTAAATTTCGATGAGAGAGAGTAGTTGGTACCGATGTTGAAGCCACTGGTCAGGTCGTCCATCGTCACGGGGCTTACACCGGTGATAAAGCAACGCTTGATACTGGAATAAGTCCCGGCTTTTACCTTGTTAAAAAAGGCGCGCAGATAACCTTCTTTGTGCGTCTCTTCGGTATATCGGCGCAGGCTGTCGGCATCGGAGAGGATGGCATTTGTGAAGTGGTCATACTCATCAATGAAGAGATATATCTTCTGGCCTGCACGTTCGCATACCTGATAGAGAAAGTCCAACTGTTCAACAGCTCCCTTTGCCGCACACAAGCCTTCTAATGTATCTTGCGGCAGATATTCAGCGTATATTTTGCAGAAGTTTTCAAAAGTAATGCCACAATGCGCGTCCAGTCCGCTGCGGTAATTGTGCAATTCGCCGGTAATGCCGGAAAAGTTGAGATACAGCACCAAGTAACTATTGCGGTCATCTGTGGGATGCTTCCCTATGTAGAGGTCGCCAAACAGGGCATCAAACTTGTCACGGGTACGCACATCATAATAGTGTTGCAGCATATTCAGTGTCAGACTCTTGCCGAAACGTCGTGGACGGATAAAGAAGAAATACCGGTCCGAACGTTCTATTAAAGGGATAAACGAAGTCTTGTCCACGTAATAATAGTTGTCAAGACGAATATCTTCGAAATTCATCATGCCGTATGGCAACAACTTCATGTCTGATGATACATATTCCATAATTCAGTTTATTTATGAGTCCACTTTGAACTAGTGTAAACAAAGATACGCTCTTTCCGCTGCTTTTACAAATAAATGTTCGTACTTTTTAGCCTCTATTTATTGAGCCAATTCTTTCAGTATCATTTCTATTTTTTGAAAGAGTTGCCCTATGTGCGCTCCATCTACAAAAGCATGGCTTACGGTGAAAGCAATGGGCATAACCAATCTTCCTTCGCGTGGCACTACTTTGCCGGCATTCATCAGCGGATAGTCCAGTGGATGGTCGGGAGCCATCTGCGTGTAGGTGAGCGAAGTGAAATAAAGCTGAGGCGTGGCGCTCAGTTGGATGATGTCAAAATCACCTTGCTCTGCAATCACTTTTTCGGCTCCATACGGGTCGCCGTCTTCGGGAATATGATGGACGATGTGGTATGCTTCGGCATAAAAAACGCTCAAAATCCTCGTGGTAAGGGATGCGCACGGTGTAGAAAGTCTTGCCGGGGACGGCGATGGGTGAGATGATGTCCACCTGGTCATGATAGACTACTTGTCCGTTTTTGTCCGTGCGGAAACGGAATTCCTTCACCTCGTTGGCGGCCCGGAGTATGGCATAGAGATAATACAGGAAAAAAAGACGTCCGGAGGCTTTTGCCGCAGCAAGGGCCTCGCCGCACTCTACTTCGCTGGTAATGGATATCCATGAGTTGTGGAAAGTGCGGAAGAAATTGTAGTTGTCCCGACGTTCCCAGGTGTCAATGTCTATGATATGTTTCATTTGTTTTTAGCCGGCTTGAAAGAGTGATACATAAAATGTGCTCCGATAAGGATAAACGGAATGCTGAGCCATTGCCCCATATTGAGCATCATGCTGTCTTCGTATGCCTCTTGGCTGGCTTTGATGAACTCTACAAAGAAGCGGAAAACGAAGATGGTGGTGAGGCAGTAGCCGAAATAGAACCCCGGAAGGAGGGAGGTTTTGTATTTCTTGTATAAAGACAGTCCTATGACGAAGATGATGAGATAGGCTATGGCTTCATAGAGTTGTGCCGGATGGCGCGGTTCCATTCCTTCGCGGGGGAAAATGAACGCCCAGGGCACATTACTCAGTTTGCCGACTATCTCGCCATTCATCAAGTTGCCCAAACGGATAAAAACAAGCGGCGATAGGGGTGGCAATGGCAATGTTGTCGAGTACCGAAAGGTAGTTTAATTTCATTTTGCGGGCATAAAACCAAAGGGAAAGTAGCAATCCGATGGTTCCTCCGTGGCTCGCTAAACCTTGATAGCCTGTCCATTTGATGCCTCCGTCTGTAAACTTGACGGGAAGAATCATTTCGAGAGGGTGGGAAAGCCAATAGCTCGGTTCATAAAACAGGCAATGCCCCAACCGTGCGCCTACAACGATACCCAGCAGGCAGTAAATAAAGAGGGAGTCAAATTTCTCATACGGAATCTTTTGGTCTTTATACAGTTTGGAGATGACCCAATAGGCCAGAATCAACCCTGTGACAAACAGGATGGAGTAGTAACGGATGGTGATGCCGAAGATGGAGAAAGCTTCTATCTCGGGATTCCACACGATATGGAGTAATTGATGCATAATCTTGGGGTTTATGAATGACAACTATTGAATTTCTTTTCTACTTTGCGATAAGTGGGCATGTTTACTTTCAGTTTCTCGCCCAGTTCAATCATATCGAACAGCATTCCCTGTATTTCCGATTCATGGCCTTTGGCAATGTCCTTTTGCATAGAGGCAGTGCTTTGGGGGTCTAGCTTATCAATGATTTTCAGGTTGTATTCTATCGGGTCTTCGGGGAATATGATGCCCATGCAACGTCCCATTTCGCTGCTTTCGCGAGACAGGCCGATGAAGGTGTCGCGTTCTTCGCCGGGATGCTGCAATGCGCCCATCGGGACATTGTGATAAGCTCCTGTGCATGCCATGGCGGAGATGAAAGACCATTTGATGAAGGTGTCGCGGTTGATGTCTTCCGAAATGTCTGCCTTGATGCCTGCATCTCTCAGTGCATTAGCAACGGCTTCCAGTCGTTCGGGAGCTATTTCTTGTTCGGGGCGTGCTCCGAAAACAAGGCGGAATATTTTGCCCATTTGCGTGATTTCGCCTGTGCCGGACACGAAACCGACAATGTATATGCAACCGTCGAGTACCGTTACACGTGGAACAAGTCGGCCGATGCGGGGACCGGTTCCGTAAACATTCAAGATGGGGATTACCAAGGTGTCTTGATGCGAGGCGCGTTCCAGAACATCCTGAATGGAGTTGATGGAATATCCTTTTACACAAAACGAAAATGACATCTGCCTGTTCGTTATATTCTTCGGCTGTGCAGGCTTTTACGGGAAGATAATGTTCGCCTTTTAAATCCGACTTCAGGTGAAGTCCTTTTTCGCGGATGGCTTCCAGGTGTTTGCCACGGGCAATGCACGTTACGTCCTTTCCTGCTAAAGCAAGAAAACCGGCGATGCTACCTCCCACGCCGCCGGTTCCTATGATAAGAAATTTATTCATATTAATCGTTTGTTTTATACATTGAAGCGGAAGTGCATGATGTCGCCATCCTGTACCACATATTCCTTGCCTTCAATGCCCATCTTTCCGGCTTCCTTGACGGCCGCTTCCGAACCATATTGAATATAGTCTTCGTATTTGATGACTTCGGCACGGATAAAGCCTTTTTCAAAGTCGGTATGGATGACTCCGGCACATTGGGGAGCTTTCCAGCCTTTGCGGTAAGTCCATGCTTTTACTTCCATTTCTCCGGCTGTGATGAATGTTTCCAGATCCAACAGTTTGTAAGCTGCTTTAATCAAACGGTTAACACCCGATTCTTCCAAACCTGCTTCCTGAAGGAACATCTGACGGTCTTCGTATGTTTCCAGTTCTGCAATGTCGGCTTCTGTTTTGGCAGCTACCACTAGGATTTCCGCGTTCTCTTCTTTGACGGCCTCGCGCACCATTTCAACATATTTGTTACCGTTGACTGCGCTTGCTTCGTCCACATTGCACACATACATCACCGGCTTGGAAGTCAGCAGGAACAATTCTTTGGCAATTTTTTTTGTTCGTCTTTGCTTTCAAATTGTACGGTGCGGGCAGACTTGCCCTGCTCCAATGCTTCTTTGTATCTGACAAGCACTTCGTATGTTTGTTTAGCCGCCTTGTCACCTCCGGTCTGTGCCTGTTTCTGCACTTTTTGGATACGGCTTTCAATGGTTTCCAAATCTTTCAGCTGAAGTTCGGTATCGATGATTTCTTTATCGCGTACAGGATCTACACTTCCGTCCACGTGAGTTACATTCTCATCGTCAAAGCAGCGGAGTACGTGTAAGATAGCGTCTGTCTCACGAATATTGGCTAAGAATTTGTTTCCTAACCCTTCGCCTTTGCTGGCGCCTTTCACCAGACCGGCAATATCCACAATTTCGACAGTGGTAGGAACGATGCGTCCCGGATGAACCAGCTCGGCAAGCTTGGTCAAACGTTCATCGGGAACAGTGATTACGCCGACATTTGGTTCGATTGTACAAAAAGGGAAGTTGGCTGCTTGAGCCTTTGCATTTGATAAGCAATTAAAAAGTGTCGACTTTCCTACGTTCGGAAGGCCGACAATGCCACATTGTAAAGCCATTATCTATCTGTTTTTTTGATTATTATCCATTAATTTGCCTGCAAAGATAACCATTCTTTTTTTTATCGTGCTTCATATTAAAAGATAGAATTGGCTTGGAGCTACGAAAAAAGGCAGTCATCGCGACTGCCTTTTTGTTTAAAATTTTATGAAAAGTGTTAGATTGTTAGTTAAATGAACATTTTATTTATCCATAGTTACGGTCATTTCAGGTACTAGTATATATTCTTTCTTCTTAGAATTCCATTTATAATATTCGGTAGTAATGCTCTTATTTCCGTGAATATAACGGATGCAGAGGTTATTTTCCCAACAGTTTTTGTTGCTGTTCCATTTTTGACTTTCATCTTCGGTACGTTGTTGGTTTGTATCGTACTTATAATTGTGCTTCATATAATTGGTCAGCATATTACCGTCCATCTTGAAAACAGTTTCCGAAATGATTACTCCGTTTACTTCTTCAGTGTTGTGAACCAGGTTGTCACCCGGCTTTGCTGCGGAAATTGTAAGGCTGGCAATAAACAACATTACTACAGAGAGCATTCCTTTCAAAAAAATAATTTTTCTTCATGATATCAGTATATTAGAATTGTTACTTTCATAATTGTTTTCAAAAGCGGTGCAAATGTACGAAAAGAAATTGAACTACCTAACAAAACTGCAATAAAAAGATGATATTTTGCAATATGTCACTAAATAAACAAATATTAAGAATTAGATACTTTTTAATATGTAACAGAATGTATTTAAAGAGAGAGAAAGGAGTTTATGTATTTATCTTGAATAACAGAGGAATAGTGGGTGAATGGCGGTTGTTTATCTTTGGACTGGCAGACCGGAGATTCTTTAGGGAAAGAGGATAAATAGATTTTTGAGTATACAATCAGAATAGGCAGATAAAGAAAGGAGACCAACTGCAGGTCTCCTTTAATATATTTATATATAGTGTGTTAGTGATTATATATTCTTTTTAATGTGCTTCCAACCAATTGTTTCCCCCAGCCACAGTCTGCTTTTAGAGGCACTTGCATCAGATAGGCTTTTTCCATTTCTTCCATTACGATTTGCTGTACTTTTTCCTTCTCTTCGGGCACAACACTGAAGTTTAATTCATCGTGCACCTGAAGTATCATTTTAGAGCGTATACTTTCAGATTGAAAGCGTTGGAATATTTTAACCATGGCTACTTTGATAATGTCGGCTGCACTTCCCTGAATGGGAGCATTTATGGCATTCCGTTCAGCATATCCGCGTACTACGGCATTGCGTGAATTGATGTCCGGCAGGAAGCGTTTACGGCCGAAAATAGTTTCGATGTAACCGTTGGCACGTGCGCGTTCGATGCTCTGTCCATATATCTTGATCTGCGGATAGGTATCGAAATAGCCGATCTATCAAGTTCTTTGGCTTCCTTGACGGGGGACCATTCATGGTCGT
>ENA-OQCD01000521-OQCD01000521.1-human-gut-metagenome-genome-assembly--contig:-NODE-521-length-10821-cov-2.814943_pt1 | contig 10821 bp, 15 predicted proteins | sample MGYA00242755_ERZ504571 | MGnify/ENA primary metagenome ERZ504571 (study PRJEB26092, sample SAMD00036274) | human gut metagenome | host: Homo sapiens | study: EMG produced TPA metagenomics assembly of...
CCCGGATAAACCTCTCCGGCAACGCAAGAAGACCAGTTGTCGCCCCGGCAAATCCATTCTCGTTACCTACCCAGCGGCATCCGGGACCGCCATCCGAGAATACGAACAGCCTGCGGCTGAAACTTGTCAATCATTTCATAGGCACGCGCATAGTCATAGTAAGTCTTCCGGTCTATGGTACGGGAATCTTTTGCTCCGCCATACCAGCCATCACCGCCATTGGCCCCGTCAAACCAGATTTCAAACACCGGGCCATAATTGGTCAGCAACTCGTACAACTGTCGATAGAAATAATCCACATATTCCGGAGTTCCATAATTGGCCTGATGCCTGTCCCACGGTGAGAGATAGACAGCGAATTTTATACCATACTTCTTGCAAGCTTCCGAAAGATCACGCACTATATCCCCTTTTCCGTCTTTATAAGGCGTGTTACGGATACAGTATTCGGTCAGCCCCGTAGGCCACAGGCAAAATCCGTCATGATGTTTTGCCGTAAGGATAACTCCTTTCATCCCTGCCGCCACAAAGGTTTTCACCCATTGTTCGCAGTCCAGTTTGACAGGATTGAATGTAGCAGGATCGGAATCTCCATATCCCCATTCACGATCATTGAACGTGTTCAGTCCGAAATGTACGAAAGCGTATGTCTCCATTTTCTGCCAATCCACCTGTTTCTTTTCAGGAATGGGGAAAACAGGTTCAGGAGCATTCACAGCCGGAGCGCAGGCATTCAGTAATGCAACAGCAGCTCCCAAGCATAAAAGGTTTGCGTGTCTTTTCATTTAGATTGTCAATTAATTACATTGACACAAAGATAACATAAAATCCGATGGATGAAAACAAGAAGCTGAATATTTTAAAAGACAGGAAACTTGACAGGCAGGAAAAGAACAAAAGCGAAGGGCTTAAAAAAGGAAAAGGAGCAACGCCTTGCTCCAACCTTTGTTAACCTTAAATCTAATACTATGAAAAAAATCACATGACAAATGTACAACTTACACTCATTTTCTCCAAATATTTAGTTCAATTTCGCTTTTCATTTAGTATTATTTCACAAATACAACCGTTTTCGCACACAACATTACAATTAGATTGAAAAACACGGATTAAAAAAGGAATATGAAACATTGCCCTATCCATATGATAAGACCGTTCATTTCTGTCCATTGGAAAGTAAAAAGCAAAAAGAAAGTATTCCTCTGATTATTCACTCCAAATAAAAGTAAGCTCCCCTGCCCTTCTCATTATCCGGCTGCCCAAACTTGCAAATTCTGTCCAATCGCTTCACTAACCCTTTCACGTCCGAAAATAGAACATTTAATACGTTTTTTTCAGATTTTATCACCTATATTTGCTCCACACATAATGGTAATCCATGGAAAAACGCACTACTATATTCAGCATATTTGTGTTTTTGTGCCTACTGACCAATAGCACTTATGCCCGGACGACAGAGTACGAAAATCCAAGAGATACCATATTGGACATGATGCTCTATTTTGACCTGAAGGCCCGACAGGCGGACAAGGATTACCAAGGAAACGGTAAAACGCTGGCAACATTGGATTCCCTGCTTGCCCATCCTGCCCGCAGCAGACATCTTTATTCCATTATTCTGGTTCACCGGATTCATATAACGGAAAAAAGAACCGGACATAGCGCCGGGCCAAAAAGAAGCGAGGAAGTAAAAGCGTTCTTATGTCGGAAATATCCGCAAGTCAATGCCGCCCAAATCTGTATCCGTACAGGAGAAGAATACGGGGATGCCTTACGGAAACTGATAACGGACGACAGGCTGGTCCCCGACCGGGAGGATGTATTGGCATTGATAGATTATCACCATGACAATCCTGTAAAAAATGCAAGATTTTCTTGCAACATCTGGATGCCGGCATACCTTATCAATATATTTCCAACCGGCTGCTACCGGAGCTCAGACGGACAAAAATAAGAGTCTGCCTGTCTTATCCGGAAGAAAAGGAAGGAAAAAACTCCTCCACGGAACAGGCGGCCATGATAGAAGAAACTGAATTCATTCCGATTGACAGGGAAACGACCATTGCGCCAATGGCGGTGCAAGCACTCCCACAAAAGGAAAGGAGACAAGTAATAACAGAAACAGAAAAAACAAGTAACAAAGGCAGAAAAAGGAAAAAGAGACAAAAGCAAAACGGGGAAAAAAGCCCAAAGAAAAGGCAGCAAGAAGAGACAAGACAGCCGGCAACACAGTGCTTGCACTGAAAAATAATTTATTGTACGACCTGGCACTGGCGCCTAATATAGAAATAGAAATTCCTGTAGGAAGCGGTGGTCAGTGAACCTGGAATATAAAAGCCCCTGGTGGTCCAACAGTAGCAAAGAAATCTGCTACCAGCTGATTTCGGGAGGAATAGAAAGCCGCTACTGGCTGGGCAACCGTGAACTGCATCACCGGTTGAACGGACATTTCTTTGGATTGTATGCCGAAGGAGGTATCTACGACTTCAGTTTAAAGGAGACGGCTACCAAGGTAAATATTACGGTGCGGCAGGATTCACTTATGGATATTCCACTTCAGTGTCACGGCATCTGGCATTGGAATTCAGCCTGGGCATAGGCTACCTGACCACGGAATATCAAAAGTACACTCCCTATGAAGGGTCACTAGTTTGGATGAGTAGCGGGAATTACACCTTTATAGGCCCTACGAAAGCAAAAATTTCGTTGGTATGGGTGATAACAAAGAAGAGAGGAAGAAAATGAAAAAGACAAGGTACGTAGCTCTTGTACTTTTATCTTCACTATTGACTTTAGTGGGATGCAGCGACGCGAGATTCTGGACGATTATCCCGTAACAGGAATAAATATCCGTTTGGATTGGGAAGGAGTAACCGGCCGTCTGCCGGAAGGAATCCGGGTTATTTTCTATCCCAAGGACGCCCAAGGAAGAAAGATTGATACTTACTTGCCGGCAAAAGGCGGAGAAATGAAAGTGCCCCCGGGGCATTACTTGGCAGTGATTTACAATTATGACACCGAAGTAGTGCAAGTAAAAGGCGAAGACAGTTACGAAACGATAATGGCGTGTACAGGAAACTGCACGGGATTGGGCAACAGCGAAACAGAAAACATGGTATGGGGACCGGATAATTTTTATGTGGCAACCCTGGACGATGTAGAGATAGGAAAAGGAGAAGAGTTACCGACACTAGAGGTAAGACCAAAATCTGTGGTAACCACTTACATCTTTTCAATAAAGACAGAGGGGCTGAAAAAATGTCTCATCGATCATTGGCAGTGTTTCCGGAATGGCTGAATGTTACCATTTAGGTAAAGGAGCCGGCTTATGCCGCTTCGCTCCCATTTATTGTGAAACCGGTAAAGGGAATGGGGTTATAAAAGGGAGTTTCACCTGTTTCGGACATCCCGAACTGACGCAGGCAAGAGCTGATATCACTCAGTTTCTGAATCTGATCATAGTAAGGGTGGATGGTTCCAGACAAGAAGCGAAAGTGGAAATAACGGAAGCGGTAAAACCTCCTGAAGACGAGCCGGGAGAAGGTGATGAAAAACCTCAAGAGTCCGAGATAGAGATTGAGCTTCCAGATGACGAGAAAATTGTAGTGGATGATGTAGAGGTTCCTCCAGATGAAAGTGGCGGTGGATTTGATGGGAGCGTTAGTGACTGGGACGATGAAACGAATGTGGAATTACCGGTTGGTTAAGATATAAATAAAGAGTCATAGAATTATTAACTTAAAACACACAGAATATGAAGAAGATTTTATTTGCAGCTTTAGCTGCACTGGCAATCACAAGTTGCTCACAGAATGAAGAAATTGAGCTCCGACACAAAAACGGAAATTATTTCGAAGCGTAGTTGGGAAGTCATCCAGAGCTGCAGAAGCTACAACTGAAAACTTGGAATCCCAAGGTTTCATACTTTACGCCTATAATACTAAAACAATTACAATGGACAAAGTAACAGCAGGTAGCTTAACAACAACATTTATTAATGGGAAAAAAGCAACTTGTACTAACTCTAACTGGTCCGTAGCAGATGGTCCATATTATTGGACCAATAGCCGAAAATTTACAATTTTTTGCTTACTCACCTGAAGCCGGCGGTATTACAAATTATGCCACAACCGGTACTTACCCGAGTTTCACGTATACTCTTCAGACGATACAGACAGATTTACTAGCCGCCTGTGTAACAGATAAAGCAAAAACCAATAGTGCAACCTCTGTTGGAAGTGTAGATTTAACATTCAATCATATTTTAACTCAGATTAATTTCAAGCTCCAAGGTAAAGACACAGGATTCAAATACAATGTTACATCTATAAAATTATCAGGAGTTGCAAATAGCGGTACTTATACTTATAACGCAGATAAAGGTGCATGGAGCGCTCAAACTGGCAATGAAGAATATACATATAATGCTACCTACTCTGAAATTGACGGTACAGCAACAAGCGAAATTGCGACAAGCAGTAATGCATTAATGTTAATCCCTCAGAATGATCTATCGTCAGTCAAGATACTGTTACTTATTCCACGACTAATGATAATGGCAAAGTATTTGAAGGAACAAAAGAAGCCACATTAACCGGAACATGGGATATAGGCAAAAAAATACTTTATACGTTAACATTACCTGCGGTGCTGAAGAATTAACATTTACAGCCCAAGCGGATGGGTGGACAAATGAAGATCCCCAACCTAGCCCAATTGAGCCCAATAAATAAATCACATCCATTTGTCAGGCCAATTATAATTTCCTGATAAGAACATAACAATTTCCTGCTCCGCAATGAAACACCGTATCATCCCCACCATGATTTGCGATTTCATTTGCGGAGCATTTTTTACCTGTTGTCAATCAACGTCCTCAAAAAGTATATGCGATAGTTATGCAGCTCGCCAATGATACCGGAGAAATTGGAGGATGATACTACACATTCCATAATCTATGCTGTTTTAGCCGGTATACCTCCCCATGGATACACACAAAGATACTTTTCTTTCTGCTACTTTCCCAACAATTGTAACTTCTTTGTGTTTTGGCCACACAAATTTAGCCCTCTATGCTCACGCCCACAGGCTATTCGTTTTCCGTAACGGCAGAAGACAAACAAGTGGAAACAGGATTCTTCGGTCTTTTTCCTGAAACTTATTGCAAATTATCCATATTTGACCTACATTTGTCAAATCAACCAAAAGAACACAAGCGTTTCTAACATCTATATATGTCTGGTCTGCCCTGTAATGAAAGGATGGATTGTACCCAATGCCCTAAAGCAGTGGAGAACAGCATCCATTACACACATAACAAAAAAGGTTTCCACTTACCCCCACATAAGTGTGAAACCAATATTTTATTTTTCTTACTCAAAGGTCAAATATTAATCAATAGTGAAGAATATGCCGGAACCATCATCAATTCCGGAGAATTTGTGCTGCAAGCTATCGCATCAAAAGTGGAAATACTGGCCATGACAGACTCGGAAGGTATTCTGTACACATTTGATGACCCTAAAGCCTTCTGCTATGACCGCTATACCTATATATTGAAAAACGTGCCTCCGCCACTCATCTCCGAGCCACTGAAAATAAAGCCCGAAATAAAGCTTTTCCTTGAAGGGGTTGCTTCCTATCTGAATGCAGACAAAATTTGTAAAGAGCTGCTCGAATTCAAGCGTAAAGAACTTTATTATCTGTTGGCGCACTATTACACAGACTATGAGCTATCTCCTGTTGTACACAGCCTATCCCAATACACCAGCAGTTTTGAATATTTCATATTAAAGCACCACAAAACAAATAAGTCCGTAGAGGAGTTCGCACAACTGGGCGGCTACAGCGTCACCACCTTCCGCCGCATTTTCAAAGCCATCTTCAACGAACCGGCCTATGAATGGATGATGAAACAGCGCAAAGAAAGTATCCTTTACCAATTGCGCTATACAGATGCTTCCATCTCCGAAATCTGCTTTGGACATGGATTTGAATCTCTCTCACATTTTTCCAACTTCTGTAAGAAGTCCTTTGGCGACTCTCCCAGAAACATCCGTAAAAAAGAAAAGGAAGAAACTTCACCCAATACATAATTATAAAAAAAATGCCCCGCCAAAAGGCAGGGCACTCTCAAATATCAAGTAAAACTAACCGTAATTAGTCTTTCAGCTTCGCAGCAATAAATTCACGGTTCAAACGAGCAATGTTGCTGATAGAAACCAGCTTCGGACATTCTGCCTCACAAGCACGAGTGTTTGTACAGTTACCAAAGCCCAATTCATCCATTTTGCTCAACATAGCTTTCGCACGGCGTGCAGCTTCCACTTTACCTTGAGGTAACAGTGCCAACTGGCTGACCTTTGCAGAAACAAACAACATAGCAGAACCATTCTTACATGCAGCAACACAAGCACCACAACCGATACATGCAGCAGCATCCATAGCCTCATCGGCAATAGGTTTTGCAATAGGAATTGCGTTAGCGTCAGGAATACCACCGGTATTGATTGACACGTAACCACCCGCCTGCATAATCTTGTCGTATGCGCTGCGGTCTACCATCAAGTCGCGGATTACCGGGAAACCGGCAGAACGCCAAGGCTCAACAGTAATGGTGTCACCGTCTTTGAAACGACGCATATAAATCTGGCAGGTAGTAGCACCTGTAGCAGGTCCGTGAGGATGTCCGTTGATATACATAGAGCACATACCGCAGATACCTTCACGACAGTCGTGGTCGAATACGATAGGTTCTTTACCTTCATTGATAAGCTGCTCGTTCAAGATATCCATCATTTCCAGGAATGAGGTATCACCCGGAATATCTTTCATTTGGAAGGTATCAAAATGTCCTTTGTCCTTAGGACCTTTCTGACGCCAAACTTTCAGTGTGAAACTTATATTTTTATCCATGATTTCTATACAATTAATAATTAAGACTTATAGTTACGAGTTTGAACCTTAACGAACTGATAGTTCAAATCTTCCTTGATCAATTCGGGTTCTTTTCCTTCACCTGTGTATTTCCAGCAAGCTACATACGAGAACTTGTCATCGTGACGAAGCGCTTCACCTTCCGGAGTCTGGTGTTCTTCACGGAAGTGACCACCACAAGATTCCTCACGGTTCAATGCATCGTAAGCCATCAGCTCACCGATTTCGATGAAATCAGCCAGGCGGATTGCCTTTTCAAGTTCCACATTCAATTCATTAGCTTCACCCGGAATGCGAAGGTCGCTCCAGAAGGTCTTTCTTACTTCTTTCAGTTTAGCCAGAGCAGTAGTCAAAGATCCTTGGTACGTCCCATACCTACGAAGTCCCACATGATGTGACCCAGTTCCTTGTGAATAGAGTCTACCGAACGATGACCCTTGATATTCATCAGTTTCTGGATCTTATCGTTTACAGCCTTTTCGGCAGCCACAAATTCAGGAAGGTCTGTCGAGAAACGGGGAACCTGAATCTGGTCTGACAAATAGTTCTGGATAGTATAAGGCAATACGAAGTAACCGTCAGCCAATCCCTGCATCAATGCAGATGCACCCAAACGGTTTGCACCGTGGTCAGAGAAGTTAGCTTCACCGATAGCATACAAGCCCTTGATAGAAGTCATCAGTTCATAGTCAACCCAGATACCACCCATCGTATAGTGGATAGCCGGGAATATCATCATCGGAGTCTTGTACGGATTTTCGTCAGTGATTTCTTCGTACATATCGAACAAGTTACCGTAACGGGCACGAACTACATCTTCACCCAGACGATCGATAGCGTATTTAAAGTCAAGGAATACGGCCAGACCTGTGTTGTTCACACCGAAACCGGCGTCGCAACGTTCTTTCGCAGCACGTGAAGCAACGTCACGGGGAACCAGGTTACCGAATGCCGGATAACGGCGTTCCAAGTAGAAGTCACGGTCTGCATCAGGAATATCGGTCGGCTTCTTAGTTCCTGCCTGCAATGCCTTGGCATCTTCCAGCTTTTTCGGAACCCAGATACGTCCGTCATTACGCAATGACTCGGACATCAAAGTCAGTTTAGACTGCTTGTCACCGTGTACAGGGATACAAGTCGGGTGGATCTGTGCAAAGCAAGGATTGGCAAAGTAAGCACCTTTGCGGTAAACCTGCATAGCAGCCGAACCATTTGACGCCATAGCGTTGGTAGACAAGAAGTAAGTATTACCATAACCACCGGTACCGATAACTACCGCATGAGCAGCAAAACGTTCAATCTTACCTGTAACCAGGTTGCGGGCGATAATACCACGGGCGCGTTCCACACCTTCGTTATCCTTAATCAGCACAACGTCCAACATTTCATAACGAGTGTACAACTTCACGTTACCACGCTGAACTTCACGGCTCAATGCAGAATAAGCACCCAGCAACAACTGCTGTCCGGTTTGACCGCGGGCATAGAATGTACGTGATACCTGAGCACCACCGAATGAACGGTTATCCAGCAAACCACCGTATTCGCGAGCGAAAGGAACACCTTGAGCTACGCACTGGTCGATGATAGCATTTGACACTTCGGCCAGACGATAAACGTTAGCTTCGCGTGCACGGTAGTCACCACCTTTGATTGTATCGTAGAAAAGACGGTAAACAGAGTCACCATCATTTTGATAATTCTTAGCAGCATTGATACCTCCCTGTGCAGCGATAGAGTGTGCACGACGGGGAGAGTCCTGGATACAGAAGTTTAATACCTTGAAACCCAGAGCACCCAGTGAAGCAGCAGCCGAAGCACCTGCCAAACCGGTACCTACCACAATAATGTCAAGACGACGTTTGTTGGCAGGGTTTACCAATTTTGATGAGCTTTATAATTGGTCCATTTCTCGGCTAAAGCGCCTTCAGGAATTTTAGAATCTATAGTAGCCATATTCATTTACAATTTTATCATTTACAATTTACGATTAGCAAGCACCACAAGCGAGTGATTTCACGAAGTAGATAACGACTACTGCTGCAAAACCAAGAACTACCAAAGTAGAGTAGATGTTACCAATAGTCTTCCAACGCTCGAACCAGATTTTATTGCTCCAGCCCAAAGTCTGCAAAGCACTCCAGAATCCGTGAGTCAGGTGGAACCACAAAGCTGCTAACCAAATAAGGTAAAGCACTGTAAATACGGGGTTGCCAAATGTTTCTTTAATGTAAGCGGCACCGTCTGTAGGACCGAATGCGCCTAAATCATGAACACCGATAATTTCGGCAAACTGCATTTTGTACCAGAAATTGGCAAAATGAAGAGCCAATCCGGCAATAACGACAATACCCAGAACAAGCATGTTCTGAGATGCCCATTCTACCGACTTAGGTTTAACGTTCACTGCATAACGTTCGCTACCGCGAGCTGCACGGTTCTGCATGGTCAACCAGAAAGCGTAGATGATGTGAATTACAAACAGAGCAGCCAGTCCGGCAGTTGCAACCAACGCGTACCAGTTAGCTCCCAAGAATTCACAAATCATGTTGTAAGCATCTTCCGAGAAGAGCGCAACAAGGTTCATCGCCATGTGAAACGTCAGAAACAGGACAAGGGCGATACCTGTGACACTCATCACCACTTTCCTTCCAATAGATGAATTACTTAACCACATAAAATGATTGAATTTAAATTATTTAATTGTTAGAACTAAAAATTCCGTTAAAAGCTGTGTATTCACGATGCAAAAGTAAAGGAATTCTAGCGATAATACAAGGAATTATGGAAATTATTCTTTAATCAGCCTAGGAACAAAGAGAAGAAAACATAATTTCCTATCTTTGCGGCAGCAAACTATAAAATATACAATGAAAAAAAGTATCTTTCTGCTTCTAAGCTTATGCCTCAGCATGCAACTATCTGCGCAAAACTGGGACATCAACACGGTGAAGACCATCAACAAATGGGATGTACACGGCCTCAGCGTGGATTGTCAGCAAGCGGCGTTATCCTGCCTGTAGGAGTGCCCGCCGCCATGGGAATTATGCATTGATAAAAAAAAGACCAGCCGTTACTGAAAGATGCCATTTATATCGGTACAAGCGTGATTGAAGCAGTAGGCATCACCTACGCAGCCAAGCACATCATAGGACGCGACCGCCCTTTTGTAAAGTACCCCGATAAGATTCATGTTTACGGAGCACCGGATGCAGACAGCCCGTCATTCCCATCAGGTCACACAGCTTGCCCGCCTTTTCCCTGGCAACATCTCTTTCAATCACTTATCCCAATGGTATGTCATCGCTCCTTCGGCAGTGTGGGCTTGCGGAGTAGGGTTTGCCCGGATAAACCAAGGAGTACATTATCCAAGCGATGTAGTGGCAGGAGCTGCCATCGGAGTGGGATGCGCTTTTGCAAATATTTATATCAACCGCTGGCTGAATAAGATATTATTCAAAAAGAAATAAAACCTGAGAAACAATCATTTCATTATAAAAACATTTACTATATCAAGGTCACTCGGCAATTCTATAACCTCCTGTGGTTTACCCCATTCGGAAAAGAAATGTGTCAAACGTGGATAATGCTGTCGTTTCGCTCGTAGGGGCGAGGTTCGCTCGCCCGAAAACAGTTTACTTTGTGTCTTCGGGCAGGCAAACCATGCCCTTCTATAAGTTGTCATTCTGCGCACCACAAGAATCTCAGAATGACAAACTTACCATATTAATACAGCCCGACTACTGTTTCTTTTTCAAACAATCCTTCAAAATCCGGTTGTTCCAAACAGTTCCAAAGCCTTCCTGATGCTTTCGTTAGCATCATTAATAACGTGATAATATTCATTCATATCCCATAAATCACGAGCTATCAACGCTTTCATCT
>ENA-OQCD01000522-OQCD01000522.1-human-gut-metagenome-genome-assembly--contig:-NODE-522-length-10812-cov-1.557230_pt1 | contig 10812 bp, 16 predicted proteins | sample MGYA00242755_ERZ504571 | MGnify/ENA primary metagenome ERZ504571 (study PRJEB26092, sample SAMD00036274) | human gut metagenome | host: Homo sapiens | study: EMG produced TPA metagenomics assembly of...
ACTACCCCCACCCGGCATTCTTCTGCATCCATCACTCCCCGTTTCACCAAAGCAACGGACAAACGGCATGGGCATCAATGCCGGAATGTTCTGCAAAACGTTCATCTTCGGTAGCAATCAGCGCACGAATCAGATTCGATGAAAGCTGGTCATAACCTACAAAAACACGATTCTCCTTACTAAGTGACCAAGTACCCAGCATCTTGCCGTCATCGGATATAATCTCGGTTGCAAACTTTAAATTCGGATTTTCCAATTCCTCAATAGGCGGTACATATCCAATCCATCCTTTCGCTATTGCGGTGAATATAAGCGCTATAACTAACAGTACGCCGACTACAAGAGCCCAAAGCACGTATATAAATTTTCTTCCTCATGACATTTTCTAGTAATTAACGGTACAAAAGTAAGGAAAAACTTTGAGATAGAATGTGTTTCTAACAAAGTTCAACGAAATATCTTTTTAATTCTTCGCATTATTATTTTTTTTCATACCTTTACACTCCGTATAAATTGTAATTATAAATACAAGCCAATATGGAAAATAGAAGTTTAGTTACTATTGCCGAACACTCGAAAGAGAAAATCCTCTACCTTTTGGAGATGGCAAAAGAGTTTGAAAAGAAGCCTAACCGTAAAATCTTGGACGGCAAAGTTGTTGCCACCCTTTTCTTTGAGCCCTCCACCCGTACACGACTCAGTTTTGAAACCGCAGCAAACAGACTGGGAGCCCGCGTTATCGGATTTACCGATCCCAAAGTAACCAGTTCTTCAAAAGGAGAAACATTGAAAGATACCATCATGATGGTAAGCAATTACGCTGACATCATCGTAATGCGCCACTTTCTGGAAGGTGCCGCAAGATATGCCAGCGAAGTCGCCCCGGTGCCCATTGTCAATGCCGGAGACGGAGCCAACCAACATCCGTCACAAACCATGCTAGACCTCTACTCCATATACAAAAACACAGGGAACGCTTGAAAATTTAAACATCTATCTAGTAGGCGACTTGAAATACGGACGAACTGTTCATTCTTTGCTGATGGCTATGCGTCATTTCAACCCCACTTTCCATTTCATCGCTCCGGAAGAGTTGAAAATGCCTGAAGAATATAAAATCTACTGCAAGGAGCACCATATTAAATACAAAGAGTACACAGACTTTAACGAAGAAACCATTGCTGACGCCGACATTCTTTACATGACCCGTGTACAACGCGAACGTTTCACCGACCTGATGGAATATGAACGTGTGAAAGATGTATATATATTAAGGAATAAGATGCTGGAGCATACCCGCCCCAATCTGCGTATCCTGCACCCTCTGCCCCGCGTCAACGAAATAGCTTACGATGTGGATGAGAATCCGAAAGCTTACTATTTCCAGCAGGCACAAAACGGACTTTATGCGCGCCAGGCCATCCTTTGTGATGTATTGGGCATAACCTTGAACGATGTTATAGAAGATGCAAAAAAGTAAAAAACAAAAATGAAGATGAGCGATAATAAACAAGCATTGCAGGTAGCCGCTTTGAAAAACGGCACTGTTATAGACCATATACCTTCCGATAAATTGTTTACTGTAGTCGCCCTATTGGGCTTGCAGGATTCTGACTCTAACATAACCATCGGAAACAACTTCGAGAGCAAAAAGCTAGGTAAAAAAGGAATTATCAAGGTGGCCGACCGCTTTTTTACTGATGAGGAAATAAGCCGCCTTTCCGTAGTAGCCCCGAATGTGAAACTGAATATTATCCGTGACTATGAGTGGTAGAAAAGAAACAAGTCCTGATGCCTCAGGAATTACGTGGCATTGTAAAAATGTGCCAATCCCAAGTGTATCACCAATAATGAACCGATGATCACTTTATTCCATGTAATCGACAAGGAACACGGCATCTTAAAATGCCACTATTGCGAGAAGGAACAAAGCAAGGAAGGTATTAAACTGATTTAATCATTATGAAACAAGACTGGAAACCGGGAACAATGATTTATCCCCTTCCGGCCCTATTGGTCAGTTGTGGGAGTACGGACGAAGAATATAACATTATCACAGTGGCATGGGCAGGTACTATTTGTACCAACCCCGCCATGTGTTATATATCCGTGCGTCCGGAACGCCATTCCTACCCCATTCTGAAACGGAATATGGAATTCGTCATCAACCTTACTACCAAAAGCATGGCATTCGCTACCGACTGGTGCGGAGTGCGTTCGGGCAAAGATTATAATAAATTTGAAGAAATGAAGCTGACCCCGGGAAAAGCAAAAAATAGTCAGTGCTCCCATCATCGAAGAATCCCCGCTCTGTATAGAATGCAGAGTAAAGGAAATCATCTCACTAGGATCTCATGATATGTTCATAGCCGATGTGGTAAATGTCAAAGCCGACGATAAATACCTGAATGCGGAAACAGGAAAATTCGAATTATCCGAAGCTAACCCGTTAGTCTATGTTCATGGCGGATATTTTGAACTAGGACCGAAAATCGGGAAGTTTGGCTGGTCTGTAGAAAAGAACAGATCACAGACCAAGGAAAAATCCTAAAAATATCTCATGAAGAAACTCCTTTTATTAATCGCTTTATTACTTCCTGCCCTGTTCGTTACAGCACAAGGAATAAAGAATGGTCTGAAAGAGGAACCTAAGATCAATGTGGGAATAAAAGGAGGTTTCAACTCTTCCATGTATTTTACCAGTCGGTTAGAACTAGATGGAGAACGAATGGAAGATGTGCAAAATAATTATAAAGTAGGCTATTTTGCCGCCATGTTTTTTCGGGTGCATATGAAAAGGCATTTCATCCAACCCGAAATTATGTATAATATTTATAAAGGTGAAATAGCTTTCAATAAAAATCAAAATAAAGAAAACACCCTTCCCGAGCTTGCTAAACTGAACAGCACGATTCACTCTTTGGAGCTACCTATATTATATGGTTATAGATTTTGTAAAAGCAGGCCTTACGGCATGGCACTTTTTATCGGTCCCAAACTGGAATATGTATGGAAACATAAGACTTCCGAAGAGTTTGAAGGATTTGGATATTCTGGTATAAAAGAAGAATTACACCCCATTAATATAAGTTCTGTTATCGGATTAGGAGTAAATATTGCTAATATATTCTTTGATTTCCGGTATGAAATCGGATTCACCAATATCTCCAAATCAATCATTTATGAAAAAGACACAAATGGAATAATATCCCAAGAAAAAGGTATCTTCATTAACCGGCACCGCAATGTGCTAAGCTTCTCGCTAGGAGTTATTTTCTAAAGTAGGAAGCTTCCTCTAAGTAGATATCATAATGCCACATTTATATCCTTTTCTTTCCTCAAACGCCCTTATCTTCAACTCTTTCAGCAGCTTCAGACCTTACTATACGACAAAAAGAAAGTCATATATCTTTTTTCCGTAACCTCACCAAATATTTTCCTCTAAATAATTTCCTTATATTCTAAAATTACTTAACTTTGTGAACTCAGAATCGAATATCGCACATAAACTTATTATAAAAAGAAATGAAAAGAGACGATTTGATTTTCGACATTATCGAAAAAGAGCATCAACGCCAGCTCAAAGGTATCGAGCTGATCGCATCCGAAAACTTTGTTAGTGACCAAGTAATGCAAGCCATGGGTTCTTGCCTTACCAACAAGTATGCTGAAGGGTATCCCGGCAAGCGCTACTATGGCGGTTGCGAAGTGGTAGACCAGAGCGAACAAATCGCTATCGACAGACTGAAACAAATCTTCGGCGCAGAATGGGCTAACGTACAACCTCACTCAGGAGCACAGGCTAATGCTGCCGTATTCTTGGCCGTTTTAAATCCGGGTGATAAATTCATGGGATTAAATCTGGCTCATGGTGGCCACCTGTCACATGGTTCATTGGTTAACACATCCGGCATTTATTTATACTCCATGTGAATACAATCTGAACAAGGAAACAGGACGTGTGGATTACGACCAGATGGAAGAAATCGCATTACGTGAAAAACCGAAAATGATTATTGGTGGCGGTTCAGCATATTCTCGTGAATGGGACTACAAACGTATGCGTGAAATCGCAGATAAAATAGGAGCTATCCTGATGATCGATATGGCTCATCCTGCAGGTCTGATTGCTGCCGGACTGCTGGATAATCCGGTTAAATACGCTCATATCGTTACTTCAACAACGCATAAGACCCTTCGCGGTCCTCGTGGCGGTGTTATCATGATGGGCAAAGATTTCCCTAATCCATGGGGCAAGAAAACTCCGAAAGGCGAAATCAAGATGATGTCACAACTTTTGGATTCTGCTGTATTCCCTGGTATACAAGGTGGTCCCGTTGGAACATGTCATCGCAGCCAAAGCTGTTGCATTCGGTGAATGTTTACAGCCGGAATACAAAGAATATCAAACACAAGTAAAAAAGAATGCAGCCGTATTGGCACAGGCTTTGATTGACCGTGGCTTTACGATCGTTTCCGGTGGTACAGACAACCACTCCATGCTGGTAGACCTTCGCACCAAATACCCTGATCTGACAGGCAAAGTAGCAGAAAAAGCATTGGTTGCTGCTGATATCACTGTAAACAAGAATATGGTCCCATTTGACAGCCGTTCTGCTTTCCAAACTTCAGGTATCCGTTTGGGAACTCCTGCCATCACAACTCGTGGCGCAAAAGAAGACTTGATGTTGGAAATCGCCGAAATGATTGAAACTGTTCTTTCAAACGTAGACAATGAAGAAGTGATTGCACAAGTTCGTGCACGCGTAAACGAAACAATGAAGAAATATCCTATTTTCGCTTACTAATTAACGACTTCTATCAATATACTCATAAAAGACTTTGGAGTTTTTGAAAAAGCTTTATCCTTCTTCAAGAACTTCAAAGTTTTTTATGAAACATCCAGACCATTTAAAAAGAGTAATAGAAAAGTATTTTATTCAGCATTCCCCACAGAAATCAGTATAAATTTCTACCTTTGCAGACAATTTATCCGTTAATGACGAATGAAAGGAACTAAGAATCTGACTCAAGGCCCTATCCTAAAGCAATTGTTTACTTTGGCAATGCCCATTATGGCTACTTCATTCATACAAATGGCATATACTGACCGACATGGCTTGGGTAGGAAGAATAGGAAGTGAGGCAATAGCCGCCGTAGGTTCGGTAGGAATTCTTACATGGATGTCCACATCTATCTCTCTTCTGAACAAAGTAGGTTCGGAAGTCAGCGTAGGACAAGCCATCGGGGCACAAAACGAGCAAGCTGCCCGTGCGTTCGCATCACATAATCTTACCTTGTCCTTACTTATATCATTGAGCTGGGGAGCATTGTTATTTATCTTTGCCACCCCTATTATCAGTATCTATGAACTAGAACCTCATATAGCCAAGATGGCTGTGGAATATCTACGGATTATAGCAACCGCCTTTCCATTCGTCTTTTTTATCAGCTGCCTTTACAGGGATATTCAATGCCGCCGGACGAAGCAAAATACCTTTTTCCATTAACGGTATCGGACTGATTACAAATATAATACTAGATCCTATCTTTATCTTTGGTTTAAGCTGGGGAACTACGGGAGCAGCAATTGCCACTTGGCTGGCCGAAGCTACGGTATGCATACTGTTTATCTATCAATTGAAACAAAAGAAAATATTATGGGATGACTTTCGGTTATTTACTACACTAAAAAAACAATATACACACCACATCTTGAAAATAGGATTACCAGTAGCGGTACTCAATACATTATTCGCTTTCGTCAATATGTTTCTCGGACGAACCGCCTCCGAACAGGGTGGGCATCTAGGGCTGATGGCTCTCACCACAGGCGGACAGATTGAAGCCATAACCTGGAATACCTCACAAGGTTTTGCCACTGCACTCAGCGCTTTTGTAGCTCAAAACTACGCAGCACGCCAAGTAGCCCGTGTACTGAAGGCCTACCACACCACCTTGTGGATGACTTTTATCTTCGGCACCTTCTGTACCTTCATTTTTATATGCTATGGTAATGAAATATTTTCTATCTTTTGTACCTGAGAAAGCAGCTTACGAAACCGGCGGGTGTATTTTTTACGCATTGACGGATACTCCCAAATATTTATGATGCTTGAAATCACCATCCAAGGAGTATTCTACGGAATCGGACGTACAATGCGCCTGCTGTGATAAGTGTCAGCTGCAATTATCTGCGCATCCCGATGGCACTCCTGTTTGTCTCATGGGGATGGGGATTGCCGGGCATTTGGTGGAGCGTAACCATTACCAGCACAATGAAAGGGATTATCTGCCTGATATGGTTTATGGCTATCAAGAAAAAGGCATTAAGTTATCAGGCTGATTGATGAACAATTTTTTGCATTAAGTCATTATATAATTAAAAAACAAATGAGATTATGAAAAAAGACTAAAATTTATTGCTTTTTTTGCTGAGTTGCGACATTAGTATTCAGTGGATGTGGTAACATGAATAATACAACTAAAGGCGGACTAATCGGCGGCGGTGGCGGTGCTGCCTTGGGTGCTATTATCGGAGGTATTGCCGGACACGGCAAAGGTGCTGCTATCGGTGCTGCCGTTGGTGCTGCCGTTTGGTACGGGTGCCGGTGTTTTGATTGGCAAGAAAATGGATAAGGCAGCTGCCGAAGCTGCTCAGATTCAAGGTGCTCAGGTAGAGCAAGTAACTGATAACAACGGACTTCAGGCTGTAAAAGTTACTTTCGACTCGGGCATTCTCTTCAACACCGGAAATGCTTCCCTAAGTCCTCAAGCCAAATCAGCATTGAGCAAATTCGCCAACAATGTATTGAATCAGAACAGAGGCATGGACGTATCCATATATGGTTACACCGACAATCAAGGTTGGAGAAACAGCACTGCCGAACAAAGCATCCAAAAGAACCTCAACTTGTCTCAAGAACGTGCACAAAGCGTAGCAAGTTATCTGTTGAGTTGCGGTGCCAGCACTTCTCAAATCAAATCAGTTGAAGGTTTGGGCCAAGCGACCCTATAGCAAACAATGATACTGCCGAAGGACGTCAACAGAATCGTCGCGTGGAAGTATATATGTATGCCAGCCAACAAATGATTCAGCAGGCTGAAGCCGGTACATTAAAATAAAATTATGTGATAAAATCACGCTTCAACTACCTCTGTGAGTAGATTGAAAGCGTGATTTTACTTTTTTCGCTACGCAAACATGAAGAAAAAAAAGATTCTTAAGTTTATCCGCAATCTATTGATTATATTCTTTGGCTCATCTATTCTGTCAGTCATAGCTTTGCGTTTTATCCCCGTTTATTTTACTCCCCTGATGTTCATCAGAACCGCACAACAGATAATTCATGGCGAAGACATCAAATGGAAACACACCTGGGTGTCGAAAGAGAAGATTTCCCGCCATCTGCCCATGGCTGTCATAGCTTCGGAAGACAACCGGTTTGCCGAACATAATGGATTCGACTTTAAAGAAATAGAAAAAGCCATGGAGGAAAACAAGACCAGAAACGTCCTCGCGGCGCAAGCACTATCAGCCAACAAACTGCCAAGAACGTGTTTTTATGGCCGGCCTCCTCTTGGCTGAGAAAAGGGCTGGAAGTGTATTTCACGACTCTCATAGAATTATGTTGGAGTAAAGAAAGGATTATGGAAGTTTATCTCAATTCCATCGAAATGGGAAAGGGAATCTATGGAGCAGAAGCCGTTGCCAAGGAGCATTTTCATAAAAAGGCAGGTCAATTGACTCCGGGTGAATGTGCCCTGATAGCAGCCAGCCTGCCCAATCCCCGCAAGTTTAATTCGGGCAAGCCAAGCAACTATATGTTTAAAAGACAAAAGAAAATTCTTTATCTAATGAAATGTGTTCCCGCTTTCCCCCCAAAAGAAAAGAAGAAGGCGGAAAACACTTAGCCCTGCCTTACAATACGGATATGATTCGAACCCCGGTATGAGTCCTTTTATTCTTTGAATAGTCATACATTGGCTGAGGGTCCAGAATTACCTTCTTTGCCACAGAGGAAGCATGCAGCAAATGAAGGGTATCTCCCACCCAACAGACAAAACCGACGTGTACCACATCAAGTCCGGTAATATTCGTTGTGATTGCCAATATATCACCATCCTTAATATTCAACTTATAAGGAGGATAGCTCAGTTGGTCTTTCGGAAAGTAAGTAACCACACTCCCATTCAACGCCTGTTCCTGCCGCACTATTTCAGCTACTAAAGAGGGATTATCTTTCAGCTGCCTATAACTGTCGGGATGGGTAGACATGAAGTTGAGATGCAACTCCTGTTGCAGGGTGCTGAATTCGTCTGTCCGCTCCTTTACGATACCCTTCCGCTCATTATCCTTTATCCACTCGCTGAAATAATGCAGACGTGATGGATAGCCATTCAATACTCCGCCCCTATAACGAATATGTTGCAACGCTTTTTTAAAACTGCCAAAGTTCCTTTCCTTGTCCTTATCTGCTAAAGCCAAAGCTAAAACCGTCTCAACAAAAGTCGTACAATCCACCTTGTCCAAATGAACTACAAGGTTTTCCTCTTTGCCTTCATCCAAGGTTCCCGCCACGTAAGGCACGCCCAGCATCTGTCGGGCAAAAAACATTGTTCTGCTGCTATCGCCGGGCAATGCCGACGCTTTCTGCAATAAAGCCTCCACTTTTATACTGTCTTTCTCTTGAGCTGCCGCAGGAAGCATCAGCATTCCTGTCAAAAAGAATAATAAAGCCGTTTCGTTTCATCCTGTTGGTTTTCTGAAGGAGTAAAGATAGTAATTAAATAAATGATAATAAAAAAACAGGCGCCTGTTTTTTTAGAAAAACAAACGCCCGTCCCTTGTTGCTATATTATAAATCAAGCGAAAAACTCCGTTCGTTCCAAGTAAGCAATGACATCACCTTTGTTGACAACCGCACCCTGTGCAGCACATACTTCCACTACTCTTCCGGTGAAATTGGCCATTATCTTTTCGTATTCTCCCCATGGAGTGGAAATATAACAGAACACTTCGTCATGCTGGTATTTACGACCGATAAAAGGAGCTGTCGACGGACCTTCCACCGATACTTCCCACAATACCTGTCCTTTTTCGGGCGCAATAATCGGGTCGGCCTTGGCGCGCTTATACTTTTTGATTTCTTCTTCATTAAAACCACTCTTTGCCATTGCCGCATCTTTGGCACGCTGCAGGTCATCCAAGAAACGCTTCTTGGCAACTCCTGATTTATAATCACGATATTGGCGGTCGTGCATGGCCAATTCAAAGAGCTCTTCATCATCTTCTCCATAGTCCCAACCATTTTCATCCATTTCTTTGCGATAGTTGTCCAACTCATCGGGATAGTTCTTCTGTGGGTCTTCATCCGTAAATTCCAACCCTTTGCTCTTTGCCAACTCTATAATTTCGGGAGCTAACTCACCGGGCAGCTTACCACTCTTTCCTAATATCATATCCCAAGTATGATTGTCTATCATGGTCCAGCGTCCCTCACCCTTTATCAACTGCATTACGTTCATCAGCGCCACATTCTTTACATATTGGCTAAATGGAGTTACCAACGGAGGATAGCCTAATTTCGGCCATACATATTCCACTTCCTCAAACAGCATCACCACCAAGTCATCCAGACTCATCGGCTCCTTGCCCTGTCCTTTCAATATCAAGTTGATGCCCGAATGAACACCCTTCAAGTCAGCCATCATGGACCCCATCATTCCGCCCGGCAGTCCGCAACCGAGCAACAACGAAGACATGTGTTTGTTGGTAGGGTCGATAAAATAACCCAAGAAATCATCTATAAACTCTTGCGTCATGCTGCGCGCTTTCATATAAGCCTTCATATTGATTTCGGGCACCCGGAAACCGGCATTCTTCAGCATGGCCTGAACGGAGATGACATCGGGATGCACCTTTCCCCATGACAAGGGTTCCATTGCAACATCAATAATATCGGCACCGTTTTCACAAACCTCCAAAATAGACGCCATCGATAAGCCCGGCCCCGTATGTCCATGATATTGGACAATCACTTCGGGATGTTTTTCCTTGATATTTTTCACCAGTTGCCCCAACATTTCGGGACGTCCAATACCTGCCATATCTTTCAGGCAGATTTCGGGAGCCCCTGCCTCTATCAATTGATCTGCTATGCGGGAATAGTACTCTACGGTGTGAACCGGAGAATAAGTAATACACAAGGTAGCCTGCGGAATCATTCCGGCTTCCTTGGCATATTTTATAGAAGGAATAATATTGCGCACTTCATTCAGACCGCAAAAAATACGAGTGATATCAACTCCCTGTGCATGTTTCACCTTATACATCAACCGTCGCACATCAGCGGGAACGGGATACATTCTCAATGCATTCAAACCACGATCGAGCATATGAGTCTGAATACCTGCTTCATGCAATGGTTGGTAAACGTACGGACTGCTTTATTCGGGTTCTCCCCATAAAGTAAGTTCACTTGTTCAAAAGCACCTCCATTGGTCTCCACGCGGGCAAAACAGCCCATCTCAATGATAAGAGGAGCTATCCGTGCCAACTGATCTGCTCTGGGTTGATACTTTCCTGATGACTGCCACATATCGCGGTAGACCAAACTGAATTTGATTTCTTTTTTCATAATTATATTTCGATTTAAAGGTGTTTCGTCCTTCTGCAAATATAACAAATGAATAAAAAAGAAAGTTAATATTCAAGTAGATTTTTTATCCTCTAAAAACATGTTTAATATCATATTGTAAACCAATAAAAACAAAAAAGGCAGAGCAAAAGAATTTCACTCTACCTTTTG
>ENA-OQCD01000523-OQCD01000523.1-human-gut-metagenome-genome-assembly--contig:-NODE-523-length-10803-cov-1.748501_pt1 | contig 10803 bp, 18 predicted proteins | sample MGYA00242755_ERZ504571 | MGnify/ENA primary metagenome ERZ504571 (study PRJEB26092, sample SAMD00036274) | human gut metagenome | host: Homo sapiens | study: EMG produced TPA metagenomics assembly of...
GTTGAGAAGCGGCTTTCTTCATGGGAGAGAAGGGAAACGCATTCTGCAAGGTAAGTCTTTGAGTTATTACAATTCAACCCCCTTTTTAAATCCCGACGGCACTTATAATACCATTATATCTCCCATCACAATGTACGATGTTGCCAAGAGAAGAGGTTATCTGCCCGAAGACAAGGAGCAACATCTGCCCGATGATATCATTATTTACCCGGCGCATTATGTAATCCCGCGACACAAATATCCCACTACCCCCGATACGTTCGCCGAGCACCGGATTTTCGGTAGCTGGAGAAAACGTAAGCCGGGTAGAAAGATTGAACTCTTTATCAAACATGCAATAGCTACCGTCAGATATGCAGTATTCAGACGGTAATACACCTAAAAATGTATTACACGTCTGTTGCCAATTAAAGATATTGATCGATTCCTTCAGGGCACTTAATGACTCCATTCCTGTTGTTTTCTTCGAATATCTTTTCATTGGCGCTCATGTCTTTTTTGGTGGAAGCAGCTTTATGATGGATATGGTATTCTATAGCTTTGAATTTTATGAAACGCTTTTTTTATACCTAAACGACGCAAACGTGCCGGAAGATCAATGTCCTCATATCCATACCCCAAGAAGCGTTCATCATAGCCATTGACATTTAAAAGGTCCTGCTTCCAAATGAGATATTACATCCTCTCTCTTTCTGATTCTGTTTGTAAAAAAGAATAGAGGCGTAAGCACGGCAAGCGCAATACATTCAGTTTCCGGCACACGCCTTGAGTGAAAATAGATAACTGATAATCTTGCCGTTGAAGTAGCCGCTTCAACAGTTTCTCATTTATTTTGCCCCGGCTTCCAACTAAAAAACATCCCGGAGTAGCTTCGGTAACATGGTCTTCGATGAAATGCGAATGCATGATGATATCTCCATCAATCTCTATTATATAGTCACCTTCGCAAACTGCAAATGCTTTATTCATGATAATGCACTTACGCCATCCATTATCTTCGTGCCATACATGTTTGATGGGACAAGGAAAATGATTCTTAAATTCTTCAATCAGCAACTTGGTATCCGAACGTGAACCATCATCAGCTATTATAACTTCTGTGGGTATTACAGTCTGTCGCGTACACTTAACAGACACAAACACAGAGCGTCTTTCCAATTATAAGTGGAAATCACTAAACTTCCTTCATGCTTTTATTGTTTTATCGAGCCATTAACCTTATGGCAACATACTATTAATCTTGGAGTATTGGCATGACTAAAGAATTTAAATAATTACTATTCAAAACAATATATCCAACTTACATCACTACAAACATCCACGATATGCGAAGAAGTTCTACACATAAGCCCCCTTTTTCATCATCTACTCTTTGAATACCAACAGCAACAAAGTTATCAATAAAAAAAACAACTAAACCATTATTTACCATTATTTTTTATATAGAAACGTATCCATAAACGCCGACATGCCCTGTTGCATCCCGTTCCGCCGCGTTATCCTCCGGGATTCTATCCCTAAGCACTCCGTTCCATATCCCTAAATACTTTCACTTACTATCTCTCAACGGTTGAGAGATAGAACATGGGGCAGAAAAAAGGCTTAACAGGCAATGCAGTGCATCAGTGATGCTGCGTATGCATACGAATACATAAATATGCCAAGATTCATTCATCGGTGCTATTTTAGGGATGGAAGAACCTACAGATGAACAACTTCATGTACTGATGGAACAGGTTGGAATAGCTGCGCATGAAAGTTCTCGTCGTGCAGAACTAGAGCTTAAACGTAGGATGAGCTGTCAAAAATTATTGAAAGCATATACTAATTAAACATGGACAAAGCTCTTCCATTGGTTGATAGAACTCATGCTTATGATAATTCTGTTGAAAACCCAATACCTCTATTGTTATTCCGCACAATAGATGGTTCTCTTTACAAGCAATATGTAGAAGAAGTTCCCGAGTGAGCACCGTTCTTATTGAAATAAGATTCAAACCACTCATACATCCGTTGTATCCCATCTTGTATCTCCGTGCTGGGAGCATATTGGAAATCTTCTTCCAGACGGGTGGTGTCTGCATACGTGCAAGTCACATCACCCGGCTGCATCTCTTCGTACCGGCAAACAGCCTCTTTGCCCGTGGCACGCTCTATGCAGTGTATAAAGTCCTTCAGCTCTACCGGACGGGAATGTCCGATATTATAAACCCTAAAGGGAACTTCTGCCTCGTAAGGCTTACTTCCGATGATGCGTACCACTGCCTGAATAATGTCATCGATGTAGGTGAAATCGCGGCGCATCTTTCCATGATTGAACACGCGGATGGGCTCTCCCTTCGTAATTGATTTCATAAAGAGATACGGCGCCATATCCGGTCGACCCCACGGCCCGTAGACGGTGAAGAAGCGAAGACCGGTGGCGGGAATATGATAAAGATTGCTGTAAGCATGCGCCATCAGTTCATTCGACTTCTTAGTGGCAGCATACAGACTGACCGGAGTATCGGTCATATCAGTTTCGCAGAAAGGCACTTTCTCATTCATACCATACACACTGCTGGAGCTGGCATAGACCAAATGCTCTATATGGTGATGACGACAGGCTTCCAGAATATTAAGGAACCCCATCAGGTTGCTTTCTGCGTATGCATAGGGATTGACAAGGGAATAACGCACTCCCGCCTGTGCCGCCAGATTACATACAATGTCGAAGTGTTCCGCATCAAACAGCGCAGCCAGCAAGTCACGGTCTGTGATATCGCCTTTCACAAAACGATAGTTGGAATATAATGTGCTGACAGTAAGTCGGCCTTCCTCTATATTCTCCCGCTGGATGCCACATAACTCTTTCAGACGGCCATACTTCAGATTGACATCATAATAATCGTTCAGATTATCAATGCCCACCACTTCATTGCCTTGCTCTGCCAATGCCTTCACCAGAAAAGAGCCGATAAAGCCGGCTGCTCCTGTCACTAATATTCTTTTCATCATCTTATTCTTTTATTTTCTGACTTTTATGACCAATCATCAAGTTGCGGATATAGGACAAGAACCCAAAGGATTGTCCCAAAATCAAAATGGGTCATGGCGCAGCACACCATAAATCACTATCATGCAAGATCCTACGAGGCTGATTACCCAAAGGTAGGCGGAAGCGCCGATACCTGTTTACGGCTGGAATAATCCACTGATAGATGAAACGGAAGTAAAAATAAACTGTCCCGCAGTGCCGAATACAATCAGCCACACAGGTATATCTTCATTCTTCAAAAAAGTTCTCAACAAAATGGCTGCTGTCCTGCAATGTACCGATAGCTGCCAATAAAGGAGTGACTGCCAACAGTATCCTGAACAGGACGGGAATACGCCGCCACACGCCTTTCAGACGCAAATTGCCGATATAGATATAAAACGAAATGAACTGCCCCACGATGATAGAAAAATCATTGCGCAACCAGCCATAATAAAACATCAAATAGGAGCCTATCAAACTGAACACCCCAAAACAGTGTCGGCGAAATGACCTCATGTTTCTTTTCCGAAAGAAACCATTGTATCAGGATACGGGCGGAAAAACAAGCCTGAGCCAATAAGCCGATACAGAAAATCAGTATACTCATAGGTTATTCTCTCCCACTTGGTAGTTGATATATCGATGTGCCATCCAGCGGAAAGCAAAACAGTCCTTGAACGGCGAAACCAGTCGGTTCCACAGATGATACTTCGACACGCCTGCCTGACGCGGATAATGCCTCACCGGTATCTCATAAAAACTTGCCTCCGTCCTGCAACTGTATCAATGCCGGAAGGAAACGGTGCATGCCGGTAAAGAACGGAACACGCTTTGCATAGTCGGTATGAAGGATTTTCAGCGGACAGCCCGTGTCGGTCGCTCCGTCGTGCGTCATCATACGGCGGAAGGAGTTGGCTATCTTGGACTGCATCCGCTTGAACGCAGAATCCTTGCGCCGGGCACGAATTCCCATCACCAAGGGATACTCAGGAGCATACTTCAATAACAGGTCAAAATCACGCACATCGGTCTGCATATCGGCATCCATATAACCGACATACTTTGATTCGGCCGTATCGATACCTGCTTTCATGGCGGCAGACAAGCCTCTGTTTTGTTTCAGACTGATATAATAAAAAATGCGGAGTGTCCTTGCACGCTTCCTGAATAAGTTCCAAGCTTCTGTCCTTAGAGCCGTCATTCACAAAAAAGTGCACATGCAGGCACGGGACATGCCGGCAGATAAGCACCAACTACTTCCTGCAAAACGTTTTTATATTGTCTTCCTCATTATAAACAGGAATAACAATAGTCAATGAATAATTTGCTGTCTTGTTCATTTTTTCTTCAATAAAGTTATATGATAAACAAACTTATCGTTGTAGCGGCTACTGCTTTTTGCCCAGCGATTATCATCATATTGTCCAATATATGTTGTATCAATACTTCTCAAAAGTTTTACCGGCAATTCTTCTTCCGCTCTGCCGTGAGTGAGTATGGCACAAGGCAGAACCGATTTTACAGAATCCGCATGTGCCATATCCAACGGACGAATCTTCCGTCCGGCGGCATAAACGAGCTCTATTCTTAATTCATCCTTTTGATATAATAGAAAGGAACATCTTTCAGTTCTTCCAATCCCGCGTCCGGGAGACACTCTTCATCTCGGGTTGTTAATGACATTCCCAATAAAGGAAGCATAAAGCATTCTGCCGACAAGAACAGAATCAGCACTCCGCCAACCAGTTTAATCGGCTGTAATCTTACTGCGACCGGATAAGGCAGGCAGCTATCCCCCAAATCAGAACCGAAAGTACAGCCAGCGTCGGCAAGGAGACATAGCCGGGACGATAGACAAACCAATATCCGGCTATCGGCAAAACAGCCACCACCACTGCCACCAGCCATGCATTGACCCGATACACCGCTTTATCGGCTTTCGATGCTTGCGGAGAGCGCAACCGGTCTGCCCAGACTATAATCAGATACCCCATTGTATAAGCAGCCGACATTAATACCGGTAACAAATACCTGTTTTTCTTTTCCGGCAACAATGACAGCAGGACAACGGTGGAGAGCATCCATAGCAAAGGGAAAAGATATTCTTTCCTTTTTCTGTCTTCTTTAGACCATAACGGGAGAAACAGGGAGGAAAGCAATAATATTGCCCATACTCCGGTTTCGAGGAAAAAGCTCCAATAGTAATACCACGGACGGACATTCCGGTTAATCCATGCCGCCGACTCCTTATCTGCCACGTATGACATGGCATCGCCATGAAACAGATAGATAAACGCATACCACCAGCAACCAACAATCAGACAAACGACAATCATCACCGCAAGAGCTTTCCACTTCCCTTTCATCGACGGCCGGTAGATATAACAATAAGAAATGAGGAACGGCAACAACAAGGCATAGAAGGAGACAGGACCTTTACTCATAAACGACAGCCCCATAAATACGCCTGCCCAAGTAAAGTCTTTCCAAGAACAGGCTTTGGCCGCAAATGCCTGATAAGGAAATAAATCGCCCCCATCATAAATGCATGGCAATAAATGTCCCACGAGGCCGTACGCCCCATCAGAATAATATTGTAACAGGTGCAAAGCAAAATGGTGGAAATAAAGGCATAACGCTTATTACGCATCACTTGCACAGCCGTGAGATAGAAGAAGGCAACCAGCAAGATGGCTGCAAAACCTGCCATCGCACGCTGAAGAGCCAGATTGTCGGGCGAAATCATCTCCGCCACTGCAGTCAGCCACGTCGGTAAAGGTGGTTTCTCCAAACGCAAATCTCCGTTCATGGTCGGTACCAGCCAATTGCCGTCATGTACCATTCACGGGCGGTTACCATGTTGCGTGCTTCCATGATATCCGGCACAACAACCCGATTATTAATAAAAAAGGAGATGATACATATCAATAATATCACCCATCCTTGCTTGCTTAGCAATTTATCTTTCATGCTCTAAATCAAGTTCCAAGTTGAGATGGGTACAAAATTAAGTAAAAATACAGAGACTTCTCAATAGTCTGCCTAGAAAATAAGATAGAATAACAATCAGACGGATAAGTCCTTTATCAGACGGTACATTCTCTCTTTGGTATAAAGCGACAAAAGTATCTGCCTGTTTTTCAACTTCGTTTCACGGTCTAAGGGTGTATCCAGCTCTTTTGTGACAGTTTCTCCAATTCATAAACAGTCAGCCCGCTGAGACTGTGCCCATTCATAAACCGGATTTACATGCGAAAGGAATACTTTTGCTCCCAAATAGAGTGCTACAATAATATTTCCGATAGCTTCCTGCCGCCAATTGCCGAACAAGGCAACACTGACATCCGACTGAAGACGATTATACTCGTCCAACGGCATAAAAATCCAATAACGGCGAAAAAATTCTCACCCAAAAAGCAAATCTGCCTGATTGAAGAAACATGGTCCACATATCCTTCTTACCCGAATAACTCAACGGAACAATCACTCGTCGCGAACCGATATCCAGCTTAGACAGAATACGCATCACATACTCATGGTTGTTAGTGCCGGAAGCGGAGTTGCCAATCATGATGCTGTTGCCGCAGACTTCGCTATTCATCAGCTCTTTACCCAAAATAATGTCCAAAGGATAGTAAAAGAAATCTTTCCAAGGCTTTGATTGCAATTCCGGATAATAGCGCATTAAATACTGATAATCGTTTTCTGTCGTATCAGTAACAATATAATCCACTTTCTGCTTGATGAAGCGTATTGTCTTTCGGGCATTCCATTGCTGTTTCCATCTGTCAAACGGACGCCACAACATATTCTGCCGATTTTTTCTTTTATAATAGGAAGTAGTGGGATCAATCATACGGAAACCTTTGGGGACCAACAGCTTATTATACAAATCCATCCCCCATACAATCCAATAGACAACCGCTCCCTGCAAATCCAGTTTATTAAGAACATCCATCTTACGCTTATTGAGCAGATGAATATAGACCTCAGAGAACGAAAACTCATCCTTGCGGGCAAAAAATTCTGTCCGCGAAAGTACAATTGGTTTCCTTTCTTACCCATTTAAAGGAAGAAGTGCGATTGGTCACAACAAACAGATTCTCTCCCGGAAACACTTCTTCGAAGGCATCAATCGTACGATTGATAATCTTCTCATCGTTCACCAAATGAAGCTTCATCTCTCTCTGATGTATAAAAAAGACTTGATTTGTTCACAGATATACTTCACTTCATCGGGCTCCAAAGCATAAAACAACGGAAAAAACGCACCAGGCAGTCTGTGTATTTTATCTGCCTGTGGCAACTCTTTCTACCTCCCACTTTTTGATTCTTCACAAAATCACTTTTGTGCAGACTCAAATAATGGAATACAGAATAGACACCATGAGATTTCAGATAACGGATTAATGCCGTTCTTTTCTTCGGGAGTGGCACACACAGCATAAAAAGGCATGGGCATTATTTGTTGCATAATCGGGCAACACAGGCAACGACAGGCTCGAAATGCCTTGCAGGTTCTGATAATACATATTCCAAATCTCTTTCCGCTTCTGCTGGATGGAGTCCAATGCTTCCAGCTGTGCCCACAAGAAAGCAGCCACATACTCGGGCGGAAGAAAAGAAGAGCCTGTATCCACCCAGCCGTATTTATTAATCTCACCCCGGAAAAATTCGGCACGGTTCGTTCCTTTCTCCCAAAGGATTTCGGAACGCTTCACAAAGCGGGGATCATTAATGGCCAATAAGCCACCTTCGCCGCACTGGATATTCTTTGTTTCATGGAATGAGAAAGCGGCCAAATGACCTATACTGCCTAACGGACGCCCTTTATAGAAACTATCTATTGCCTGCGCCGCATCTTCTATCACCAGCAAATTATGGCGTTCGGCCACTGCCAGAATAACATCCATATCGCAAGCTATTCCGGCATAATGTACAGGAACAATGGCACGGGTACGAGGAGTTACCAGGCTTCCAGCTTCTGCTCGTCAATACAGGGGTTATCCATACGGCTATCGGCAAAAACAATCCTGGCTCCCTGCCTCACAAAGGCAAGGGCTGTAGAAACGAAAGTATAAGAGGCACAATAACTTCATCACCGGGCTGAATGCCGGCCAGCATAGCACACATTTCAAGTGCATCAGTACAAGAGGTGGTCAGTAAACATTTACAACTTCCAAGCTTTTCCTCAAAGAAAGACTGACATTTATGAGTAAAGTTACCATTGCCACATGTTTTTCCTTCTGATAATGCCTGAGTTATATAATTTTTTTCATTACCGGTCAGCCATACCTTATTAAAAGAAATAGTTTTCATTATATCTTTTTCTAGTTTATTAGTTCTCCCATATTGGCTTACAGGCAACAAAAGTAGTAAAAATAAGTAGAACCCTTTATTCTTTTCAAAGAAATAATCTATCTTTGTCCACATTATATCATAACAATAAATCATGAAGCAAACTTCTGCCTACAGTATCGGAGTAATTATCTCTACTTACAACAACCCGGCATGGCTTGAAAAAGTCCTCTGGGGCTATCTTTTTCAAACACATCCTGCGGATGAAATTGTCATTGCCGACGATGGTTCCAAAGAAGACACCCGCCGACTAATAGAAAGTTTTAAAGACAAACTGCCTATCAAGCATGTATGGCATGAAGATAACGGCTTCCAGAAATCACGAATCCTGAACAGTGCTATTCTGGCTTCCGAATCTGATTATCTGATATTCACGGATCAGGACTGCATTCCGCGCAAAGACTTTATAGCCACACATGCCGCATACGCCGAAAAGGGTTATTTCCTATCGGGAGGCTACTTCAATTGCCGATGGATATCAGCAAACAGCTACTTATAACGATATAAAGAGTGAGAATGCCTTCTCTCTCTCCTGGCTGAAAGAACAGCACATGAAATGCAACTTCAAATGTACCAAGCTTATTAAGAATAAGACTTTTACGCGTTTTTATGAACGCCATCACCCCGACCAAAAGCCACATGGAACGGTTGCAACGCCTCCGGATGGAGAGAAGATATATTCACCGTCAATGGATTTAACGAAGAAATGCATTATGGCGGACAGGACAGGGAGTTCGGAGAACGGATGTTCAACTTGGGAATCAAATCCAAACAGATACGCTATTCTGCCATCGTACTCCATCTGGATCATAAACGCCCTTACAAGACAAAGGAATCGATAGAAAAGAATATCAATATCCGTCGTAATACACGTAAAACAGGTATCACGGAGACACCGTTCGGAATCAAACAATTACATTAAAAAAGCTGCCGGGCCCTCATGTCCTACACATGGGTACCGGCACTCCGGAGAAGGAGGAGAAAGGATAACAAACCGTTTATCGTCTTCCCAAATCGTCGTATACACTTTGAAGAATTGCTTTGCCTTTGTCTATACGGGTATTGGTTCCGGCAGGTTCCTCCAGCAATATATTTCCCGAATTATTATCAACCACTGTCACTCCCGTACTGTCACGGAAAGCAAAGCCATTATTGAAACTATAAAAAAGCAAACGGGTAGGTGTAATCACTGCCCAACACATTACGGCTGAAGTTGAAAGAAGAATGATCCAAACCCAGTTGCCCCAATAAAGTAGCGGCTAAATCGGCCTGATTCATAATCTTGTCTATTTTTACCGGTTGCTTCACTGCTCCTCCAAGCCACAGCATGGGTATGTGGATAGAACCGGGGGGAAGTGTTCAGCCCTTCACGGGGATAATAAAAACCATGATCGGGCAAACAGATAACCAGTAAATCTTTCCACACCGGAGTCTGTTTCAATTTCTCTATAAATTTGCCCAGGCAATCATCTGTAAAGGCAAAGGCATTGGGAATCTGTTCGTCCAAGCGATGATAAGGAACTTCAAACGGTTCGTGACTGCTCAAAGTAAGAAAAGCCGTGTGCCACGGAGTTTCTTTTCTATCTTTCAATTGATTGTACAGATACTCAAATGTAATATCATCATTTACTCCCCATGCATTACTGGTCTGTTCGGCTAAAGAGAAATCTTTGTCGGCAGTAAGACGCTGATAGCCCTTACTCAACAAATAGCTCTTCATATTGGTAAAGTTGATATCTCCTCCATAAAGAAAATCGGTCTTATACCCCGCTTTCACCAATTCCTCTGCAATGGAAGGCAAAGTGCGGCTCTTTGCCGGGATTTTCATGACCGAGGCCGTCGGAAGTCCCAGATATCCACTGAAGGTACAGACAGTACCGCGGTCAGTCCGAAAACTGTTGGCATAACAGTTGGTAAAGAAAACGCCCTCTTACTGTCAAGCGGTTGAAATGAGGAGCTACATCGGGAATACCGCCCAGAGGTTCGATAAAAAGTACCTCCATAACTCTCCATCAAAATGATAAGAATATTGGGGGCGCTTTGTATTCAACACCTCAATGATACTGTCTCCATCTGTCGAAGGATAAAGCCCGTCAAACAACCCGGCGCGTTTTTTTCTTCTTCGAAGAAATTAAATTCAGAAGCAAAGTCCTGCGATTTCCCCATAGAAGAAAGCAAACTGAAATCAGGATTGACAGCCGAATGATTCAAAAACTGCTCGCTGCTGAAATACACCTGACCGACGTTGGAAGTCGACTCGGTAACTCCCCCCACGGATAATGATAAAACAATACGCCGCCTATCAGCAACATGGCTCCTGTGGATGCCACCCTCTTCCGCGCAGCAGTTAATACCGAAGGAGTTATTTTCAGCAATATCCACGTATTCAGCACAATAAGCAATACTATCGCCAGCACCCGCAGCAG
>ENA-OQCD01000524-OQCD01000524.1-human-gut-metagenome-genome-assembly--contig:-NODE-524-length-10802-cov-2.070913_pt1 | contig 10802 bp, 17 predicted proteins | sample MGYA00242755_ERZ504571 | MGnify/ENA primary metagenome ERZ504571 (study PRJEB26092, sample SAMD00036274) | human gut metagenome | host: Homo sapiens | study: EMG produced TPA metagenomics assembly of...
AATCAGTCAGGGAATTACAACAGAAAAGGAACTGGAACTGAACCTGTCAACAGAGAGTCACAAACCATGGATCACAGCAATCGGAAAGGCGCTGTCTTCAGCGGTGCGGATTGATATTTTTGAATCTGATAAAGGTGCATCCGCTGTCGCTGCAGGAAATTTCCAGAAGACTGGGAATCCCGTTATCTTCAACAGCGCTGCATATCAGCTGTCTGGAGGATGCTCATCTGGTATCTACAGAAAGCCAGCCGGGAATTCATGGCTCCATGAGAGTCTGCATGTGCGATTTTATTTCGTTTCATCTGGAAGCGTATGATACGGATATCAGCGCGGCGGAAAATACGCTGGTATACCAGATGCCCCTTGGAAATTATACAGATTTTCAGGTGGAACCTTCCTGTGGCCTGGCGGGAATGAACGGGGTAATTGATACTTTTGATGATCCAAGGTCTTTTTTATTCGACGGACAGGCAGCAGGCGCAGCTGATCTGGTTCAGCCGGGGATATATAGAATATCGTTTTCCCAACAAAATAAATCCCCTCTGGAACATCCAGGAGATGAACTTTTCCATGGAACTCTGTTCGGAAGCACCTGGATATAATGCCCAGTGGCCGTCGGATATTACTTTTTCAGTTAATGGAACAGAGATTGGGACTTATACATGTCCGGGAGATCTGGGAGCAAGAAGAGGAAGACTGACACCAAATGTATGGCCCATAGGTCTGACGCAGTATGGATTTATGACAGGAGTTTCTCTGCGAAAAGATGGATGTTACATCAATGAGATTAAGGTGAACGATGAGAATATACTGGAAACCGTGCGCCTGTCAGGAAAACCGTATATTTCTCTGAGGATCGGAGTGCGCCCGGATGCCATAAATCAGGGTGGAATCAATCTCTTCGGAGAAAATACGGAGATTTCCCACAGGGAATTAATATGCGGAGTCGTTGTTAATTAACTAGGGATGGATTATTTAAAATATTTCTCTCTTACAATCTCAACCCGGCATATCCAGTCCGGTCCAGATTGTGGAATGCTTTTACGCCCTGGTGAAGCAGCATGTACATTCCGTTAAAGGTTGGACATCCGGCTTCCCGGGCTTCTCTAAGAAGTCTTGTTTCTCTTGGTTCATACACAACATCGGCTACCGTAAGTTCCGGATGGAACAGAGTTTTGTCCGGGATGACTGTGCCGGTCACATCCGGAACCATTCCCACAGAGGTAGCGTTGATCAGAAGAGTGCTTTCTTCCAGTGCGTCTTTCAGAGCGGCGTGATCATCCATCTCATGAAGGATCATCTGACATTCTGTCATATGAGACATTTTTTCTGCCATGGCAGCGGCACGTTCCCAGTAACGGCTGGTAGGACGTGCAAAAACATGGATCTTTTTTGCACCTTCCAGGGCGGACTGTCCGCAGATTGCCATTCCGGCACCGCCCACACCCATAACGGTGATGGTGCGTCCCTTCACATCACAGCCTGCATCTCTGGCAGACTGGGTAAATCCATAACCATCGGTATTAAATCCCTTTAATTTTCCATTATCATTGCGGACGGTATTTACCGCTCCAATCAGCTGTGCGGTAGGAGAAAGTTCGTCCAGGAGCTCCACGATCTTATTCTTGTTTGGCATGGTCAGGTTAAAGCCCTTGATCCCGCAGGCTTTCAGTCCTTCCACTGCCTGGGGAAGGGTCTCCTCTGTCACATCAAAACAGAGATACACATAATCAAGCCCGAGGTAACGAAATGCTTCATTGTGCATTAAAGGTGATACGCTGTGTGCCACTGGGCTTCCCAGAAGGCCGGTAAGCCCGGTATGTCCGGTAATATTGATCATTGTTCGATTCCCTCCTGTATCTCATAAAAATAGAATTTTTTTTTACGAAATATATAATAAAAAATATTTTAACACTATAAAAGTGCGAAAAATCAAATAAAATACACATATTTGTACGGAAATTTTATACATTTTTTTGTCGCTGATCCATAGAAAAAAATCTATAAAATGTCGATGCAGACAGAAAATGCCCCGATAAGTTTGAAGAATCGACATCCAACTTTGACAAAATATGCACAGAGCCTGCCCTATAATAAATGTACTTACCAAAGTTGAGAATCAATGGCAGATAAAACAGCAGTGGGGGAGTCTTATGTATCAGAATATATACATAGATATCGTTTTTATGACGAATTTCCTTATGGATTATATGCTTTTAAGACTTGTGGGAAATTTCTGCATCTTGACGGGAAACGCGTTAAGATGCGTGTTATCCGCTGCCTTTGGATCTTTTGTATCCTGCCTGCTTCTTTGTGTACCTTTTAAGATTATTTTTCCTGCTGCTGTACTGATCCATGGCGGCTGCGCTTTTTTTATGGCATCCTTTGCTTTTCGCCTGAAAAAAGGAGGCCTTCTTGCGAAAACCATTCTGGCTTTGTATTTCACAGCTTTTGTGGTAGGCGGGATCTATCAGGCACTGGAAACGGAAAGGACCATGACGGTGAAAACATTTCTGCTTTTTGTGGCAGGGATTTACGGTGCATTTTATACACTGGGGTGTGCAGCCGAGACCTTCCGATTTGGCAGAAGGAATATTTATCCGGTCACGCTTAAATATCAGGGGAAGATACAGCAGACATATGGATTTTTTGATACGGGAAACTTCCTTATGGATCCCGTGAAAAAACAGCCGGTATCTGTTATAAAACAGGAACTTCTGGGAAGCCTGGTATCGGAAGACTGGTAAAAAAAACTGATGGATATCAGAGATAAGCCAGAGGGACTGGAAAATACGGAGCTTGTCAGTCTGCAGCCACATTTTCTGAGTTGTCGTACCGCAGATGGAAAAAAAGGATTGCTGCTGGCAGTGGTTCTTGACGATTTCTGATCCAAACTCCCGGAAGGTGGTACATGTGGGAAAACCAGTGCTTGCCATAACATCCGAGCCCTCAGCTTTGGGAGAAGAGTACGGGATACTTTTGAATTCCAGACTATTAAATTAAGAAGGGGGCTTATATTATGAACAGAGCAGCTGTAAGATCTTATCCATTTCAGGTGATCCAGAGGTTTATGATCAATCGACCGGGAGATGTTTTTTATATTGGGGGAAATGACATCCTTCCGGCACCGCTGCCGGCGGAGCGTGAAGCTGAAGTGATAGCAATGCTTGGGACAGAAAAGGAAAAAGAGGCAAAGGCCGTTCTGATCGAGCATAATCTCCGGCTTGTGGTTTATATTGCAAAAAATTTGACAACACAGGAGTTAGTGTGGAAGATCTGATCTCTATCGGAACCATAGGACTTATAAAGGCTATCAATACATTTAATCCGGTAAAAAATATCAAACTTGCTACCTATGCATCCAGATGTATTGAAAATGAGATTTTGATGTACCTCCGGAGAAACAGCAAGACCAAGATGGAAGTTTCCATCGACGAGCCGTTGAATGTGGACTGGGATGGAAATGAGTTACTGCTTTCTGATATCCTGGGAACGGACGATGATGTGATCTCCAGACGTCTGAAGATGAGGTGGAGATCGCGCTTCTGGGAAAAGCCATCAGTAAAACTGACGAAGCGGGAGCAGATGATCATCCGTCTGCGTTTTGGAATCGGAAACCGGGAAGGAATGGAGAAAACACAGAAGGAGGTGGCAGATCTCCTGGGAATTTCACAGTCTTATATTTCACGCCTGGAAAAACGCATCATGAAGCGGCTGCGGAAAGAAATCGTGAAATATGAATAAATTAAAATAAAAAGTTTAAATATTTTAAAAGCGTTATTGAAGGATAGCGCTTTTTTTGATACCATTTTTATAAACGGGGGGATTCTTTGCAGGGGATATCAGAGGAACAGAAGAAGTCGAGGAGGTGCGTGGCGGGATGATCGATATTGAACACGCAAAGCAGGAATTTGAAAATTATCTGGATGAATACGACCGGCAGGATGAGCAGATCTATCTGAAGATCGAGCATACTTACGGTGTGGTGAAATACGCAGGGGAGATCGCCAGGAGGATGGAGTGTTCCAGGGAAGATGTGGAACTTGCAGAGCTGATCGGGCTGCTTCACGATATCGGACGTTGAACAGATCCGAAGATTTCACAGTTTTGAGCCGGGAACCATGGATCATGCAGTATTCGGGGCGGAACTTCTCTTCGGGGAGGAAAAGATGATCCGGCGTTTTTGTCCGTGAGGATCTGTTTGATGATCTGATCAATGCGGCGATCCGTAAGCACAGTGATTTTAAACTGGAAGGAATCCATGATGCCAGAACGTTGTTTCATGCAAAACTGATCCGGGATGCAGATAAACTGGATAACTGCCGGGTGAAACTGGTGGCATCCATTGAAGCCATGCGTGGAGTTCGAGGAACAGCCGGAGAAGGCTGATCTCGCCGGCAGTGTGGGAATCCTGTCTCAGAAGGGAGTCAGTATTATCTGCAGACAGACAGGTGCCGGTGGACTACTGGGTATCTTATCTTGCCCAGTACTATGATATTAATTTCCCGGAGACCTGTGAGATCATTGAAGAGGAGGATTATATTACCAGGATCGCCAGCCGGCTGACTTACAAAGAGCAAGACACCAGAGACAAGATCCGTATTCTCACGGAAGATCTGAACCGGTATCTGGAAATGCCGGCGGTGTCTGTGAAAGAGTAGAGACATAGTGGGGCAAAAAAGAATCAGGGAAAAGCAGAAACAGACGTTGACTTAAAGACTAAAATTAACTATAATACAGCTAAAATTAGCTTTATAAAATAAGCGCAGAAGCGTTGACAGGTTTTGGGGAAGTCATAAAGTCAGATCGTAAAGATCCGCTTAATAATATAAAAAAGGAGAAGGCACATGTCAGTTACGTTTAATGAAGAGAAAAAGATCTTCCGTCTTGATACGGAAAAAAGCACCTATGTGATGGGGGTAAGCCCGGAAGGTTTTCTGGGACATATTTATTACGGGGACAGACTTTTTATGGAGGCAGACAATTATCTTCTTCGAATGGAAGAGCCGCCGTATACACCATCGGTAAACAAAAGAGAGAAATCAGCATTCCTTGATTTCTTTCCCATGGAGTATCCAACCGGAGGATCGGAGATACCGGGAAAGCTGCCTGAATATCCGAAATGCAGCCGGAAATATGGGATGTGAGCTGCATTACACAGGACATGAGATCTATAAAGGCAAAAAAGGACTGAAAGGGCTTCCGGCATCTTTTGCCACAGAGGATGAGGCAGAAACACTGGAGATTACCCTGAAAGATGCAGATCTGGATCTCGAGGTGGTCCTTTCCTATACTGCCTTTGAGAAAGAAAATGTAATTACGCGAAGCGTCCGTGTACAGAATCAGGGAAAAGAAGATCTCCGCATCGAGAAGATCTTAAGTGCCTGCCTGGATATGGACAATGAGAATTTTTCCATGCTGTCTCTTCACGGAACCTGGGCAAGAGAGCGTCACATCCAGACAGGAGAGCTCCATTACGGAAAACAGGTGATCTCTTCCGCGAGAGGAGAGTCCAGCCACCAGGAACATCCGTTTATTGCCCTTGTGACAAACGGAACCGAGCAGGAAAACGGTAAAGTTTACGCCATGCATTTCGTGTATTCCGGAAACTTTATGGCGGAGACAGAGCTGTGCCAGTTTGATAACCTCCGTATGACTATGGGAATCAATCCGGAGGAATTTTCCTGGCTCCTTACACCGGGAGAGGAATTCCAGGCACCGGAGGTGGTTATAGTTTACTCCGGAAACGGTCTTGGAGCGATGACAAGAAGTTATCATGACTTTTACCGGAACCATCTCATCCGCAGCAAATTTAAATATGAGAAACGTCCGATCCTGATCAACAACTGGGAGGCTACATATTTTGATTTTAATACGGACAAGCTTCTTGACATTGCCAGAGAGGCAAAAAAATGTGGCATTGAGATGCTGGTCATGGATGATGGATGGTTCGGAAAACGTAATTCCGACAACTGTTCTCTTGGTGACTGGAAAGTCAACGAAGAGAAGATCACAGGCGGCCTGAAACATCTGGTAGATGAAGTAAACAAGATCGGCCTCAGTTTGGAATCTGGTTTGAGCCGGAGATGATCTCACCGGATTCTGACCTTTACCGTGCACATCCGGACTGGGCGATCCAGATCCAGGGCCGTGAGGCAACCCAGAGCAGAAACCAGTATGTTCTGGATTTATCCAGACCGGAAGTAAGAGATTATGCCTACGAATGTGTGGCATCTGTTCTTCGAAGTGCAAACATTGCCTATGTGAAATGGGATATGAACCGTCAGCTTTCTGACCTTGGCAGCAGCTATCTTCCCAAAGAAAGACAGCAGGAGCTTTTCCACAGATATGTGCTTGGTGTTTATGAGCTTCAGGAGAGACTGGTTACGGAGTTTCCGGATCTTCTTCTTGAGAACTGCTCCGGCGGCGGCGCACGTTTTGATCCGGGAATGCTTTATTACAGCCCGCAGATCTGGTGTTCCGACAATACGGATGCAGTGGAGCGTCTGATGATCCAGGAAGGAAGCGCACTGATATATCCCCTTTCTGTGATCGGTGCCCATGTCAGCGACTGCCCGAACCACTCTGTGGGACGTGTGACACCATTTGAGACAAGGGGCCATGTGGCTCTTGCAGGAACCTTCGGCTATGAGCTGGATATCACAAAGATCCCGGAGGAGGACAGAGCGCTGATTCCGGAGCAGACGGCAACCTACAATAAATACAGACACCTGATCCAGCAGGGAGAGTATTACCGGATCGCATCCTACCGGGAAAACCATAAATATGACTGCTGGGCACTTTCCTCACAGGACAAAAAAGAAGTGCTGGTAACTTATGTACAGGTACTTGGCGTACCAAACAGCCATTCCAGAAAAGTATTTCTGAGAGGCTTTGATCCGAAGGTAACATACAGACTGGAAGGAACAGAGGAAACTTACACAGGAGAGATGCTGATGAAGGGTGGATTCCTGATGAAAGATTTCTGGGGCGATTTCAAGAGCAGACTGTATCATTTTACTGCAAAATAAAAACAACGGCATTTTAGGCCAGTAGTATAACGACTCAGAGAGGCACTGTAAAAGTAACAAAAACAGTGCCTCTTTTTTTGTGCGTATTAGACAAAGTTAAGTACATTGCAAAATTAATGGGCTGATCAGGTTGATATTTAGCTAAAAAGATATTAAAATTTAGCTAAATAAAAACAAATAAACATTCTACTTACTTAAATGTGAAGAATGTCAGGAATTGTGACGAGGAGAACCTATGCGGAAATCCGAAGTAAGAAAATGGCCGGAAATGGACCGGCAGCAGAAAATACAATATCTGAAAGACTATTATCTCCTTCCGGCAGTGGGAGTGATCCTTCTTATTGCTGTGGCAGTATCCCTGATATGGCATGTGGCAAGGCCGAGAACGGAGAATCTTCTCTATGCGGCAGTGATCGATGAATCTCTGGATGAGAAGAAACTTGCACAGGTTACAGCGGATATGAGTAATCTTCTGGGAGCAGATGGAAAACGGAAAACCGTGCAGATCGATGTGGTGATCCTGGATCGGGAGCTGTTTGAGGAATATGCAGGTTATGGCTATTTTGAAAGCCTGGATGAGGTAACAGAAGAAGACCTGGAGAAAAAATACGGGGAATCTTATCAGTATGCAGTCGGTTATAAAGAGGATGACGAGGTTTCCTTTGAGGATCATGAAACCGGTCAGGGAGAGGTGAAACCTTACGGGATCAGTCTTTCCGGGGACAATCGGTTCACGGAGATGTCGGAATATATCAAAGATCCGGTATTTGCAGTAGCGGTTGGAACGAAAAAATCCGGAGAACGCACTGAAGTTTCTGGAGTATCTGATGGAAGAATGAGTGGCCGGTCGGATATTTGCAATCCATATTCGTTACGCAGATCTACATCGAATAACGGTGAAGTAATTATTTGGTTAAATATTTCTTTTTGGGGAGGAAAAGATAATGGCTTTTAAAGATAATTTTCGCGGCGACAGTGCTTACACACAGATCATGACAAAGATCTTCAACATTTTCTGGCTGAGCATCCTGTGGCTTTTTGTGCTGTATCCCGGTGATCACCATCGGCGCATCTACCATTGCTCTGTACTATGTGATGCTGAAGCTTGTAAAAGATGAAGAAACCACTGTGACAAGAGAATTTTTCCATTTCTTTTAAACAGAATTTTCTTCAGTCATTACCGGTAACTGTGATCGTTCTGGTGGTGGTTGTGGTGCTGGTCGCGGATTTTCATATCCTGGGAGCAGCAGGAAGGGCACAGGGAGCTTCTTTTATGTACGGCTTCTGTATTGTTCTCGGGATTATCTGCGCAGCAGTCTTTTCCTATGTATTTCCGCTTCTTGCAAAGTTTGAGAATACGGTAAAAAAGACATTTGAGAACGGTGCCAGACTGGCAGCCAGCCACATCGGACAGACTCTTGTGATCACAGTTGTGAATCTTTTTCCTGTGCTCTGGTTTCTGATCTCTCCGCAGACCTTTTCCGCGATCTTCTGGATCTGGGTATTTGTGGGCGGCGGTGTGCAGGCATTTGTGAATTCGCTGTTTCTGGTGAAGATCTTTGACCGGCTGGCAGAAGCGTAACCAGAAAAAACTGACGGGATATAAGGTTTTGATATTGGATATTTGACGGGAAAGTAAAGTCACATGGACTGCTTCATAGGAAGGCTGTGTGCGGGAAATTTCCAGTTAAGTATTGTAAAAAATAATAAAAATCAGGGAGGATGTAAAAAGATGAGTTATCAGGAAACCTACAAAAAGTGGTGCACAGACCCGTACTTCGACGCGCAGACCCAGGAGGAACTGAAAAAACTTGAGGGGAACGAAAAAGAGATCGAGGACCGTTTTTACCGTCAGCTGGAGTTTGGAACCGGCGGACTCCGCGGAATGATCGGAGCAGGAACCAACCGTATGAATATCTATACTGTGCGTCAGGCCACACAGGGACTTGCCAATTATATCATTGCCATGAACGGTCAGGACAAAGGCGTTGCCATTGCCCATGATTCCCGTATCATGTCACCGGAGTTTGCAAGAGAGGCAGCGCTCTGCCTGAATGCAAACGGCATCCATACCTATCTTTTTGAGTCACTTCGTCCAACACCGGAGCTTTCCTTTGCAGTACGGGAACTTGGCTGTATTGCCGGTATCGTGATCACAGCCAGCCATAACCCGAGAGAATACAACGGATACAAAGTATACTGGGAAGACGGTGCCCAGATCACACCGCCTCATGATAAAAACATTCTTGCAGAAGTGGCAAAAGTAACGGATTTTTCCATGGTAAAAACAATGGAAGAGGATGAAGCCAGAGCAGAGAACCTGTTCAGCATCATTGGAACCGATTTTGATGACAAATATATCGCGCAGCTGAAAAAACAGAGCATCCACCCGGAGATCATCCCGGAGGCTGCCAAGGATATGAAGATCGTTTACACACCACTTCACGGAACCGGAAATATTCCTGTCCGAAGAGTTCTCCGTGAGCTTGGTTTCACACAGGTTTATGTTGTGGAAGAGCAGAAAGTTCCGGACGGAAACTTCCCAACAGTTCCATATCCGAATCCGGAGGACAAAAAATGCCTGGACACTTGCCCTTGAGCTGGCAAAAAAAAGTAGATGCAGATATTATTCTTGCCACAGATCCGGATGCAGACCGTCTTGGTGTCCATGCAAAAGATACGAAAACCGGTGAAATATGTAAGTTTTACCGGAAACATGTCCGGCATGCTCATCGCCGAGTATATTTTGCGGGAGCGTACAAAAACAGGCACCATGCCGGAAAATCCTGCACTTGTTGAGACCATTGTTACTACAGATATGGCAAAAGCTGTTGCAAAAGAATACAACACAGCTCTGATCGAAGTGCTGACAGGCTTTAAGTATATCGGGGAGCAGATCCGCCTGTTTGATGAGACAGGAAGCCATCACTACGTATTCGGACTTGAGGAGAGCTACGGCTGTCTGGCAGGAACCTATGCAAGAGATAAAGATGCGCCGGTTGCAGTGATGATGCTCTGCGAAGTTGCCGCATACTACAAAACTTCAGGGAAAAAACGCTCTGGGGATGCCATGGTGGAACTGTATGAGAAATATGGTTACTACAAAGAAGACCTTGCAACAGTAACCCTGAAGGAATCGACGGTTCCCAGAAGATCACAGCCATGATGAATGCCTTCCGTGAGAATCCGCCGAAAGAGCTTGGTGGGTTCAAAGTCCTTGCATGCCGCGATTACAAGAGTGACTGCCGCAGGGATATGATCACAGGAGAAACCACATCCACAGGACTTCCCACATCCAATGTTCTCTATTATGAGCTGGAAAACAATGCATGGTGCTGTGTTCGTCCTCCGGAACTGAGCCAAAGATCAAATACTATTTCGGTGTAAAAAGGCGAAAACTTTAAAGATGCCGAGGAGAAAACTTGAGGCTTTGAAAAAGGCGATGACAGAGTAAAGAAGCTTATAATTTAACCAAATAAACTGCGGAGCAGTTATTTGGTTATGAGCAAATAGCGAAGCGGATTGCGAATATCCGCTTGACAATTGTTAAAACCTCTTGATTTTGCGGGACATCTATGATAGCGTTAAAACAGAATATATAGTAAAAAAGAGGTTAAAAAATGGCTAAAGCAGTCAGACTTGCAGATATAGGAAAGAAACTGAATGTCAGTACCGTGACCGTGTCCAAGGCTCTTTCCGGTCAGAAGGGCGTCAGCGAGGAACTACGGGCAAAGATCATCCAGCTGCAGATGAGATGGGATATCAGAAAAG
>ENA-OQCD01000525-OQCD01000525.1-human-gut-metagenome-genome-assembly--contig:-NODE-525-length-10793-cov-1.926027_pt1 | contig 10793 bp, 15 predicted proteins | sample MGYA00242755_ERZ504571 | MGnify/ENA primary metagenome ERZ504571 (study PRJEB26092, sample SAMD00036274) | human gut metagenome | host: Homo sapiens | study: EMG produced TPA metagenomics assembly of...
GAGAAAGAACCGCTATACCCCTGAAAACGACCAAAACGTCCGTATGACCATTCTGTACGGTTACCTTCCACTACCTTGCCGTCTTTATCAAACTCATAAGCATACGTAGCAAACTGGGCGTCATATTAAAAGTATAACTCTTGGTCAGTTTCAAGCGCAGATTCATACTCAAATTTCCCCAAGGTTTCTCTTTAGCCGCCGCATTATAGGAAATACTGGCTCCCAACTGGTCAATCAAGCTGATTTTCTTCACTCCGGTAGTATCCGCATCGGATTTCACTTTCATTTCCACATTATTATCTATAGAGAAAGTGAAATTCTCGGATTTACCACTGGGCGAGAAAGAGTAAGGCAAACCTTCATATGGATTATAAGTCTGAGTACGTACCTCTCCATCCGTATCAGTATAAGTATACGTTCCCACATATCCATACCTAGACGTACTGAAATCCGGCGCATAACTCATGCTCACCGAAGGAGTAAAGACGTGACGGATCATTTCAATCTTGTCGCCAAACAATTTCTTCCACGGTTTGTAGAAACCATACATCTTGGTATTCACCTGCAAGCTCAAATCATAGTTATACACACGGTTGAAACCATTGATTGTATCTCTCCGCACATTATTAGGTGCCGACGGATCATAACTCTGCTCCACCTTGCGCATATACCAGCGCTCGGTATAGTTGAAAGAAGGCACAACGTTGATATATTTAAACAAAGTGAATGTAGCGCTGATAGGAATCTTATGCTGCATACCATTAGTCCATTTATTCAAACCCTGCTTCAGAATCAGATTATCCTTGGTATTAATCGAGTTCGTCATCTGGCCGGTATATTGGAGTGAGATTTTCTCATACCAACGTTCATCACCTACCGCTTTCTTACGCTTGAACGGATAAATACGGTTCAATGAAATATTCAAATCCGGCAACGTCACACTGATAGAAGAGTCACGCGTATTCTGAGAGATATTGAATGTACTGGACAGATTCAATCCTATTTCGGGGAAATTGCGCGAATAACTCACACTAGACGTCTTGGTGTTATTTGAATACTGCTGCGGGTTGTACAAACTACTCAGGTTACGCTGGTCATAACTACTGGTCGCAAAGTTCACATTCGCCGAAAAAGAGCTGTTAGGGTTAGCCTTGGCATCCTGTCTGTGACTCCATGCAATTCTGAAATCTTTTGTAACCATATAGTCCGGCATATTCTTCTCACCGGTTTTCGTTACCAGATAACTGGCATTGAAATTACCGCTATATTTATATCTCTTGTTATAATTAGACTGCACGGACAGTCCCCATGAACCTTTCGTAAAGATCTCACCCAACACTTTCAAATCCATACGGTCACTGATGGCGAAATAATATCCCCCATCACGCAAATAAAAACCACGATTCATTTCATCACCGTATGTAGGCATAATGAATCCTGACGAATAACTGCTGTTAAACGGAAAAAAATCCGAAAGGAATAGCGATAGGCAACGGCACATCCTCCACCACCAGCTGGGCAGGACCGAAAACCACATTTTTTCTTAGGACGCACTTTCGCCATGGAAAGTTTCAGATAGAAGTGAGGATGTTCGTGATTATCACACGTAGTATATCGTCCGTGACGCAAATAAAGTTCATCATTAGCACCTTTCTTCGACTCCTCACTGGTAACGTATCCTTCCCCCTGCTGAGTAACGATATTATTAATGAACCCCTTCTTCGACTTGAAGTTATAACGCATGATTTTTGACTCATACGGAGTCTCGCCATCCTTAAAGACAGGAGTACCTTTTTCCACGCCAGCCGAGTCGGGAACACCACGGGCATACACCGTACTGCTATCCATGTTCATTGTAATCACGCAGAGGTCAACTCTATTTTCTCATAGTTCACCTTACCGTCACCATACAGATGGGCATATCCGCCCTCAGTGAATACGATAGAGTCATTTGCTTCATAAATAACAGGCGCATCCAACGGCTGCTTCTTTTTAGGTGCAACCGTATCAATAGACAACGTATCTACCAAAGTAACTATCTACTTTCAGGGAATCATTGCCGGATGCAGAATTCCGCTTTCTGCGTTGAGCACCCGTACTTAAAGAAAGCAACAGGCATGCAAATAGTAGTAGGAATGTTATAAATCTATGTCGTTTTAGTGGCGTCATTCACAAATCATTTACGCTTTTGAGGGGCAAAATTAAGCATTATCCGCCAATAATGAACTATTTAGCGGATATTTAATTTATTTTTAAGGCTTACAAGAAACATTCGCACCAATGGTTAAAACGGATTATCCCATCTTCCCCATAACGTGAAATACTCTTTAACGCCTTCTCCACGCTCTTTTCCCTGTCCAGATGCGTCTTTGAGAAAAACTTGTCGGCAAAGCAAATAACCTGTTCTTCCAGCGAAACCGGAACCATATTCCGATGAGGAACAGGCAACTGCTGGTCAATAATACTTTGCAAAGACATACCCGCTCCCGTATGTCTCTCACAGACCAATGCATGACGCGGAAATCCTTCTTTCCGCATCAGATCAGCCCCCAAATATCCATGACAAATATAAGAATAAGATCCGAAACAACAAATACCATCAGCATCTGTCATAAAAATACCGATATCGTGCAGCATTGCCGCTTCTTCCAAAAAATTGCTTGTCCAGATTCAATTCCGGATGCTTGCCGGCAATCCATAACGCTTTATCGGCCACCGAACGGCTATGCGTCAGCAGGATATGTTTCAGTTCATTATCTTCAGGATAATATTTATTAATGATAGCAAGTGCGTCCATTCTCAATTAAAATTCTTATTTTTGTGCAATATTACAAAATAATCACCACATATCATGAAAACAAAAATACATTTTCCTATACTGCCTCTTGTTTATCTGCAACGCCGTGACCGCGCAAAAGGTTATCACCGGAGCCGAACAGATGGACCGTCTCTTACCTATATTAAAAGGGAAGCGTGTAGCATTGGTTGTAAACCAAACCTCCAAAGTAGGAGAAACCCATCTGTTGGACACCCTGCTTGCAGCGCATATACAAATAAAAAAGGTATTCGCTCCCGAACACGGCTTCCGGGGTGATGCCGATGCCGGAGAAACCATCAGGAACGGAAAAGATACCCGCACGGGAATACCCATCCTGTCCCTTTACGGTAAAAATAAGAAACCTACAGCCACACAGCTACAGGACATAGACCTGATTGTGTTCGACATTCAGGATGTAGGTGCCCCGTTTCTATACCTATATCAGCACCATGCAGTATGTAATGGAAGCTTGTGCCGAGAACCGGAAACAACTGGTCATCACAGACCGGCCCAATCCTTGTGATTACGTGGACGGCCCTGTGCGACAGAAAAACCAGAAAAAGTTTTTGTGGGTATGCACGCCATCCCCCATTTTACACGGTTGCACTGTAGGCGAGCTGGCTCAAATGATCAATGGCGAAGGCTGGCTGCCCAATGGCAAAAAATGCGCGTTGACCGTCATCCCCGTGGAAGGCTGGAAACACGGACAACCCTATTCGCTTCCGGTAAAACCCTCTCCCAACCTGCCCAACGACCAAGCAATTGCCTTATATCCTTCACTCTGCCCGTTTGAAGGTACAGCCATCAGTGTGGGCAGAGGTACTCTTTATCCTTTTCAAGTAATCGGTTCACCGGATATCCGCATCTCCTCCTTTTCTTTCAGACCGGAAGCCTTGGAAGGCTTTGATAAGAATCCGATGTATAAAAACCAATACTGCTATGGCAATAATCTCCGCCATATCACCGCCCCGAAAGGATTCTCTTTAAAATACATCATCACCTATTATCAAGCTTATCAAGACCTTGGAAAAGCGGACAAGTTCTTTACCCGCCCACAATGGTTCGACCTGTTGATAGGGAACCGTACCGTAAGGGAACAAATCACGAAAGGAGCCAGTGAAGAAGAAATCCGTGCAGGATGGCAGAATGAACTGGAAGCCTACAAAAAGATGAGAGAGAAATACCTGCTTTATGAATAATATTTCCTTCCAAGCTGACAGTTTTCGTCAAAAAAGGAGACAACAACCCAATCTATTCAGGACACGCAGCACCATTCCTCTGCATCCACCAAGCCCCAACCACAAACGGCTTTCCAACCGCCAACACATGGAATCCGTTTCAATCTTCTTTCCGGAAGGCCTGCATACCTTTCTCACCACCCCGATGATATCCGTGTCCTCACATTCCTCATAAAAAACGACAAACGCCATCTCCCTGCATCAAATAACGACTGCCTCTTTTTTGAATAATCCGATGCAATACATACCGGTCTGTCTGCCGGAACAGAATGACATCAAAAAAGTTTCAACTCCTCCTTATCATACGGCCCCACCACCACTTCATCCTTCCCATTTCTCAGTAAAGGCATCATGGAATTGCCTTTCACCCGGAACTTCACACTCCTGCCACTTTTGATTTCCGACTCCACCCACGCAAAGAAACATTCATTCGCTATCCGCTTCATACCCCATCTCCATATAAAGTACGACATACTAATTTCACCGCCTCCGCATCGGGCAAACACTCCAGATGATAAACAGGAATGGATGAAACCATCTTTTCCAACAGACTACAAACCCCACAGTATAATTCCTCCTCGTATGCAAATGCAGGAGGAGCAGACGGATGCAAAGCTGCATAAGCCTGCAAAGTGTTCAATCTCCGTATCTTGTTATACGGTGCCTGTGACAAACGTACACATCCGGCCAACGGATAACGCTCCGCCTTATAACAAGGAGTCTTCCCACTCCACGGGCTGCCATATACCCACACGCCCCCCTCTTCATAACGCACAATGGGACTGTCATCATTCAGCAACTTACTTCCTGCTATATTTTCCCTCCACAAACGAGTATGGGTACTTTTGCCGGTTCCGCTTTCACCTAAAAAAAGAACCGCTTTCCCCTTATAAACAATACAACTGCCATGCAAGGCAACCGTATCTTTCCGTACCGTCATCAGGCCATACCCCATCCATAAGGCAAACCTTACAAGACGGGGAGAATAATTACCATATAAACAGATACCTCTCCCGGTTCCACCCACGTCCGGAGATAAAGCGACGGTTCTCCCTGCGGAGCCAGTTCCAACAAAAAGCTATCCCCACTCACACCGAAAGTACCGGTTACATCTTCATATCCGAACCCATAGGACTTTCTCTTAAAAGCCGGAAAATCCCAACCGTTTCCCTCCCAAACAGTAAAATCCGGCAACCAAGCACCCTCATATACATCTTTTGCCGAAACCAGATCCGGTTCAACAAAGAGTAAACCGCTGATACCATCACCCGCCTCCATCAACCTTTCGTCCGGCCAATGCGAAGCAAGTGGCCACCTATTTTATAAATTCGATCCATTGTCTTTTCCATTTAATCTGATTACACGATGACAATACGCCAACGAACTTTCCTGATGGGCTATCGTAAGAACAGTCAGCCCCCTACACTCCTTCATCAGACCGAGAAGCATTTCATTGACAGCCCGTTCAGTCTCATTATCCAATGCAGAAGTAGCCTCATCCAGTAGAAGCACCTCCGCTTTCTTATACAAAGCACGGGCTATGCCTACCCGTTGTTTCTGACCTCCCGAAAGCCTTCCTCCCCCTTCACCCAAAGGAGTATCCATTCCTTGCGGCAATTCATCCACCCAAGCATCCAATCTCACCAGCCTCACTATCTCCGCTACCCGTTCCTTATCTATAGACCGGCATCCCAAAGCAATGTTTTCCGCCAAGGTCCCATCCAGCACAAACACTTCCTGTTGCACATATCCCACCCTGCGATGCCATTCCTGCCTCGGCACATCGGCAAGCGGCCTGCCATCTATCCGAATAGCACCTTTATCCGGAGTGATAAATCCCCAAAAGCAGATTAAACAAGGTAGATTTACCCACGCCACTCTCACCACAGATACCTACATATTCCCCCCTTACGAATAGTACAACAAAAGTCCTTTAGAACCTCTTTACTTTCAGGATAAGCATAGGTGAGGTGTTCCTACCGTATCTCTTTTTGAAAAGAAAACGCTTCCTGCCCCCATGATGGAGAAACTGCTTCTATCCCCTTATCCCCCAACCCTTCCTCTATAATCCGCAGAGAATAGACCGCATTCTGTACTTGTGTCCAACCACCTAAGATGCCGCGCAAAGCGGGTAACAGCCGGAAAGCCGCCACAGCAAAGACACCTACCAGCGCTTTGATATCCCCTGTTCCGAAAACGGTGAGCAAGGTCAGCCCCGATATGACCGCCATTTCGGAAAGGCAAAGAGGAAGATGCTGTATCGTTTCCAGTTTCAAACGGCTCTCACTGATTTTCCTTACCCTCTGGGCGAATGCCTGCTGAAGAAAAGGAAACGCCGCATTCAGTTCCAATTCGGCATACCCTTTCATCGTTTCCGTGACCAGCCGGGATTGCTCACGACGAGCCTGCTGCTCCTGCTCACCATAACGGCGCATCGGTTTCCTGATCCCCCATCCGTAAATCAACATAAAAGGCAGAAAGGCAATATACAGCATCAGTACCGTCAACGGAGCGTAAACCAACAAAAGCTGCCGTCACCCAAAAAAACAAGCAGCAGTTTCTCCTGTCATGCGAAGCAAGGGGGAAAGAAGGTTTAAAGAAAAAGCATAACAGATATAGTTCACCTCATATCCCAGCCGGATACTCCCCCTGCTGCGTATAAACAATAATCCCCGTTGATAGTAAGAAGTAAAGAGAGAAAAGCTGAGCCGACGGTAAAGAGACATCAGAAAATGGTTTTGAAAACGTGAAAGCCCCGCTGCCAAAGCGTTTTTTCACCAAAATAAAGACTATTGCCACCAGACAAAATAACAGGGCGGCATCTTTATCCCTCCCGTCATCCAACAGAAAAAACAAGACAGGCAACAGGGCAGCGAGTCCGGCAAAGTCAAGTAATGCGCAAAGAAATACGGCACAAACCACCCTTATCCCCATTTTCCTTTCATCAGGCAACAACAAACGGCAGATTCTTTTCAACATAAACCGCTTATTTTCGTTCCGTCTGGAAGATGGTATGGGGAGAGCGCAGATGCAACAGAATAGAATTTCCAACCCATTTGCACAGTGAAATGCGCAACACGCTGTTGCACGCACGATGAGTATGCAGCATACGTTTGGTTTTATAAACCAGAATGCCCCATTTATTCTTCGCCGGAACTGACATCGTATAGGGTAGACGGATGATTTCCCGTAAGATTTCCTCCGCCAACTCTTCTCCTCCATATACAGGAACGGAAGTTCCTAAATAATCATTACAAAGGTGAGTCATTGCCAGCATCATATTTCTAAAACGAATATCCGTCACTTCCTCAGGAATATGCAGGCCGTATCTATTCAGCAGGCAAGCCCAGTCGCAAAGATGATGAAGCGCCAGCCGCGTGCGTAATGCTGGGCGGCATGAAAAGCGAGAAATACAGTATTAAAAGTGGAAGATGGAATGAAAATGGGGTATTTTCCGTCCAATTCCGCCGATACGGGTTGTAGCAGTTCTTGAAGGAGCTTATCCATCTTCACCGCTATATGGTATGTTTCCGAATTAATGAAGGTTTTATGATTCTCTATCGGAATACCTTTATAGTAAAACATACTATGCTTTCGGAGTGTTCAAAGTCTACCTCTATTCCTTTTTCTTCCATTAACCGGTCTGCCAGCCGGTTGGCCTCGGCATCACTTTTCCGGGAATGGTCTGCCGAATAAGTGAAGATGTCTATATCTCCCCCTTCCCTGTGCGAAGGAATGGGATAATAGGTGGAGAGGCCCACTCCTTTCAACTGGACCGTGGTAATGCCATGTATTTTATAAAAAAGCTGAAAGTTCGGCTATGGTATGGCAGTACCGCCGGTAGCGTTTTTTCATAGTTCTCTACCGCCATCGCCCAGTTTAATTTCAAAGCCTCGGGGGTTGCAAACAGGCCGGCAGGGTCTGTATTCCGTCCCATGCCAAGGCCATCACTCCCTGAGTGCAAGCTAGTTTGTAACACGCTGCCAAAGGGCAGGAGATATATCGGTAAAAAGGATTTCACTAACCGGCTTTGTGCTGTTCAACGCGGATCGGAGCAAGGCAAATAGCATTTGCTCCGGTTTATCGAGTATTATATCCATTGTTATATCAATCAAGTAAGGCTGAACATTTTTTTTTAGTGCATCTGCCCAAATCACCACATCTCTTTCGGCCTGCTCTTGAGGAATATGATAAGATTCCACCAACACCAAGGCTGCCTCTTGTAAAGTGAAATCCTTTCCCGAAAGTCGTTTCCAAAGTAAGCAAGCGGAAAAATTAAAGGAAATAATACGGGTCAAATCAGTATCGGGAACACCTTGGTTCACAATTATTGTTTCTCCGGCTATGGAGCGGAGTTTGAAATGGGGATTAAGTTTCATAATCTTCTAATCTTAAAAAAAGAAAGCCGCCCGACCTTTCGAGACAGGACGACCTTCTTTTATTACAAATCACTTTCTGCCATGACTAATAACATGATAGCAAATAATTCTCTTATTTTATATAACTATCCCAACCGGTTCCTTTAAAAGAAGGAGTACCAGTCACGTTAATGATAGAGGAAGCATCTGTTATCGATGAATCAACAACCAAATTGCCGTTAAAAGTACCACCCTCAATATTCAATTCCATAGGTTCGGTGTTTCCGGTACTTTTTTGATAATTCCACGTTACCATTAATAATACTAGTACCTTTAACAGTTACTTTAACTCCGTCAGTGTAGGTTGAATAGCCGCAAACATCAAATGCATATGCACCAGTTCCGGCATTAATCGTAGTATTGTTAATCAAAATATTACCACAATTGTTACTCAATACATATAAGGCATTTAGCCCCCTCACTGTCATAGCATCCAACGTCAAATTACAGTAGTTCTGAATCATAATTTTATCATTATCACTTGCCAGTGTTCCGTTTTTCATAGTAACGGTAGAACCTTTCAACAATTGACAACTGTTCGTTTCTGTGCCAGCCGAGCCAACGGTCGGTTTAGCAAGTGTAAGCACATGGTTGTTCAAGTCCAATTCTACAGATTGTCCACTTTGCGTTTTAAAGCCATTACAAGTAGCGTCTCCATTCAAACGTATCTTCACGTTAGCATTACCGCTTAAGTATAAAAGTGCGGACGGATCGGAAAAAGTACCACCGGTAACAGCCAGCGATGCACCTGCACCAACCACATAGATCTTGCCATTCAGTGTTCCACCACTGATAGTCATCTGTCCCAAGTCATTGGCTGCACCATTATGACCTTCATTATCCACCACATACTGAGCGGAACCAGTCGTATTGAATGTACCTCCTTTGATTTCAGTCACATGATGATTCTGTACGGTTGCCTGAGACATATTGGTGAACGTACCGTCGTTGATGACAAGCCGGGCTCCATCATCATTTTTAATAGTATTAAGACCTCCGGCAAATGTACCACCGTTTATGATAAGTGAAGGATTCTGATGATTGGTACCACTTACATATCCATTTCGCGGATTCGTATTGGTATAATCATAATACCCATTGGCTATCATCGAAGAATAATGCCCGTTTTGCGATATCTCCACATTTGGATTAATCGTCATCTCGCCATGATTCAGAATATTATAATAACTGTTACCACCAGAGCTTTCTGAGTTCTGACCGTTTTCCTTACTTCTAATATAGGTTCCGTCATTAAGAATTACTGTACCGTTATTATAGATACAAGCTTTCCCGTGACTTACATTATCCACTGTACCATTTCCGTTGATTGTCAGTTTACTATCCTTGTTTACAGTAAATGTATCACCAGATTTGTTGGTGATTTTATGACCGTTCAAATTGATGATAACTTCCTTTGTTGCGGAAATAGTAAAATCTCCCGTCAAGTCTGTGGCAAGAGTATAAGTTCCACCATTTTTTGCGACATTTTGCAAGTCGGCTACGGCAGCATCAACTACTTCAAATGCATCATTACCGGACAGATTGGGTAATTCAGCACCCTCTTCTTTATAAATAATGACAGTTGAAGTGTTACCGCTTTCACGACTGATGGCTGTTACTTTGGCACCACTCTTCACTCTTACATTACCGGCTTTTACCTTCAATGTATTAACAGTAATTCCTTTACCTAGAACCAATGTGTTTGCAGCAGTAGTTGCCGTTACTTCATCATAAGTAGCAGTTTCGCCATTGGCAGCCAAAGTTACGGTAGAAGAAGGCAGATCTATCTCAAATTTAGGCGCAGTATCTAATTGCGGTACAGATACCAACACGTTTTCAGGTGCAGCTGTACCACCAGTACCAGTGCTCTCTTCTTTAATGGCAACAGCATTTGTTGTAGAAATATTTTCAAAGGATATGCTGACATTTTCTGCCGGTGTACTTTTTTTCGGTATTGAAACTGTAGGACTGGTTTCAGTTGAAGCCACATCAGCCACAGAAACAGAATTGGTTTCTTTTAAAGCATCGGCTACCTCTGATACACTTTCAACTGTTGTCGGTACACTTCCGGATACTTCGTCCAACGTTATAGTGTGGTATAACGTTCGTTAGTTTAGCATCTAAAGCTTTTGTCTTTTAAGACCTGGCTTGTAGCGCCATTACCAATGGAAAGTTCCAAGGTAGGATACTCGGCTACAGGCAACGGGAAATAGAATGTTTTACTGGTCACGACGTCACTGCTGGCAGCAAAGTTTATAGTTATGGAAGAGGAATTTGACGTTTCTGTGGTTGTCAATGTAGGTATACCTTTGGAGAATG
>ENA-OQCD01000526-OQCD01000526.1-human-gut-metagenome-genome-assembly--contig:-NODE-526-length-10783-cov-1.924737_pt1 | contig 10783 bp, 16 predicted proteins | sample MGYA00242755_ERZ504571 | MGnify/ENA primary metagenome ERZ504571 (study PRJEB26092, sample SAMD00036274) | human gut metagenome | host: Homo sapiens | study: EMG produced TPA metagenomics assembly of...
TCTAAAAACGAGGAGTTAAAGAATAACCTTTAAAAAAGGGGTTGTGTCAAAACGTGGATAATGCTGTCGTTTTAGTTCGTAGGGGCGAGGTTTGCTCGCCCGAAAACAGTTTGTTTTGTGTCTTCGGGCAGGCGAACCCTGCCCCTACAACTGAGATGGGATAGCCCGGTTTCGTTTTGACACACTTCCCATGCTGCAAAAAAGACTTTGATGTTTTCCAAAAAGACCTTGATGTTTAAAAAAAGCCTCAAAGTCTTTTTAAAAAAGGTCGTTGTGTTTTCAGAAAAGCTCGGCATCTTTTTAATAAAGCTCGGTATGTTTTTCATGTAGGGGCAGATTGCATCATCCCCTCATTAAGCCGGTCATCCTTCTTTTCCGTTCATCCTTACATTTTAATTAAAACACTCACATAATCAGTCGGTTAAGAATGACAGGACATCCCCTCATCCTCCCTTCAGCCGCGCTCCCGAGTCCCTTCACAATCCCTTGTGTACTTTCTACACCTCTTTTCAGCCTGCCCCTACAAGCAAAATGCAAGAAAACGTGACAATATGATTGAAATGTATACTTATTTCTCATAAAAGACTATGGTTTGTCCGCTTTTAACAAAGAAAAAGCACTGATAAACAACAAAATAACCTCTTTCAAGAGCACAAATTCGGGGTCACAAAAGCATAAAGGTGGTCCCTGGACCTAGTGAGCCTAAATAAGACAGTCAACACACTGTTATTCAACACTTTGACTACATCACCACTTTGCAAACCCAGCACCATTTTCCAACTAGACAGAAACAAGTATCCAAAGCATTGCTTATCAACATATTAAGTTCGTTTTTCAGCACTATAACGCCCCTCCCAAAAGGCCTTGGAGTTTAAAAAAAAGACTAAGGTATTTGCTAAAAACTCCTTAATCTTTTGATAAAACACTTTAGTCTTTTAGAGCCTGTTCAAGTTTCATTCGAAAGCTCTTTTAATTTTTGGTGCTACTTTATAAATCATTTATTATCAATGCATTTAAAAAAATCATACAACCAGACGCAGTATTTTTACATTCTGCTGCATTATATAAAATACAAGAAACCATTATTAACCTTTTAATCACCACCTTTATGAAGAAGATTTTAAATTATTTATTCGTGTTATACCTGCTCGTTGGAGCATACGGTTGCAGCGATGATGACAGAGATGTAAAACGGATTTATCCGGAGGAAAAACAAGAACCTTTTGAAAGAGAGAATTTGAAAGGATATTTAAGGTATGATAATTCCCTTAAAAGATGGATAATCTATCCTGTTGACGAACCGGAATTCCGAACAGGAGATGAAGATAGTATATCTTTTTTAATTGAAAACATGAAGGATGAATACAAGGCTTATGAAGGTGATGTTACCTTCAGTGGCACCCTTTTATATTTATATTATGAAGCGAGATTGCCTATAACAGGTTGCCATGGTGGTACTTACATTTTACTCTCTCCATCTAAAAAGACATTCAGAAAAAGAGAACCGGCAGAAAAGTCCCTACTAATTGATACGAAAACAATTAAATTTTAAAATGCATAATACTATGAACAAAACTTTTTTACTTATCTGCTTGCATTATGCACGGCTACTTGTCTATATGGTTGCAGTGAAGAACTAGAGGAAATGACTTCTACAGAAGAATCTCCTTCAAACATTGTCAGCCGTTCAATCCCTGAAAGTTTTTTCTTGTGGAACGATAGAAACAGACCCACCGGCATGGTATTTCAATACTCCTCGCGTTTTTTAATAACAATAGCATTTATACCTTAAATATTTATATCCATGTCATTAGAAGTTCTAGCGGAGTGGGATTTTATAATGGTTATTATAGACACAAATTCTCTGCAGAGCAAATAGCCAAAAATGCGCAGCATCATTAGCCAAAGAGAAGAAGTAAGCCCCACTATTCATCAAAAACAGATTATCGGTCCCAAACATTTCTCCAACAGCGGTACCTACTCGCTGAGTGTATTAAATGCCGATGAAAGCGTGAGATGGGAAGTAACGGCCTACAGTGAAAACGGTTCTACCAAAACCACCTATACCACTTCTACATTGACTTTGTCTTCCACCCAGCCAACCTATTACAGTATCGTGGCTTCCATCACATCGCCTGCCGGAACCAAGTCTGTCACAACCCATGCCACTTGCAATGAACCATCTCCCTACATCGGAAGCTTGTATTGGGAAACCAACCAAGGGCAATACAGCATTACCGATGCCACAAACTATGGCGAACCCTCTATGTATCCGGAAACATCAACCTGAGCCTGGAATATAGAGACAAGGCAGGAAACACATCGGATGCTCTTCCGGGAGCTGACTTTATGTGTACCACAGCAAGTAATCGCCTTGTGCGTGGCAAAACATTTTCGTTGACACCCGCCGACTGCGAAAGGGATTTGTATATTCGGGCCAAAGATGCCTGTGGCACGGCAGAATCGTTTTTCGTCATTCCTTGCCAAGTGACGAACTATTATTATGATGTCAATGTAGCTTTGGGTGAAGTTGCCATTGGTGTAGTGAAAACCGACAATGCAGAAGTAAACGCCATTTTGACTGCCCAAAAAGCAAAACAAGCTGTTGTCTTTAATGCAGCAACAGATGTCAAAATCAAAATCGGTAGTAGTTTACACAGAAAACCGGCAAGTGCTTTATTCCAAAGAATACGCCATGGGAGTTTCTGAAATAAAGATAGATGCAGTCTCATGGGCTTCGGGAGTTTATCACTTAAGCATTTCGAACGGAACGGAAGTGCGGCATCAGAAAAATAAATGATTCCATAAAAACATACCAACACAATAAAAGAAAGGTGTCTCGAAACTCTCATAAAGTCAAAAGGGGTTGTGTCAAATAAAGTTATTGGGGTCATTGGGCGGACACATGGGTCCGCCCCTACCGTAAAGTATTATCGAAAAAAGTTCAAAAGCCGGAAGAAGTATTACAAATGAAAGGAGGCTGAAAGGGTGGTGGCACGATGTCCATTCACTACCGGAACCACCATCAACAGGACGTTTCAGCGATAGATGAAAGGAGGAAGGAAGAAAACGGCATAATCATTGGTGGATGTCAGAATTCAGGACGATGTACTTAGATAGTTAAAAAGCTATCCGGGTACTAACCTTTTGTTGTATCTTAAAAATATTTTATTCATCTTTGTCTAAACTTAAATACTATTTTTATGAGAAACACCATATTGATATTGTGTATACTTGCATTGTCAGGCTGCACAAGCCAGTCGAAAAAAGCAAAGTGATGAAAGTGAAGAGACAGCCTTTGTCTTGGATTCCACCATCAGAATCGGCGATGCCATCGAAAAGGCACTGCCATCCATGAAATTATCCAAAGTGGTGGACAGTATCGTATATGTGCCTTTGGAAACAAAAATATATTTGACCAACGGGTTACTACAGTATGTAAAGCCCTATTGGTGTGCATTTCCCGGACGCTTATTCGATGCTAAAGGAAAATATGTCAAGCAAATAGGAAAACTGGGAGGCGGACCGGGAGAAGATACCAGTCCATGGGGCTATATGGTTACTTATGACGAAAAAACGCGGCTTATTCTATACACAGGGAAACAAAATCATACAATATGACAAGAACGGGAAGTTTACAGGAGCAGAAAAAGACGATACAATATACAAGCGGAGGCATGATCAGTGGCGGTTCTTTGACAGGCCTGGCAGGTATGGCAACAGCTGACAGCCTATATATGCTTGTCAATTATCCCGATTCTGCATATTGGATGAATACGAATCTCGACATTGTGTATAGCGAACGTATTCCGCTAGACAGCAGCCTGCATCAGCCGGCCAATGTTTATGCTCAAGGTATCCAATATGAGTTTTCGGACTACGACGGACATACCTTATTCTATAATTTCTTTACCGATTGCATGTACACAGTAACCGATAATGGACTAAAAGTGAGATGGAAATTTGATATGAAAGATTTAGGGCCGGACAAACGTGCTTTCCTCAATGACTATATGACACATATCACAGGAATAGTGAAGATATCACGCCAGGCAAAGGGGGATGAAAAGACTAAAAAACTTCTTGCTGAAAACAGTGAATATGCCAAACTGGTAGACAATAAAAAAAGGATACTCAATGCATACGAATCCGAACGCTATGTGGTGATGCAATGGATGAACATTATTGCCTATGAAGGTATACGAAAAAACATTCCCCTTATTTATTAGCCTTCCTTGATAAGACCAACGGAAATACTTTTGCCATATCACAACATCTGACTGATGACATTGACGGTGGAAAACCTTTTGAGTTAAGACTGGGAGTACACAATGGCGCCATGGTCAGCTGGATATGGCCTTATGAACTGAAAGATTATATTGCCCAACAGAAGGAAAAGGGCGAATGGGTAAGCGAGAGACTGGTAGCGTTAGCTGATGGATTGAAAGAAGACGACAACCCTGTATTAATTATGGCTTATTTAAAGAAGAAATAATAATAGATTTTATCATAAAAACTACCTTTAATACAATGAAACTAAAATTTATACCCTATATCCTCTTCTTTTTTATTGGCGGCTTCGTGCCAAGAAAAAGGGAGTAAACCTGACACTATACAGCAGGAATACAAACCGCACATCATTGATTTAAGTGAAGCGGAGTATTCGGAAGAGCCACAACTGTTGTCTGATTTTGTAGAAAGCATAGAATATATAAAATTTTCGGAAGAACCATTGATTCCCGATTTAGTCTTTACATATCCGGTTGAGGATAATGAAGGAAATTTGTATTTGGATAGCAGTAATGGTATTCATAAATATACCCCAAGTGGTCAATATGTGAAATCACTCTTCAAGAAAGGACAAGGGCCGGGAGAACTTGCCTCCAAAATCGGACGATCTATCTTTAATATAGAGAAAAACTATGTATTGGTTACAGATTATGGTAAAATGGATTATCAGAAATTCTCATTAAACGGTGATTTTCTAGGAACTGAGCCATACCAACTAGAGACTGTATCAAAAGCCATATTTGCCTTTTGGAAAAATACCGAGCTTTATAGTTATATAAGAAATCCTCCTTATGAACAACATTCTAAAGTTAATCCAGACAGTCTGTATTTTTTCACAGTTCGAAACTTGGATACGGATTCTGTCATTTTCAGGCTAAAGAACCACCATTTTGACATTAAGGGAGAAGTAATTGGTCCCCGCATTGCTATTCAAGCTGCTCCGGCCTATAGGGGCATTATAAGTGATTCATTATTATGGGTAAAACCGGTACATGTGGATACGGTCTTTTGCACAACAAACTGGAAAGATTTGCGTCCATTCTATATCATAAAACAGTCTCCAGACGCAGCAGACTATGAATGGTTTACAATATGTTGGGCAGGAGTAAACAATTACTCCACGAGTGAATTCTTAATAAGAAGCAGTTATCAGATGTATGGGCATTAAAGAACGGCTTATTGTATGCCTATTTTCAAGGTGAAGAAAAAAGCGGACACGGTTTTTGTCCTGCTGATGGAAAAGCCAAAACCTATTCCAAATTGTTCAAGAATGATGTAGATAAATATTGTCCTTCCATTGATTTCAGTATACCGATGAACATAAGCTCTCTCTTTTGCAAAACGGTTATCTCTATATGTTGGTAGATGCTTTCAAATTCTTTGAAGAAGGTGCGAAGCCTCCTTTTCCTGATTTGAAAGAAGACAGTAACCCGGTATTGGTGAAACTTAAATTGAAAAACGGGGGAAAGGAGATATGTTGACAACACGAAAAAAAATATCCTCACTATCTCCGGTTGGATACCATGCACTGTGATCTCCACTTACCTGTGGATGATAGCCAAAGTTTTCCTGCTTCTTCCTTGTGGCTCTACCATATTTTTGATAACTTGCCACTGTTTTTCAGTCTGGTTAGTTGGATAGTAGCTCATAACTTATTCGAGCAGAGATATTTAAGTTACAAAATACTATTAACTAACTGATTGACAAATGGATATTGATTATTTCATAAAAACAGTTTCTTATTAAATCTATGAAGAAAAACCTGCTTGCTATTGCAGCATTTGCTTTGTTACTGACCTCGTGTGAAACCAAAATTGGTAGAAAGGTAGACCTTATTCCGCTGGCGGAAAATGTAGAATCCATAAAGGTGCTTTTCCATTAAGTAATTTACAAAGCATACAAGTACCCCGATGAGTGGAAACTCACCGCAGACAATTTTGTGAAAGACTTGCAAAAAACAGCCTCGTTAACCGTATCGTTAACTGATTCGGAGGGTAGTTTGGTAATCGTTAAAGACGAGTCACTTTCTGCCGAAGCTTATCGGCTGAATATAGAGAAAAACCGGATTAAAATAGAAGCCGGCGATATACAAGGTGTCAATCATGGTTTGGCCAGTTTACTCCAACTGATTATGACTGCAAAAGATGCTCAATTACCGGTGCTCACCATACAGGACAAGCCTGCATTCGGTTACAGAGGATTGATGCTGGATTGTGCCCGTCACTTCTGGACGGTAGATGAATTGAAGGAAACACTTGACCACATGGCCTTTTTCAAACTCAACACCCTTCATATGCATCTCACTGATAATCAAGCCTGGCGATTATCTATGGATAAATATCCCGATTTAGTAAAAGAAGGTACCTATTATTATGACTTTCCCGAATTGTCCGGAAAATATTATAGCAAAGAGGACTTGAAGGAAATCGTAACCTATGCCGGAACACGGGGAATTGAGATTATCCCGGAAGTGGATTTGCCCGGGCATAGCATTGCATTGCTTGCCGCATTGCCTGAGCTATCTTGTCGGGGAGGAAAATTCGAAGCTACTCCCGAGGAACGTGACTGGAACAAACGCAAAACGTGGCAATGAAAATATGATTTGTATCGGCAATCCTCAGTCATTCGCTTTTGCGGAAGATGTAATAGATGCACTTATCGAAATTTTCCCTTCGCAATATATACATTTCGGAGGGGATGAAGTTCCTACTGATATTTGGGAAGAATGTCCCAAATGTATGGCACTTTACAAAACGCGAAGGAATGAAATCTCCGGGGGAAATTCAGGATTACTTCACTCGTAAAATGAGTGACTTGATTCGTTCTAAGGGTAAAATAATGATAGGCTGGGGTGAAATCAATGACAGACATGCAGCCGGTCCGAATGATGTATTGACTATTTGGAGGGACAATGGTGTGGAAAAGCAGAAGATTGCCTTGGAACATGGCATATCTGTTATCATGTGTCCTCAACACGGTTGCTATTTCGACTGGGGGTATGCAGGAAACTCTACCCGTAAAGTCTATGAGTGGAGTCCCGTATCAGAAGGAGTCACTGCTGAACAACAAGCGTTGATAAAAGGAGGACAGGCTGCCTTGTGGACTGAACGCATCACTACTATGGACCGTGTGGAATGGATGCTTTATCCGCGTATCTGTGCCTTGTCAGAGGTGCTATGGAGTGAGCCTTCTGCCAGAAATTGGGATGATTTTTATCAACGTATTACTACGTTTTATCCTGTTATGAAGAAACTGGGTATCAATTATTATGAAGATGATGCCATGAATGAAAAGGAGTTTGTTCCGTCAAACGAAAAGCCTGCTTTGGTTCGTAATGCACATATCGACACCAATATTCCGGGAAATCCTCCTTACCATGCAGAATATGCTTTTGATGGTAAATCGAATACTTTCTTCTGGGGTGGAACGTCCGTGGGACCGGAGCATTATTTTACAATCGTTTTTAGGTGAACCGATGAAAGTAAATGAAGTGAAAGTCATAACAGGCGATTCCAAAGATTATATCACCATGGCCGATCTTTTGATTAGTGAAGATGGTGAGAACTTTGTGAAAGTAGGTAAATTTGATGATTTGGGACAAGCATCGGCTACACCGGATGCTGCCAAAACAATAAAAGCAGTCAAGATTCAAATAACCGGCCAACATACTTGCTGGCCGATCATCAAAGAAATTATCTTGAAATAGAAGTGCTGTTACTGCTACCACCCATCCTTTCAAAACCGACGATAAACCGAACGTTTTGTGAGGTGGTGGTAGCACAAGCACTACCAAAAGTACTATTTGTATATCAAAAATATGCAAGGAATCTTAGACAAGTCGGGCAGTTTTCCCTGCCACTCTTTTACTGTCTTGGTCTTGATATATTCTCCTTCACAAGTGATATTGGCAGCAATGCACAACTTGGTTTGAGGACGACAGTTTTTCAGAATATCTTCCGCCATCTTATTGTTTCGGTAAGGAGTTTCGATAAAGAGCTGCGTTTGGTCTTCTGAGTAAACGCGCTGTTCCAATACCTTAATCCGCTTGGCTCTTTCGCCCGGTTCAATAGGAAGGTAACCATGGAAAGCAAAGCTCTGACCGTTAAAGCCCGAACCCATGACAGACATAATAATGGAAGAAGGCCCTACCAACGGAACCACTTTCAGATTCTTGCGCTGGGCAATGGCTACCACATCGGCCCCCGGGTCGGCAACGGCAGGACAGCCGGCTTCAGAAATAACTCCCATAGACTCGCCCGACATTAACGGTTTCAAATAGCCGGAAATGTCTTCGGGTGAAGTATGCTTGTTTAATGGATAGAATGTAAGTGAATCAATATCAATGCTACGCTCCACTTTCTTCAGAAAACGACGGGCAGAACGCACATCCTCGACTATAAAATGCTTGATATCAAGGATTATTTCCTTGTTGTATACCGGTAATACGTTCTCAACGGGAGTGTCGCCCAAGGTAACGGGCAACAGGTATAATGCTGTTTCCATAATTCTGTTCTTATCAGGGCTTGAAATCAACTTCACTCAATATGCGGCGATAATCGGTATCGTTCAATAAATCATTTATGGTTACGTCGTCATGAGTCTTCATATATTCGTCTATCAGCAAAATGCCCATCCATACACCGATACTTTGCCGGGGTTCGCTCACCTGTCATAATCGGTATAAAGGGATCTTTACGAATATAGCTGCGTACAATCAACGGATCGGTAGCATCCAGATGTCCGTTGTCCAGCATACCTTGCCATAAGGCTGATTTGTTCTTCCTGCACCATTCCGCCTCTTTCTCGTCATATCCCATCTCTTTCTCAAATGATTCATAACCCAATATACGGGCTACTACCCAATTGATTTTTCCCCTGTGCAAGATCATATCGAGCAAGGTACGTCCGGTCCCCAAGGCATGGGATATTCACTCAATAAATAAAAGGTGAAACAATCCGGAACAATGCGGTCGGGCTCCATGCTGCGGCATTGGTAATCGTAGTAAAAACGTTTATAGAGGGGATAGTCGGCCCCCATATATTTATCTATGCTGAACCCTACGATACTGTCTCCTACCACTACCGACTGGTTGAGAGCAGAAAGTTGGGCATAGAAATGAGGAACGGGCAAAGAGGGAACTTCTTTCTTCAACTGCTTGAAGCCTTTGGTGAGTTTCTTCTCTATCCAACCCATATCCTTGAATTTTTTCTTCGGCATCCTGTATCAATACCAATAAAGTGGTATCGGCATAATACTCCATCAGACGGTCGTTTATCTTATTGTCATCCACTTCGCCAATGGCCAACACATCTTCTATCAGGAGCTTGGTGGCTTGCGGAAAATCAGTATTCATCTTTTGCAGTGCCGAAAGGTTGTTCATAGTCACATACTCAAACAACAAACGGTCATAACGGGCTACTTTTATATTCAATTCGGCAGAATCGCTACTCTTTCCTCCGTTCCAATGGCAAGAAGAAAGAGCAACGAGACATACTAATATGAATATAACTTTGCGTATCATCGGTGATTATCCGTAAATGATATTTCCGTTTTCGTCTTTATATTCATCCAATCCCTTTTCGTAAGTTGCCATGGCACGAAGGCTCATACCCACACTGGAGAAACCTCCGTCGTGGAAAAGGTTCTGCATGGTCACTTTGCGGGTGAGGTCGGAGAACATTACGATACAATAATCCGCGCATTCATCGGCAGAAGCATTGCCCAACGGAGACATACGATTGGCAAAATCGAACAGTTTGTCCATGCCTTTCACGCCCGAACCGGCAGTGGTCATGGTCGGTGACTGAGAAATAGTGTTCACACGCACATGATGTTCACGTCCGTAGATATATCCGAAGCTGCGTGCAATAGATTCCAATAATGCTTTTGCATCAGCCATGTCATTGTATCCGTAGAATGTACGCTGTGCAGCTACGTAGCTCAAAGCCAAGATAGAACCGTATTCTGCAATAGCATCCAGTTTCTTGGCTGCCTGAATCATTTTGTGGAATGATATGGCAGAAATATCTAAAGTCTTGCCCAGCATATCATAATCGAGGTCATCGTAAGTACGTTTTTTACGAACATTGGGAGACATACCGATAGAATGCAAAACAAAATCTATCTTGCCACCCAGCACTTCCATTGAACGCTTGAATACATTTTCCAAATCTTCTACACTCGTAGCATCAGCAGGAATCACTTCGCAATGCAGCTTGTCCGCCAAAGCCGAAACTTCACCCATACGAACTGCCACCGGAGTATTGGATAATGTAATGACAGCACCTTCCTCAACAGCTTTTTCTGCTACTTTCCATGCAATGGACTGTTCATTTAATGCACCAAAAATAATACCTCTTTTTCCTTTCAACAAATTGTAACTCATACCTATATTAGTGTTAAATTAGTTTGCAAAGATACAAACAATAAATGAATTATGCCTCATTTTTGCACACAAATGCAAAAAGAATGCAGTTTTAAAACAGTTTTTCG
>ENA-OQCD01000527-OQCD01000527.1-human-gut-metagenome-genome-assembly--contig:-NODE-527-length-10769-cov-1.796937_pt1 | contig 10769 bp, 16 predicted proteins | sample MGYA00242755_ERZ504571 | MGnify/ENA primary metagenome ERZ504571 (study PRJEB26092, sample SAMD00036274) | human gut metagenome | host: Homo sapiens | study: EMG produced TPA metagenomics assembly of...
TTGCAGAAGGACAGGATTCCATCAGAAGGAACGGTGCTTTTTTGATACTCCTCATAAGGTCGTTGCTGCAAGGCTCCATCCACTGCTGTGGTATAGTTGTCTTTTTTATGCCAGCTTGGGTAATTATCCCAAGAAGCGATATCCATAACATCCTTAAAACTTTTTTATAGTCAAGTCCGTCGTAGTCGTACATCAGATTGGCGGTTGCCGGAAGATCTGACCCGCCTGCGCGGATCGCAGAAATCTCATGTTTCATGAAATCTACAGTTCTGTCTGTAACAAACGTTTCCAGTCCAGAGTCAGTGCATGAAGCGCATTTTCTCCTTTTGGTGACGGACTTTCGATCTGGTCAAAGCTGTTGTAGGTATGGCTCCAGAAGGTTGTGCACCATCTGGAATTCAGATTCTCAATGGTTCCATATTTTTCTTTCAGCCATTCCCGGAATTTTTTCCTGGCACAGAGGACAGTGACATTCCCCGCCGTATTCATTGGAAATATGCCACAGGATCACTGCCGGATGTTTTCCGAAGCGTTCGGAAAGCTTCTTATTGATATTAAAAATCTTTTCACGGTATACAGGAGAAGTATAACAGTGGTTATGTCTTCCACCGAAAAATCTTCTTGTCCGATCCGGGTCCATACGGAGAACTTCCTCGTATTTATCTGCCATCCATTTCGGTCTGGCTCCGGATGGTGTGGAAAGGATCGTATAAATGCCTTCTTTATACAGATTGTTAATTACCGCTTCCAGCCAGTCAAAGTTATATTTCCCTTCTTCCGGCTCCAGTACAGCCCAGGAAAACATCCCCATGAAACCGTGTTGATATGTGCTTTCTTAAAATATTCGATATCTTTTTTCAGAATGTCCGGTCTGTCCAGCCACTGCTCCGGGTTGTAATCGCCACCGTGCAGGAAATGGTCATATCTGATCTGCTTTGCCATTTTTTTCTTTTCTCCTTATATTTTTTTATTATGACACTTTATAAAAAAGGATGCTGTGTGATCCACTTGAAGCATATTATACAATACACCTACAGCTTTCGACAGCATCCTTTTAAATTTGAATCTTATTTAACAGCTCCGGTAATACCTTCTGCGAACTGTTTCTGTAATACGAAGAATACGATCATAGTCGGAATAGAACAGAATAATACGCCGCACATCAGCATACCGTAATCTGTCACATATCCGGTGATCAAATTGGCGATCAGCATCGGCATAGTCAACGCCTTGTTGTCTGTCATGATTACCTTCGGCCACAGATAAGCATTCCATGCATTCATGAATGTGATAACTGCTGCTGCCGCATAGGTAGATTTCATTGTCGGGATAAACATCTGGAAGAAGATCCTTACCTCGCTTAACCCATCAATACGTGCTGCCTCAATAATGTCGATCGGGAATGCTCTTGCATTCTGACGGAACATCATGATCATGAATGGTGTAGAAAGGATCGGAAGGATAAAACCTACCGCTGTATTTAAGAGTCCTGCTTTGGAGAACATCTTAAATAAAGGAACCATTGTTGCAACCTGTGGAACCATCATGGCAAGAAGCAGGATGGAAAACAGTCTGTCTTCCATCTGTCATGATATACTTCAAATCCATAACCTGCGATGGAGCAGATCAGAAGGCAGAGTACAGTAGTAAGGACCGCATAAAACAGAGAGTTTCCAAGTGCTCTCCACAGCGGCTGCTGTGCAGTCAGGTTCTTAAAGTTTTCCATAAAATATGTACCTGGAAGAATCCGGCCTCTGGATACATCAGTAGTTGTATTAGTTGCTGCGGAGATCATCCAGTACAGTGGAAATACAGAGATAAATGATACGATGATCAGAAAAAATATAGGTAGGGATCAATCTTCTCTGGATCGCGGATTTGTTCTTTTTTCTCAGTCACGTGTATCACCTACTTTCAAGTTGATAAATGCCAGGATCGCTACCATGATAAATATGATAAATGACATTGCTGCCGCATATCCGAAGTTTGGCACATTGATAAAGCATGTATTATAAACATAATGGGACATTGTGATGGTAGTGTTCGCCGGGCCACCTTTTGTCAGGTTGACAGACTCGTCGAACAACTGCAGTGTACCATTGATTGACATGATAAATGTCATGATAATTGTCGGTTTCAGAAGTGGTACGGTAATTTTCCAGAAAGTCTTCCATCCGTTGGCACCATCGATCTTTGCTGCCTCGTATACGGAATATTCGATATTCTGAAGACCTGCCAGATAGAATACCATGTTATATCCTGTCCATCTCCAGATCAGCGCGATGATGATTACAATCTTTGCACTTGTGGAGTTACCCAGGAAATTATAACCGGTTGTTAAAATTCCAAGCTTGATCAGGATACTGTTGATCAGACCGTCTGTTGCAAACATGGAACGGAAGATCAGAGAATAGGAAACCAGGGAAGTTGCACATGGAAGAAATACACATGTACGGAAAAAACCTTTGAACTTCAGGTCTTTGTTGTTCAGAAGCTGTGCAAGCAGAATCGCAAGAATCAGCATGATCGGAACCTGAATGATCAGATACAGGAATGTGTTGCCAATGGACTGCTGGAACACTTTATCTGCAAGGATACGTTTGTAGTTACTGAAGATTGGATCTGCAAAACGCATATTTGCGCCGGCACCTGTCTGCAGGGAAATGATAAATGCCCGGATCATTGGATAAAAGCTCATGATGGCGATCATGATAGAAGCTGGTGCCAGGAATATCCATCCGGCAGCTTTCTGCTTCGCAGCCAGTGTCATACCTTTTTTCTTGGAATTCACAGGAACTCCTCCTTTCAAACCTCTTAAGCCTTTACATAAGACAGGGGACTGCATGCAGTCCCCTGCTTCGTATTTACTTATTCATTTCAGAATGCAGCTTTCAGATCTTACTCTGTCATCTTGAATGCCAGTGTATCCTGTGCTTCCTGAAGTGCAGACTCTTTGTCTGCGCCGTTTACGATATTAACAACTGCTGTGTTGATGCACTCTCTTGCCTCATAGTGATACGGAGTCTTTGTGAATTCCGGAATGTGTGAAGAGTACTCTACAATTGTTGAGAAGATTGGCTGGTTGTTGAAGAACTCGCTTGGCTCGTTGTAAACGTCAGACTCACCAGCTGGCAGGTAGCAGGAGATTGCTCCTGTTTCCGGAAGGATCGCATCATAGAAATCTGTACTGGAACCAAATGTGCTTGCAAGGAAGTCCTCAGCAAGCTCTACGTTCTTGCAGTTGGATGTGATATACCAGGAAGAACCACCGTTGTTCGCATAGTTTGTAGCTGTGTCAACACCGTCAACTTTCGGCATTGTTGTGATCTGCCACAGACCCTTCTGATCCTCTGTTCCCATCAGTGTAGCTGTGATCCAGTTACCGTTAACGATACCTGCTGCCTCACCGCTTGTGATTGTGGAGATGTACTCATCCCAGTTGTTTACTAATTTAACAACATCGTTCTTTACAAGGTCTACATAAAGATCTACACATTTCTCAGCTACATCATTTCCTACAATGTAAGCTTCTCCATCCTCATTTACGAAGTTTGCTCCACAGGACTGGATCATCATCATCAGAGTATCGCCGCCTGTTGCCTCACTTGTAAGGAGGTATTTACCGGTTTTCTCATGAACATCTTTACCGATCTCCTCGAATTTACTCCATGTGATATCTGTAAGGTCATCGATGGTGTATCCTGCCTCTTCCAGGATATCGGTACGGTAGCAGGCGATTGTTGCACCATTATCAAATGGAACACCGTAATGTGTATCATCTACCATGGAGTAGGACTGTTTCAGTTTTCCAAAATCATCCCAGTTGATGTCCATGTCTTTCAGATCTGTGAAAGCGTCCGGATAGCTCTTCAGATATTTCTGGTAGCTGTTGTCCTGCATCAGAACGATGTCCGGAAGTGTGCTGTAATCTCCGGCGTTTGCAGCTGTTGTAAGTTTCGTCTGGCAGTCATCGGAAGATGTCTCAACTACATCTACTTTAAATCCTTCATGATCCTTTGCATACTGCTCACCTGCAATGTTCATAGCCTTGATGTTAAAGTTCTGGTCCCATGCCCATACGGTCAGTGTATTGTCATCGTCACCTTTTGCATATACTGCTGTAGTTGTTGCAGCGAAAGACATTGCCATAATGCCTGTCATTAATACTGCGAGTAATTTTTTCTTCATTTACTTTTCCTCCTTTATTAAGCATTTCCCGTTTGCTTATGAATGGATTATAGCATCCGTATTCCGGCCATAGTTTGCAGAACCGTTCATATAATGTGCAATTTCAACCATTTTATTGATTTTGCACTATTTCATGATTCAGGCACCTGCTTTTTTATGCATTTTGAGTGTTTTTCATTTTTCTCATTGGTCATCATGGCAAAGAAAAACCTTCTTTTTCGACATTTCTGCGAATATTTTTTCGCCAAAAAAGAAGGTTTTGTTTCTATTTCTATAAAAATAATATGCTATTTTTTTATACATATTTCACAAACATTTTAACATATTATGCAAAATAAAACCTTTTCCGGAACTGCGTTTTCATCGTATGCAGCATTTCTTCTGTCAGATCCAGAAGAAGTTTTTATTTTCCGTCCATCTTCCCGGATGATCATGGTATAGTATGGTACATCCTCTTCATAAGAAGTATAATCATATTTTTTTCAGCTTCTCTGTACCGGATTCTTTTTTGTATTTTGCCACTTTTTTCGTGGTAATGAGGTGCGGTCACCTCCATCTCCTCGAGATTCAGCACATGAGCTGTTTTCCGGTATTTTTTACCATAGATCACATCAATGGTCAGCTGCCCGTTCTCCAGTATATATTCATAATCTTTCTGACTGAAAATATCATACACAAAATAAAGCAGCGCCAGCAGAAACCCCGGAAGCATAAACGCCTGGGAGATGGTGATTCCCATCAGTACAAAAAGTACCGCAAAGATCACCATCACTTTTCTGAGGGCGCCTGACATATGTTTCTTTTTTCGGGAGACCTGCTCCACAATTCTGTAGTCGTACATTTTTTCCTCTTTCCATCTGTCTGATCCGGCATATAGTACGATATTTATTCTGTTATGCCAGATTCTCAGATCTGTTTTTGTTATTTTACCAGCCTTCCTCTGAATGGATATCAAACTTAAGGAGCTGCTGTTCGTAATTCTCAGGACGTTTTCTCCACTCCAGAGGTGTCATCCCCGTAACCTTACGAAAATTCCGGTTAAAAGTTGGAATTCGTCGTAAAGCCACACTTATGTGCCACATCCGCAATGGGCTGATCCGTCTTTTTCAGATAGTCACAGGCCGCCTGAATCCGGATGGTATTGATATATTCCAGCGGGCTCATCTTCATGTAAGTCGTAAAGATCCGGCGCAGATGTGTCTCGCTGATGTGACAGTATTCTGCCAGCTCATCAATCCGAAGATCTTCCATGTAATGATCAGAAATATAATCCTGGAATCTAGAAATCATATCCATGATTTTTCCTCTGCCCTCACTGTAACGTTCTTCCCCAGAATCCCGGTTGATCCTTGCGATTTCCACAAGAAGTGATGCCAAAATCCCCTTGGCTTCTTCCAGATAAAATTCTTCCCCCGTCCCGCATGATATCCAGGATCTTCCGAATCTTGTCTGCCATAGAACGGTTCTCCTTTTCATTCAGAAAAAGTGCTCTGGAATTGATACGATGAACAATCTTTTCTTTTTTTACCGAATTATCAATGAATTTATCCAGAAAGCCTTCCACATCAATAAAAAGATATTCCCAGCGGCTGATGGTGCCAAGATCACTGTTTGTGGTGTGGGGATAGTTGGGCGGGATCACCGTAAATTCCCGGTCATGAAACCGTACCTTGTCTTCTCCAAGAACCAGAAATCCCTGGCCTTCATAACAGAAACCAATCTCCAGATAATTATGAAAATGAAGATAATCTACATCATTTCCGTAATTTTGTATCCATTTCTGGCCCAGCAATGCAAGGATCGGGCTACCTTCCGGCATTTTGTAATACCGTAGCTCCATTTTGGGTTTTCGTTTTTTGCCACTAGATATTCCTCCGTATATTTTTCCTGTGTCTGCATGTCAGGCAGATAAAACATCCGCACTCGCATAAAGTCTTTGTTATCTTACAGCTATCTGCCAAAAAAAGCAACCGGCAGAAAGCTCTGATCTGTTGATATCTGTGCATTCTGCAAATTGCTTTTTTATTTATTTTCTTTGTTTTATTTATTGTTCTGTTCCGGTCATTCACCGATCACCCGATAGGTTTTCCATTTGCCCTGGCGGAAACGGATCCAGAAGATCAGTCTCACACCAATGGTCGTAACCAAAGAGATTCCCATGGTAAACATGGCATCACCTGCTGCCCGGAGGCCTTTTCCCAGAGGATCCGCAAATGGAAATACCACTGCATTGGCTATATTATGGATCAATACCAGATAGAGGATCATCTGTCCTGTCTGCCTGGAAACCGCAAAAAATTTTTATGAGCAGTGGTGTTATCAGAAAGATCAGGGTATTCCATCAGGAGTGGAAGTATCATATCTTTTAACTGTTTATCAGAAAACATTTCGGCGCCTCTTATTTCTTCTCATCCAGAAGGATCACACCTTCTGCCGGATTTTTGTCGATTGCGCCTACGATGGGATGGGGAACGTACATCTCTTCCAGATATGCAATGTCTTCCGGAGAAAGTTTTACATTCAGTGCATTTGTCGCATCATCCAGATATCCTGTCCTGGTAGCTCCAACGATTGGTGCTGTTACTCCTTTTGCCCACTGCCATGCATGGCAATCTGGGACATTTTACAGTTATGTTTCTCAGAAAGTTCTTGAACCCGTTTTACGATCTTAATATCCTGCTGTTCCATACGGTCGTATTTTCCCACCGCAACCCGGTCTGTTTTTCCTCTGAGGGAATCAGACTTCCACTGCGGCCTTGCCAGATGTCCGGCTGCAAGAGGACTGTATGGCATCCGTGAAACATTCATCTGGTTACAGATCGGGATCAGTTCTCTTTCATCTTCCCTGTAAAGAAGATTGTAATGATCTTCCATTACGGAAAATGGTGTCCAGTTATTGTCCCTGGCTGCAAGCTGCATATTGTAGAACTGATATCCGTACATAGCGGAAGCACCCAAAGCGCGTACTTTTTCCGGCTTTTACCAGATCATGGAGTGCTTCCATGTTTCCTCTATGGGTGTTTCATAATCAAATCTGTGGATGATATACAGATCCAGATAATCCGTTCCCAGACGTTTCAGGCTTCCGTCGATTTCCCGCATGATGGCTTCTCTGGAAAGACGGCCCGGGTTAAAATAAACCTTGGACGCGATCACAACGTTATCTCTGGCAATGTTATCTTTCAGCGCACGGCCAAGATATTCCTCGCTGGTTCCTGCTGAATATCCGTTAGCTGTATCCTGTGCTTTATAACGCCCCCAAAAATTTTATTGAGAAGCCATTTACATCAAACCCGTAAATCTCACAACATATCTCAATGATCATAAACAGAGGAAAGCATCATATCCACTCCGATCAGAAGAATGATCACAACCGCCCACGCACCAATAGCAGATACCATTTTCAGATATGCTTTTTCACTCAGAAACAACAGCACCAGCAAAGTTCCTGTATAAGTGGCTGCAACTTTCAATGTATTTGTCAGAACAATCTTCAGAAAAACAAATCCAATTGCTCCGGCAAGTCCTATTCCCAGTACAAAATACAGGACACCAACAGCCCCACTTACTGTGATCAGGGTAACGAGAACCGAAATAATCCCCTGAACCGCTTTGGGCAGGGAAACCAGCTGTCGGCAGAGAACATTCAGGATAATGGATGCAGCAAACGTGGAAAGCAACGCAGCTACCATTCCACTGATCATCTGCAGGAGAACATTATAGATTCCGCCCTTTTCTTTCACACCCATAAGCACCTGTACAAAAATTATTGACCGCCTCAAAGCACACTGCGGTCAGCAGCAATATTACAACATCCTGAAAAAAATCCAGCATGGTAAGTGCTTTTATACCGATCAGATATTCGGACATATTTTTTCCAAGATTAAATGATTCTGAAAAAAGATCCATACATAACGGCGCCAGCACGTTTCCAAACGGGATATATCCGATCATGGCATACCACGCATCCAGAATCACCCCCATCATCTGCCATACTGCCCAGACCAACGGTAACCGCAGTTACGATTATAAAGGCCAGCAATGCAGCAGATATCACTTTTGTTACTCGATACATTTCATATCTCCTCCTTCCGTATGTGATAAGTATATCAAATCACTCCGGTTTTTGGTATAAAAATCGGAAAAGGAAGGTAAAAAACATAATCGAGAATTGACCTTTTTTTCCACATTGGTATACAATAAAAGCAGCTTCATACAAACTATATTTTAAGGAGGATATCGCGTATGTCTCAGGGAACAAAATTTTGCAAACAATTGCGGTCAGATCATTGATTCCGACTGTGTTGTCTGCCCAAAATGCGGAAAGCAGGTAGAAAATTTAAATTCTTATGGTGGTAATGGCAATGGTCCTATTATCATTAATAACAATAATAACAACAACAATAATAACTTTATGGGTGGTTACAATAGTGTGGTCAGCCCAAAAAGCTGGCTGGTAACTTTGCTTTTATGTCTCTTTGTCGGTGTATTTGGAATACATCGTTTTTATGCCGGAAAGATTGGAACTGGAATCATTATGATCCTGCTTTGCTGGACCGGGATCAGTGCGATCTGGGCTCTTGTTGATCTTATCATGATCATCCTGAGTAAATTTAAAGATGGCCAGGGACTTTTAATCCAGAGATAAGTTTTCTGTAAGCAGGCAGCACAGCCGGGTGATCTCCGGCTGTGCTGTCTTTTTTAACTGCATCAGGCTTGTTTCCGTTGACATCCCGTGCAACCATGAAACAGTCGCTGCTCGATCCTTCCGCATAAAGTTCAGGATGCAAAAAATAAAAAAACGCGCGCCATATTTCAGTTATTGTTTATTTTTTCGGAGTTACCCGGAAAGTTCGGATCTCATAAGGACGTACCGTTACCTTAAGTTCTCCTGTCATTTCTTCGCCATCCGGATTTTCCATCAGATCCGTCTCCTGCCAGGAGTCTACCGGAAAACCAAAATTCAGCGTTACCGGGCCACGCATGCCTGCGTACTCGTGGAAACGGATGATCAGATCTTCGGAATCTTCTGCCTTCTTTATACAGTCAATGGCTACATGATCTGTATCTGCCTTGCAAAATGCAGACTGTACCTCTGCATCCACTGCCCCTTCCACAGTCCAGAGCGGATTGTTCAGTCTCCAGGCTTCTTTCTGCACACCGGATTCCTGCCAGCTACCACTGTGTGGATAAAGTGCATAGGTAAAATCATGGATTCCCTGATCTGCCGCATAATCCGGATGGATTCCACATTTGATCAGCGACATGCCAAGAACATATCCTTTGGCACTGTAGCCATATTTGCAGTCGTTCATCAGGCTGACTCCGTATCCGGTTTCGGAATAATCCGCCCACTGGTGAGCAACGGTTTCAATTTTGCCATATCCCAGCTGGTATTCTCATAGGTCGGACGTTTTACATTTCCGTACTGGATATCAAAAGTTGCCTCGCTGGTGCGGATATCCAATGGGAAAAGAACTCTCAAAAGCTGCTGATGCTCATGCCAGTCTGCATGGGTGACAAAGTCGATCCTGCGGTTGTCATTATAAAAACGGATTTCCTGTGAGATCGTGGAATCCTGATAATTCCAATCCATTTTTACTTTTGTCATCAAAGAAGATTTTTCCACAGAAACCGTTTTCAGATCATCTACCTCGTATCCTTTTTCCTGGTAATAGATATCAATATCCCAGGCATCATACTTCATCGGACGATCTTCATAAACTACCAGGTGGTTTCCTAATTCACCTGCCTTCAGGATCTCGCGGTCATTTTCCTTATCAAAAATAGAAGTCATACGGCCCTTTTTATCCCAGACAATATGATAAAATGGCGTATCCATTTCCCCAGTCCATTCTTCTGTGCAAAAACATTCCGCCTTGGTTCCAATTTTATAAGTCAGGGTTGTAAATCCGGCAGGCTCTATACCAGAAACTTTTACAAACCAGCCATCTTCCGTATATACAGCAGGCAGCTCTTTTCCATCTGCGGAAAACCAGCTTCCCTTTCTGCCCTCGTAAGCTTTTTACTTTTGCTGTTACAATACCTTCGCCTGCAAAAACTGCTGTTATTTACTACAGTTACAATGGAATCTGATTCTCTTACCAGAACCTTCAGAGCATTTTCCTCGATGGTATCCAGAATTTCATTGGCTTTTGCATACTCTGCCGTGGAATCCTCATATACTTCATGAATGGAAGATCCGGGAATGATATCATGAAACTGGTTTCTCAGTGCGATCTTCCATGCTTCATGAAGCTCTTTTTCCGGATAGGAAGAAAAATCTCCGGTCCTTATGGCTGCTTCACTGGCCAGCCATTCTGCCTCCCGCAGTTTCAGTTCGGTTTTACGATTATTTTTCTTATTCCGGGCCTGGGAAGTATAGGTTCCTCTGTGATATTCCAGATACAGCTCACCATCCCAGGTTGGTACATGGCGGTCTGTAGACGCAATGGTCTTCTGAAGATTTTCGAAATAATCATAGGCCGTTCCAGGAATTACTTCCGGAAGTCCTGGCATGGCTTTCAGATGACGTCCCATCTCTAGCATGTCTCGGTTCACTCCGCCGCCTCCGTCTCCGT
>ENA-OQCD01000529-OQCD01000529.1-human-gut-metagenome-genome-assembly--contig:-NODE-529-length-10765-cov-1.779376_pt1 | contig 10765 bp, 14 predicted proteins | sample MGYA00242755_ERZ504571 | MGnify/ENA primary metagenome ERZ504571 (study PRJEB26092, sample SAMD00036274) | human gut metagenome | host: Homo sapiens | study: EMG produced TPA metagenomics assembly of...
CGGATTTCAGAGGGCAGCCTGCCGCTGGAAAAATTTTTTAATTTGGACTGTAGCCGGAGGAAAGAAATCTTTCAGCCGGATCAGATAGATCTAAATCAGTGTAAAGAAAAATAAAAGCTTGGCGTTTTTTGGAACAAAGCGGCCTGTTTTGTTTTCTGATACTGAAGCAGCTCTGATAATTTTAGCAGGGGCTGCTGCTGCATCGGCGATAGGTGGAAAGGCGAAAAGCCTTTCTGGTTGTCATAATAATTTTAAGTTATTGGAGGAAATAGTATGTCTAAAGTTTACAGAGTAGCAATCATCGGAACCGGTATGATCTGCAACGCCGCCCATATTCCGGCTTATAAGCCATGGGCGACAAGGTGAAAATCGTCGCGGTGGCGGATATCCGGGAAGAAGCGGCAAAGAAACGCTGAGCGCCACAAATATTCCCAAATATTATGTGGATGCTTATGAGATGCTGGAAAAGAAAAGCCGGACATTAATCTCTGTCTGCACCCCCAACGCTTACCATGTAGAGTATACCTGGCGGGCTTAAGAGCGGGCTGCGATGTGTTCTGCGAGAAGCCTGTGGCTGTTAAGTACACCGACGCGGAAATGGTATTCGCTGAGGCTGAGAAGCTGGGCAAGCACTTGTTCGTCACCCAGTCCCTGCGTTTCTTCAAGGACTATGTGGCCGCCGCCGATATCGTAAAGTCCGGCGCCCTGGGCAATATGTACTTTGCCGATCTGCATCTGGTACGTCGCCTGGGCATTCCTAAGTGGGGCATGTTCCATATGGACGAAAGAGAACATCGGCGGCGCGTTCTGCGACATCGGCGTTCATATGTGCGATTACTTAAATGTCTATCACCGGCAACCCCCAGATGGTATCCACCACCGGCAAGGCGGTAGCTACCTTGGTGAACACCATGAAGGATACCTACTATTCCAATGTAGAGAGCGGCGCTCTCAGCGGCGATATCTTTACCCCCAGAAAGTTTGACTGGAAAGAATTTGACGTTGAGGAATTCTCCAACGGTTATATCCGCTTTGAAAACGGCATGACCGTTACCTTCAAAATTTCCTGGGCGCGAACCAGCCCAACCAGCAGACAGTAAGCCTGTGCGGCGACAAGGGCGGCTTGCTGCTCACTGACGACAGCATGAAGCTCATTACCACCCAGGGCAGGTATCAGGCTGACCTGATGCCCAGAATCTTTGAGGATAAATATGAGAAGCTTTCCAACTTCTACGGCCATATTCATGTGTTTGAGAACGCGCTGAAGGTTTTGGATGGGGAAATGACCATGGAAGAGTATCCGATCAAGAAGGAAGAGGTCATGAACGTAGTGTCCATCATTGAGGCGTTCTATAAGTCTGACAAGCTGGGCCGCGAAGTTACTTTCGCCGAGCTGGAAAAATAATTCTTCTCACCGGCTCATATTAGAACATGCTTTGCCTGCCGGCGGCAGCCAGCAAATGAAAGCGGGCTGAAAGATACAAAAGCGATACCCTAAGGGAATCTTTAGACAAGACCGCCGGAGAGCCAGGTGTTTTGCCAGGCTTTTCGGCGGTCGAAAAGAAAGATAAGGGGGGAGCTGCCACATGGAAAAACAGTATAGGGTAGTGATCATCGGTTTTTCGCATATGCACATTAACGATGTAGCCGCCCATTTTTATGAAAATCCCCGCACAGACTTGGTAGCGGGAGCGGATACCATCCTCTGGTACCGGAGCTGAAAGAAGGAACCTTTACCCGGAAATGGAATCTGGAATTTTGCCGCACAAATTTTAAAATCCCGAAAATTATGAGGATTACCGGGAAATGCTGGACCAGGAAAAACCGGATCTCGGCGGTAATTACCTGTGAAAACGCCCAGCATCTGGAGGTAATGTACGAATGTGCTGTCCGGGGCGTCAACGTAAGCATTGAAAAGCCTATGGCCGCTGATTTGTCCATGGCTATGGAGATGATCCGGATTTCCAATACATATGGCGTTAAGATGTTTGTAAATTGGCCTGTCACCTGGCGGCCGGAACTGCATTTGATGAAGGATTTGCTGGATGAGGGAAAGATCGGCCGAATATTGGAGTTTAAGATTCGGGTTTCCCATACCGGACCTTTTAGGAGACGGTGCCAAGCATCCAGGTGTAAAAATTACAGCCGAGCCTATGACCAATGAGGAGAAGGCCAGAACCTGGTGGTATCAAAGCAAATGCGGCGGAGGCGCATGCTGGATTTCTGCTGCTATGGCGCTATGATGAGCCGGTGGCTCATCGGGAAGCCCGCCGTTGCCGCTCTGGGGATGCGTGCGAACCTGAACACACAGTGGGGAAACGCTGAGGATAACGCCAGTATGCTTGTGCGCTATGACGACGCGATGGCTTCGATAGAGACCAGCTGGACCACCTATCATGATTTGGTGCCGGTAAACTGTCCGATGGTTTATGGAACCAAAGGCGCTATGACAGCCGCTCAAATCGACGGTAAGGATTGTGTTAAAGTAATTCTGCCGGATGGGGAAGAAGAATATTATTATCCGCCGGAGCTGGAATATCAGTATCGGGATATCGCCTGCGCGTTTGTCCACAATATGGATACCAACGAGCCGGTTCATGCCACACTGACCCCTGAGATCAATATTGATGGGATGGCGATTCTGGATGCGGGTGTTCGTTCCTGTAACAGCGGAAGGCTGGAGCTTGTGAATAACTGGGCCTGGCAGATAGGATAAGCGGAAAAAAACCGATTGCTGGCGGATGCCCCGAAGGGAATCTTCCGGAGAGCGGTTTGTCCCGGAGTCATGGATTATCGTGATGAAAATAAAATGAGTAAGCTTGGTTTGAAAGGGGAGTTCCGAATGGCAAACAGCATAAAATCGCTATCCTGGGCTTGGAGCATTGGTATTGGGCATATCCGATTGCCGGTGCGGTCAGCGCTATGAAGGATGCGGAATTGACCTATGTGATCGGCGAGGATGAGGAGCAGACCCAAAAGACCGCCGATTTAATGCGTGCAAAGCATTGGGGAACCGACTACCGGATCGCGTTGGAGGACCCGGAGGTGGATATTGTGGTGATTATGCCGACCACCAACCGTCACGAGGAGCTGGCGATTGCCGCAGCCAACGCAAAAAACATATTTTGATCAGCAAGCCTCTGGCCAGAACGCTGGCCGGCGCCGACCGTATTATTCAAGCGGTTCGGGAAAACGGTGTGATCATGACCGGAATCGGCGCGGGTCCAAATCCTACCGATCCGGTGATGCAGCTGGTCAGTAAAGGCGTGATCGGCAGGCCTTACGCCGCTACCAGCTCCTGCCGCGCCAGGACTCCTTTGAAGGCTCCAGGCTGTACAGATGTGGGCTGGTTTAAAGATGCTTCTAAAGCATCGGGAGGCGCTTTTGTGGATCATGCGATTTACGCCGCCACCCGGCTTCAGATGATTTTTGACAGCAAGGTGGAAAGTGTGTACGCCCGGATGGGAAAGATGGTGCATAAGGATTGGGATGTAGAGGATTATGGTATCGCCATCCTGACCTATGAAAACGGCGCCATCGCTACCATAGAATCTACTTTTGGCGCTACAGAGTATACTGTGAACAATTTCCTTTTGACCGGTACGGAGGGAGAAATCCAGGTGGATGACGATACGTTGAAGATTACCGGAAGCAAGGAGCCCTATAAGGTGCCCCAGATCACCAGAACTCTGCCCAGAAATCCAGTGTATCTAACCTTGGAGGACTACGCGAATCCTTTTAACACTCAGGCTGACGCTGGTACGGCGATGATCAAGGAGCTGATCGATGTGATTGACAATGGGGCGGTTTCCCTGAATACGCCGGAAAATGCCAGAATCGGCTTGGAAATTTGTTTAGCGTCTTATTTATCCTTAAAGACAGGTACTGCGGTAAAGCTTCCGCTTACGGAAGATGTAGACGTACCTGCCATACTAGCGGAGGTACTTTAAATGACCCAAATGAAGCAAGAACAAGAGATTATGGGTATGGTAACCGATATTCAGCGGTTTTCCGTACACGATGGGCCGGGCATCCGGACCACAGTGTTTTTAAAGGGATGCAATATGGACTGCGCCTGGTGCCATAACCCGGAAACCATTTCCTTTGAGCCGGAGATGATCGTGGATGAAAGCAAGTGCATCGGCTGCGGGAAATGCGACGAGGGCTGCTATTCCGGCGCAAAGCGCTGGGTAGGGACCCAAAAGACGGTGGGGCAGGTTCTGAAGGAGGTCCTTTTAGACCAGCCCTATTACGGAGAAGACGGCGGCGTCACTATCAGCGGCGGCGAGCCCACCTGCCAGCCGGTTTTCACTCGGGAGCTTTTAAAGGCTTGCAAAGAAGCGGGAATCAGCTGTGGAGTGGAATCGAACCTCTCGGTGGATTGGGCGATTTTGAAAGAGATCGCCTCTTTGTGTGATGTGTTTATGTGTGATTTGAAAATATGGGACTCCGACCTGCATAAGAAATATACGAGGGTCGGCAATGAGAGAATCATTGAAAACCTGAAAAAGCTGGATACGATCGGAATCCCCATTATTCTAAGAACGCCGATCATACCGGGAATCAACGACAACGCGGAACAGATCAAGCCGATTGCCCAGCTGGCGGCTACGCTGAAAAATCTAAAGTATTACGAGCTGCTGCCTTACCACCCCTTAGGGCTGTCAAAAAAAGCTGGCGGGTAAGGAGCAGAAACCCCGGTTTGAAAAGCCGCCGAAGGAAACCATGAGCGCGCTTGCTCAGCTGGCGAAGGAGCAAAAGCTCCTGTCAGGGTGGCGTCTGTTAATATTTTCGAGGAGGAATGACGATATGGAAAATAAAACCTGGACCTATGCTGACCGCTACCGCCATATCAAAGAGGTAAAATCCGCCATACGGAAGAAAGCGGATTCAGCAGGGCGGATTTATGAACGCGGATGATTACGGCAACGTGCCGCTGCCGGAGGACTACCACTTCACCCCCATCCCGGCGGATGGAGACTTTATCGGTTATTCAGGCTGGGCGGAGAATTTTGCCGCTATGCTGGAGATTCATCCCATTTATGTGGACCCAATTGAAATTTTGTGCGGACGCTGGGGAGACCAGCTGACCAAATACCGTAAGACTCAGGGAAATTATATGGATTACCGCAATTTCCCAGAGGATCGGTTCCCCTATGACCACCTGAAGCCGGGCATCGACCTTTACGGAATCGACTCGGGAATCGGCTCTGATTCTCACTTTAACTCCGACTTCAATATCGGAATCGCCTTGGGCTGGGGAGGTTTCTTAGAGAAAATCAGAAAGTATCGGGAAATCCATAAGGGCGATAAGGAAAAGCAGGAGTTTTACGATGCGGAGGAAAAGGTGGTTTTGGCGATTCAGAAATGGATCCAGAAGCACATTGACCGCATCGAGGAGCTTCTGAAAACTGAGGATCGCCCGGAAATCAGGGCCACCCTGGAGGAAATGCTGGCGTGCAATAAAAAACGTCATCTCCAAAAACCGGAAACCTTCCTGGAGGCCTGTCAGTATTTGGCCTGGTTCGCGACGGTTTCCAGAATCTACGACCGTGACGGCGCGGGCTGCTGGCTGGATCAGCTTTTGTATCCCTTCTATAAAAAGGATATGGAAAGCGGTTTGATCGATAAGGATAAGGCCCGGTTCATCTTGGCTGACCTGCTGATCATTGATCCTCACTATTACCAGCTAGGCGGCTGCGACCTGGAAGGCAACGATATGACCAATGAGCTTTCCTGGCTGATCCTGGAGGCGGCTCATGAGCTGAATACCTCCGCCAACCTGACGGTAAGGTTCATGACAATATGGATCCGGCTTTCTTCAAAAAAAGCGGTCAGCTATGTGTTTAACGACCGGAACGCCTGGCCCCGTTTCTCTGGACATAAGGGCATGATGAATTACGCGAAGAACCAGGGAGTCAGTGAAAAGGATGCCCTGGAGCGTCAGGCCGTAGGCTGCGGATGGAGCGCGGTGCCCGGTAAGGAATCTGCATGAACGACGTCATTAAGATCAACTGTGTTAAGGTGTTCGAGGTGGCGTTCCAGGAAATGATGCTGGCGTATCACGACGCCGCTCCTACCGATAAGGAGAAGTACGCGCCGTCTCTGGAAAGGCTTTACGATATTTACCGCGCCCATTTGAAGAGAGCCGTGAAGGTGATCGCTGACTGCGTGGAGTTTTATAACCAGTACCAGCACATCACCATGCCGGAGCTGGTCATGAACCTTCAGATGTATCATACCCTGGAAGAAGGGAAGAATATTTCCCAGTGCGCCGAGATTTATACCCTGTGCTGCGACGGTGTAGGGCTGGGAACTCTGGCGGATTCCTTTGCCGCGATTGAGCAGAGAATTGTTCGGGAAAAGAAGCTCACCTTTGAAGAGCTGGAGGAAACCCTGCGGAACAATTTCGCGGGCGATGAGCGTACCCGTTTAATGCTGTCTCAGTCAGAGCGCTACTGTCAGGGCGGCGACAGCCTGGGCGACCAATGGGCGCAGCGGCTTACCCGTGATTTCGCGGAAATCGTAAAAGCCCAGCCGGTGGCCGGCGGCAAGCAGCTGGTGCCGGGATGGTTCTCCTGGAGCAAAACGATCCATTTCGGCCGCCAGGTGGGTGCGACGCCCAACGGCAGAAAAGCCGGCGCATCGGTTACTCACGGCGCTAACCCCACCCCCGGCTTCCGCAAGGACGGAGCGGCAACTGCTCAGGCCACTGGAATCGCCTTGTGCCAGCCCGGCTATGGAAACACCGCGCCGCTGCAGATTGAGTTTGATCCCAAGCTCAGCGCAGAGGAAGGCGGAATTGACCGTGTCGCCAAGCTGTTAAAGACTCATATTGACATGGGCGGCACCCTGATCAACGTGAACGTTTTTTGGATAAGGACGTTCTGATGGAGGCCCATAAGGATCCCAAGTCCCATCCGGAGCTGGTGGTCCGTGTGACAGGCTTTACCGCTTATTTCTGCACCCTTTCCGAAGATTTCCGTCAGCTCGTGGTAGACCGGTTCTTAGATGGAATGTAAGAATCCCAGCGGCAAATATGTTGAAAAGTCCTATAATTTGTCGGGTTGTAATGCATTTCTTTAACTGATATAATATCACAGTTTGTTTTGATGGGGCTTCCTGCCTGCTTTTCGATTCTACAGGCAGGAAGCCTTTTTCAATCGTGGAGTTCTGTTATCCGGAAGGCGGTGGAGTGGTTGTTTCAAAATATGAGTATCCGTGTAAAGCTTTTGATCTCTTATCTGTGTGTGACCTTGGTCCCTATTATTGTGTTTGGCATGATCATGACAAGCTGGCTCAGGGAAAATACCATGGAAAAAGCGATTCAGGAGGCTCGAGACAGCTCTGCCCGTGTGGAAGAGCGGATTCAATCACTGCTTTCTACGGTTAACGAGGTTTCCAACCAGCTCTGTGTCGATGAAGAGCTTTATCAAATCGCTACGACTCAATTTGAATCTCCATTGGAATGTATTGAGGCTCTGAATGATTATAAGACCTTCCAGGAATATGAAAATACCTATCCTGAAATTGACGTAATCAAATTCTACGTTCAAAACGACACTCTGCTCAATTCGGGGCATTTTATCAATCCCGGCGCGAGGGATCTCCACTCTCTTTGGTATTCTCAGGCGAAAAGGAACAACGGAAAAGTGCAGTGGTGGTATATGAGCGACGAAAGCTACAGCGATTCCAGGCTGGCGCTGATCCGTTCCCTTTACAACTACGACGGCGAATTTATGGGCGTGGTAAAAATCTACATCAGTAATCGCGCTCTGCTGCAGATTTTAGAGCAGGAAAACTTTGACAGCTTTTTAATCACCAATATAAAGAAGCGATTGGGACTAAGGCGTCGGAAGACCTGAAAGCCAGTGTAGAGGAAGTGGAAAGCAGCCGCACGCCGGTGGATCAGTTTGTGGCGGACAACGGGGTGGAATACCGTTTGATTACAAGCTCGTTTTCCAGCGTCAACGAATGTGGGAGAATTTAAAATTGTTTCCGTGTTCCCAGTAGAGGACATTTTAAAAAAATGTGCAGAGCGTTGAGCAGATCGCTATTTTGATCATTTTTGCCAGCGTTCTGATTTTCATGTATCATTATCTTTTATTATCAGTTATTTTTTATGCTACCGCATTTCCCAAATCAGTGAGAATGTGCATATGGTGGCTTCCGGCGTGTTCAACAACCTGGTGGAAATTAAGGGAAATGACGAGGTGGGCCAGCTCTCTCAAGACCTAGAGGTAATGGCCGGAAAGCTCCAAAACCTGATTGCCGCAGTAAAAAACTGCGGAAAAGCAGAAATCGGAAATGCAGCTCCAGCAAAAGGATATCCAGTTTAAAATGCTGGTCAGCCAAATTAATCCTCATTTTTTGTTCAATACCTTGGAAAGCATCCGTATGAGCGCCTTGGTGGAAGGAGCCAGGGAAAGCGCGGAGATGGTCAAGCTTTTAGGAAAGCTGCTGCGAAGCAGTATTGAAATCAACAGCGTGGAAATCTTATTAAAGGATGAGATCGCCACCGCTGAGAGTTATTTGAAAATACAGAGCTTCCGATATAGGAAGCGGCTTGAATATACAATCGATACAGACGCCGTCAATGACGGCTATAAGGTAATTCCCTATATTTTACAGCCGATTGTAGAGAATTCTATAATTCATGGAATGGAGGAACAACGGCAGGAAACCACAATTGCCTTAAAAGCGTATTTTCAGGATGAAAAGCTCGTTTTGGAGGTGGCCGACAATGGCGTGGGAATGACAGAGGAGAAGCTTCAGGAGCTAAGGGAGCTTCTGGAGGTTCCGTTAGGGTCTACCTCTACCCATATAGGCATGAGAAACGTGCATCAGCGGATTAGATTCCATTACGGTCCGGAATATGGATTAGAGATTCAAAGCGAATACAAGGCAGGAACAGTTGTGAAGATATGTTTACCGGGGGTGTTGTCATGAATAAGAACGAATTGCTGAAGGTTATGATCGTAGATGATGAGGAAATGATCCGCCGGGGCCTGAGAGCCATCGTGGACTGGAAGGAATACGGCTACACCGTTTGCTGTGACGCCGCAGATGGAGAAGACGGCTATCAAAAGGCGCTGGTTTATCAGCCGGATTTGATTATCACCGACATTAAAATGCCTATCGCCGACGGCCTTCAAATGATGACGAAGCTGAGGGAAAACTGTTTTGAAACCGAGTTTATTCTGCTCACCGGCTATGCGGAGTTTGAGTATGCCCAAAAGGCGCTTCAGCTTGGAGCTAAGTCCTATATTTTAAAGCCCATCGATGAGGAAGAGCTGGTAAAGACTCTGATTGAGGCGCGGGAGGAGATTTTACAGCGCCGTAAGGAAAATTTTCATAATAAGTATTTTTCGATTTCCATGGAGCAAGTGATCACGAAGCTGGTTTACGGCGCGGTAGATGAGGAGTTTATTGACGCGGCCAATGCGGTGTATGGCTTCCAGCTGCCGTGGAAGCGGTATCAGCTGGTGCTGCTGGAGCAGACCAAGAACCAGGAAACCGATGAAAAGGTTTTGGATTTGCTGAAGGATTTTACGAAAAATAATATCGGGTTTGTTTTTTCCTTAAATAACCATTTTGTAGTCCTGACCAAAGACGTCATTTTTGAACAGGGAAAAATGCGCCTGCTGGAGGATCTTAACGGCAAACTGAGGAAGCTGCCGGGTTATACCCAGCCTATGGTGGTCAGCCGGCCTCTGAAAGAGCTGGAGCAGATCAACCAGGCCTATTATGCCGCATCCTATTTCATTGAGCACCAGTTTATTTTCCCGTATGAGGAGATCGTCCTGATGAACTACACGCTGGCCGGGCCGGTCTGCTCACTGGCGGCGATGTTCACCGCGATGGACGCCGCCCGGAGCTGGACTTCTGGGGGCTGACCCGCCACTACGCCATGCAGAGCCGCCGCTTTGGCGGCGCAGTGCCCGAGCATCTGCAATCCCATTTTATTGCGGTGCGCCCGCGGCTGTTCAACAGTGACGATTTCTGGAACTACTGGCAGGAAATGGCACTGCCGACCAGCTACGAGCAGTCTATCATCCGCCACGAAACGCGGTTCACGCCGTATTTTGCCGCCAGGGGCTATGCCTGGGATACCTACGTGCAGACGGACGACCTGAAACCGGTTTTTGTAAACCCCATTATGGCCTGCCCGCGGGAGCTGCTGGCAAACCGCGGCTGCCCGTTTTTCAAACGGCGCAGCCTGTTCACGCCCTATGCGGATGAACTGCGCCGCACGGACGGCCTCGCCGCGCGGGAGCTCTGCGACTATGTGACGGCCTATACGGATTTTCCGCTGGAGCTGCTGCTGGTCTCGCTGTTAAAAACACAGCCGCTTTCAGCCCTTGCCCAAAACCTGCACTGGTGCTATCCTTTCGGTGCACCGACAGGGAAAACGCCCGACCTGAACGAGCTGGGCCTGCGGCTGCTTCATTACGAACAGCCCGCCGCGGACCCCGTGACCGACTGGTATAACCGGCAGGCAGCCGCCAACGCGGACACACTGCTGGCAGAAGCTGCTGCTCTGTTTGAAAAAATCCGATGCTCGGCGTGTTAAGCCCCTCTCTGCCGCTGTGGCAGGGCTGCACCGCCGCCCGCCGCGCGCCTGGATGCGGGAGAAGGACGCACTGGCACAGGAGGTATCCGTGCCCGTCGCAGTGACCGCCGCCCGCGCACTGCGGCTGGGTGCTTGTGCGGGAGTCTGCCTTCCCGGACGCATCCCAGCCTGCACAAGCCAGCGTGACGCCTG
>ENA-OQCD01000530-OQCD01000530.1-human-gut-metagenome-genome-assembly--contig:-NODE-530-length-10763-cov-1.766830_pt1 | contig 10763 bp, 11 predicted proteins | sample MGYA00242755_ERZ504571 | MGnify/ENA primary metagenome ERZ504571 (study PRJEB26092, sample SAMD00036274) | human gut metagenome | host: Homo sapiens | study: EMG produced TPA metagenomics assembly of...
GACCAATTTTTATTTTATCCGATACCGCGGGCTTTTTTGTGATGCGGTTATGCTTTCTCAATTCGGAATCAGACGTTTTGATGCGCCCCCGGCCTCGTCGGAAAAGCTTATGGCGCAGGACAGAAGCGTTTTGCGGCTTGTAAGGTAAAGGATCCGCCCGCTGTTCCGGTAGTTGCGCTTTTGATTTCCGAATTCTGTTTTCACTGATAAAATACTGAAAAATACAAGAGTGACGGCCGTCCTCTTGTATTTTTTTTGCGTTTTCAGCCAAGAATAAGCCCAGATGGGAGGCTTGACTATGAGAAAACGGTTTGAACGCAGAACAATCGGCTTGTTTTGCATTTTAATGGCGGGAATCATTGGGATTATGGGCAGCGTGTACCGGATTATCGGCGATGAGGGAATCCTGGCCGCGGCAGCTCAGCAGGGAACCTATCGCTGCACCATCGCCTCCTTTCGCGGAACGATATACGATACCAATTTACAAGCGCTGACCGGCTTAGGAGAGTTGACCAAGCTATCCTCTCCTTTAGATTCTGAGGATATTTTCTGGGTAAACGAAAGGTATCAGGAGGATCAGGACGCAGTCCATGTGATCGGCTACTTAGACGGGGACGGAAACGGCGTGGACGGCATTGAAAAAGCATATAACGGCTATTTAGCGGATGGCGGACAGCTGTCCGCGGTTTACCAGGTGGATGCGTTAAACCAAGCCATTGCCGGTATGGAAAGAACCATTGACGATACCTCGGAGCTTCAAAATAAAGGCGTGGTCCTCACCCTGGACAAGGAGATCCAGGAAATCGCCCAAGAGGCCGCGGAAAAATATCTTACCAAGGCTCGGTACTGGTAACGGAGATTCCAAGCTGTGAAATCCGCGCCAGTGTATCCTTGCCCACATATTCTCCCTATGACGTGGCGGATACTTTGGACGAAAAGGGAGCGCCGCTTCTTAACCGGGCCTTTTCCAGCTATCCGGTAGGATCGGTGTTTAAGCTGGTGGTGGCGGCAGCGGCTTTAGAGAAAGGCGTTTCCACCAGTCTGGTGTATGACTGCCCGGGTTCCATTTCTGTAGATGGTATGGAATTTAAATGCTTTAACGGTGTGGGGCACGGCAAGGTGGATTTAGAAAAGGCTATCGCTTATTCGTGCAACGGGTATTTTATCAAGCTGACAGAGCAAATGAAGCCGGAGGAGCTGCTTTCCATGGCGGAAAAGCTTGGTTTCGGCTCCTCTGTCGAGCTGGCGCCGGGCATGTCCTCCAGCGCGGGAAACCTGCCCGTCAAAAAGGACCTGTCCAACCCCAAGGCTAAGGCGAACTTTTCCTTTGGCCAGGGGGACTTGCTGGCTACGCCGCTGCAAATTGCCGCGATGGTCAATACCATCGCCAGCGGCGGGCTGTATACCGAACCGTCTTTGGTAGAGGGACTGGTAGATGAAAATCTCGTCCTGACCGAGCGGGAGCAGCCCAAGCAGGCGGAGCGGGTAATTTCCAGCCAAACTGCCGCCTTTTTGCAGAAGGCTATGCGTGCCTCCATTGAATACGGCACCAGCAAAAAGGGTAAGCCCTCGGCAAACGGGGCGGGGGCAAAAACCTCCACGGCGGAAACCGGACAGATCGTGGAGGGGCAGCAGGTGGTCCAGTCCTGGATATCAGGCTTTATCCGCCTCCAACCCGAAATACGTGATCACGGTATTCGCGGAGGACGGCGTAGGCGGAGGCACCTCCTGCGGCCCGGTTTCCAAGAAATCGCGGATAACCTGCCGATTAACGATTGACTTTTCGGCCTGATGGCACTATAATAATCGTATAGAAATAGGCTGTGAAGGGCAAGAGAAAGCAAAAAAAAGCAGGTAGGAGAGGTGGCTCCCGGCTGCAAGGCGCCCCTGCTTTTGCTTTCGGCCGGTCTGGAGCTCCGGCTTGAGGAAAGCCGGCGGGCCTTTCCCGTTATCGAAGGCTTAAGCGGCGCGCTTTGACGCGCAATTTGGGTGGTACCACGGATTCCTCCGTCCCATTGTGGCGGTGGAATCTTATTTTTTGTTAGGAAGTGTGAAAAAATATGAAATGGACAGGATTAAACGAATTGCGGGAGAAATATCTCCAATTCTTTGAGTCAAAGGGCCATCTTCGGCTGCCCAGCTTTTCCCTGGTGCCAAATGGAGACAAGAGCCTGCTGCTGATTAACTCCGGTATGGCGCCGATGAAGAAGTATTTTACCGGGGAGGTGACTCCGCCGAGAAACCGGGTTACCACCTGTCAGAAATGCATCCGCACCCCGGATATTGAGCGGGTAGGCATTACCGCCCGCCATGGTACTTATTTTGAAATGCTGGGAAATTTCTCTTTTGGAGATTATTTTAAGCATGAGGCTACCGCTTGGGCTTGGGAGTTCTGCACCAAGGTGCTGGAGCTGCCTGTTGAGCGGATTTGGGTTTCCATTTACCAGGATGACGACGAGGCTTTCGACATTTGGACCAAGGAGGTCGGGGTGGATCCCAGCCGTATCGTCCGGCTGGGAAAAGAAGATAATTTCTGGGAGCATGGCACCGGCCCCTGCGGCCCTTGCTCCGAGCTTTATTTGACCGGGGTGAGGAATATGGATGCGGTTCTCCGACCTGCGGGGTGGGATGCGACTGCGACCGGTACGTGGAATTTTGGAACCTGGTTTTCTCCCAGTTTGATAACGACGGCCAGGGAAACTATACGCCCCTGGAGCATAAAAACATCGATACCGGTATGGGGCTGGAACGCCTGGCCTGCATTATGCAAGGTGTGGATAACCTGTTCCTGGTCGATACGGTGCAGAATATCATGAAGCACATTTCGAAAATCGCTGGGGTGGAATATGGAGCGGACCCCAAAACCGATATTTCCCTCCGGGTGGTCACAGACCATATCCGCAGCACTACCTTTATGATCGGCGACGGTGTAATGCCCTCCAATGAGGGCCGGGGCTATGTGCTCCGCCGCTTGCTGAGAAGGGCCGCCCGCCACGGCCGCCTGCTGGGGATCCGCCGCCCCTCTGGCGGAGGTCTGCGATACGGTGATCAACGAGAATCAAAGCGCTTATCCCGAGCTGGTGGAGAAGCGGGATTTCATCAAAAAGCTGATCTCTGTGGAGGAGGAAAACTTTGACCGGACCATTGACCAGGGGCTGCAGATTTTAGGCGCCCTGATTGAAAATTCCGAAAAGAAGATTTTATCCGGCGCCGAAGCCTTCCGGCTGAACGATACCTACGGCTTTCCGTTGGATTTGACGAAAGAGATCATCGCAGAAAAGGGAATGACCGTGGATGAGAGCGAGTTTCAGCGTCTGCTGTCCGAGCAGCGCACCAGAGCCAGAAACGCTAGGAAAAACGCCGGCGCTGACGCCTGGCTCAGCGAGTCCGTGGATCTGGATGGAATTCCCGCTACAGAGTTCACCGGCTACGCCACTTTGAAGGATACCGCCAGAATACTGGCGATTCTCCGGGATGGAGAGCGCGTTGAGTCCGCTGAGATGAACGACGACGTAGTGGTGGTTCTGGACCGGACGCCTTTCTATGCGGAAAGCGGCGGACAGGTGGGGGATACTGGCTTTCTAACCGACGGCGCCGGGCGGTTCGCTGTTTTGGATACCACCAAGCACCATTCCGGCGTGTTCCTCCATCACTGCCATGTGGTCGTGGAGGGACTGAGCGTCGGCTCAGAGGTAGAGTGCGTGGTAGACGGCATCCGCCGGTATAATATCATGAGAAACCATACCGCTGCCCACTTGCTCCAGGCGGCGTTGAGAAAGGTGCTGGGCACCCACGTGGAACAGGCGGACAATTGGTAGACGGCCAGCGGGTGCGTTTTGACTTTACCCATTTCTCCGCTTTGACTAAGGAGGAGACCGCCAGAGTAGAGGAGATCGTCAACGACGAGATTCTTTCCGCGGTTCAGGTTACCAGTACGGAAATGCCCATTGAGGAAGCGAAAAAGCTGGGCGCTATGGCGCTGTTCGGTGAAAAATACGGAGATATCGTCCGGGTAGTACAGGCCGGGGAATTCTCTACGGAATTCTGCGGCGGCACTCATGTGAACAATACCGCGAGGCTCGGCCTGTTCAAAATTATTTCTGAAAGCTCCGTGGCCTCCGGTGTCAGAAGAATCGAGGGCGTTACCGGACGGGGCGTGCTTCAGCATATGGCGGAAGACGCAAAGACGATACAGGACGCTTCCTCAGCGTTGAAGCTTAATAATCCGGCAGAGCTTCCCGAAGCCTGCGAACATCTGCTGAGCGAACAGAAGGAGCTGAGAAGAGAGCTGGAGAAGGCAAATGCCAGGCTTGCCAATTGGCAGGTGGACGGCCTGTTCGACAGTGCTGAAATGGTAAAGGGGGTAAAGATTATCACCGGATCCTTTTCCTCAACCACAGCGGATGCTCTGCGAACGATGAGCGACCGCGTGAGAGAGAACGCTCCTAACAGCGTAGCGGTGTTCGCCGCTATCAACGACGGCAAAGCGGTTCTCTCGGCTACAGCAGGAAAAGAGGCCCAGCAGAAGGGATGCCATGCAGGAAATATTGTCCGGGCGGCGGCTAAGGTGGCCGGCGGCAACGGCGGCGGCAAACCGGATTTCGCAATGGCAGGCGCCAAGGATCTGACGAAAATCGACGAGGCGCTGGCGGCGGTGAATACTATTGTGTCAGAGATGGTAAAGGAATAATTCCTTTGGGCCTGACGAAATCTGTCAGGGCTGAAAGGAGCGTAAGATAAAAAGGACAGGGAAGCCTCCGGACGATGAAACCTCTGCAAAGAACGTTTCTGGAGCAATGCTTTTTCCGAGGCTTTTCGGAGGCTTGAGAGCACAAAGAAAGAAGCTCCCTCTTTCCGTTATGACGGTTATGCGGTAAGGGCCCTTTTATGGAAATAGGGAATACTTATGCTGGGTGAACTAAGCAGACGTACGGTAAGGCGTCTGTAAATCTGATAAAGTAAGGAGAATGAGTATGGCGGATTGTATTTTTTTGCAAAATCGCTGCCGGGGGAAATCCCCGTCGAAAAAAGGCCTATGAGGATGACCAGATTTTGGCCTTTTATGATTTGGATCCTCAGCACCGGTACACATTCTGATCATTCCAAAGGAACACATCTCCTCTGCCAACGAGTTGACAGAGGAAAACGGTCCTTTGCTTGGGCACATCTTTGCTACTGCGGCCAAGCTTGCCAAGGAACTGGGATTGGAAAAAGGCTACCGCATTGTGAATAACTGCGGCGAGGATGGCGGCCAAACGGTGCGGCATCTGCATTTTCATCTGCTGGGCGGCAGGAGCATGGAGTGGCCTCCCGGTTAAAAGCGCATTGGTTTATCATTTTGGCCTGAACCGGGATCTGATGAAAATCCTTTTTCGGCTCGAATTGAAGCGCTTAGGAATAGGAAGAAAGCATGTGATCTCATAGGGCATTGCGAATGCGGCTTACTGGCGGGAGGACTTGCCTGCGGTTTGCCGTCGCTGCTTTTTCTGAAAGGCCAGCAGGCAAGAGGCGGCGCAATGAGGTTCTGGCTTAGGGAGAGAAAAGGAGAAAACATAATGAAACAGTATTATAAAATGAAAGTTGCCGGCTGTGACCGGGAACTGCCTTTGTGTCCGGTAAATGAACACTTGGATATTGCGGCGTTTATTATGTTCGGTGATATCGAGGTGACAGAGAAGGCCGCGAAGCTGCTTTTGGAGAAATGTCCGGAACATGACGTGCTGGTGACCGCAGAAGCGAAGGGGATTCCGCTCTGTTATGAAATGGCGCGGCAAGGCTGCCGCAATTACTGTGTAGCCAGAAAGGGCTTGAAGGTTTATATGACCAATCCCTTGGAGGTAACGGTAAAATCTATTACCACCGAAAACGTGCAGAAGCTTTATCTTTCTGATGAAGAAGTAAAAAAGATTCAGGGAAAGCGGGTTCTTATTGTTGACGATGTCATCAGCACGGGAGAATCTCTCAACGCCCTGATGCAGCTGGTGGAAAAGGCGGGCGGCAATATTGTAGGAATGGCCGCCGTGCTGGCGGAGGGCGACGCCCAGGAGCGTGATGACATTGTTTATCTGGATGCTCTGCCTCTATTTGTAAAAAAATAATCCAGTTCAAGGCGGCGGATGGCACCTGCCGCTGCGTCGTTAGACAACCTTTGATTTGCTGTAATTTGTTTATAAGACGAATCCATGACAGCCACCGGCTTCGCCGCGGGCGCTGCATTGGCGAAAAAACGAGGCTGGAAACGCGGATTGGGTCCAGGCTCAGCCTGGGGATAGGTTTCAATAAAAACCGTCTTAGGAGGAAGAACTATGAAGCGGCCATTTGCTTCAATTGGATTTACGTATCTAATTGCGCTTTTGGCCGCCATTTTTGCAGGTGTGAATGCCAGCGTGGTACTGGGGATTTCGTGCCTGCTGCTTTCTCTCCTGCTGTTTTGCAGAAAAAGCACACCGAAAAGGCTTTCGGCGCTTGTATTAACGGCGGGAATTGCGTTTTTCGCCTATTTTGGGGCGTATCAGATAAATGTCTCTCCGGTTTCCGCCCTGGACGATTCTGATGCGACGGTATCCGGTACGGTAACGGAGCTGCCTTCTGAAGCTTACGGACGGTTTTATTATGTGATCGAAACTGATTCCGTTATGCCGGAAGATGGCACAGTGAAGTCAAGCGACATCCCTCAAAGGCTGAAAATTCGTGTATCAAGCACCAACGCGATTGAGTTGGAGCCTATGACCGCTTACGGCGAAGGTGCATCTATCCAAACCCACGGGATCTGATGAAGGACTGAATACCAGAAACTATTATGCGGCTAAAAATATTTATCTTACCGGATTTATTTATGACTATCAGCCTTATACCGTAACTCCGGGAGAAAGCCATCCTTTTTTATTATTATGCCCTAAAGGTCCGGGAAAGGATGACCGAGGCCTTAAGAGCTTTGCTTCCTCCCAGGCAATCTGGCTTAGTGTGCGGTGTTTTGCTGGGAGACAAAAGCGGTCTGGATGAAGCTGTCCGGGATAATTTCCAGATTACCGGTGTTTCCCATATGCTGTCGGTGTCTGGAATGCATATGGCCATTATCGGACAATTTTTGCTTTGGGCATTGCTCTATTTTGGAATACCCAAGAGAGGAGCCGCGCTAGCCGCGTCGGTGGGTGTGTTCTGTTTTATGGCGGTTACCGGTTTTGTCCCATCTGTGGTGAGATCCGGCGTGATGTCCATTCTGTATCTGCTCGGGATCGGTATCCGAAAGCAGGCGGATCCGATCAATTCCTTGGGCTTTGCCATGCTGGTGCTGACGGTTCCAAATCCTTTCGCCGCAGGAGATACCGGACTGCTTTTGTCATTTTCCGCAACCTTAGGGATTCTTCTGTTTTCAGGGAGGATTCAAGCCCGCCTGAATCGCTGGACAGAATCGATTGGTGTTTTAAAAAGATTATTCCGCGGCTCAACAGCACTATTGCGGCCACTGTTTCGGCAACCGTATTTACTTCTCCTATTGTAGCCCTTACCTTTGGAGAGTTATCGCTGGTGGCGCCGTTGTCCAATCTTTTAATGGAGTTTCCCGCGGACATTATGCTTTTGTGCGGCTTCCTTACCTCAATCTTTTATTACATTCCTGTGATCAATTTTTTGGCTATGCCCTTCGGACTGGGCGCGGGATAGCCGCTAATTATCTGATGGAATGCGCCGCATGGCTGGCGAGCTTGCCGATGGCTCTATTCCGGTTACCCAAGAGGTGCTGCTGATATCGCTGATAGTGTTTGCCGCAGCGTCTGTGGTGATTGTGATGATCCGCTGGGAAGGATTTCGTCTTCGGCTCACGGCCTGCACCACCGCATTTCTGCTGGTTTTCACGGCTCTGGGCGCAGGCTTTGAACAGGAAGCTTTGGAGATAGGGGTTTTGAATACTGGAAATGGAAGCTCCGTAGTTCTGATACGGGATCAGCAGGCCGCAGTGCTTTGCTCCGGAGGCGGAAACGGCGCATATTCCCGGATCGACGCCTATCTGCGGAGCCGCGGAATCGGCCGCTTGGATTATCTTTTGATTTCTCAGGTAGATAAAAAGACATCCTCCGGGGCCAGCCGCCTGATTGAGGAGTATCACCCAGAAACCATATTAGTCTCCGATCAAAAGCTGCCTCAGGATAAGCTTCGCAGGGCGCTGGAAAACCGTGCGGGTGTATACTATTTTTCCAGTAGGAACCAAACGGTTCTTTGGGAGGATCTGGTGATTTCCGTTCTGGCTAATAAATCGGAAAGCTGGATTTCTTTTACCGTGGGGCAGGAGAAATTTTTAATTTGTCCTGCGGGCGGCGATGTTGCGGATTTGCCGGAAGCTGACCGCGACTGCAATTTCTGCATTGCTGGAGATACTCCGGAAAACGCTTACGGCCTTCGGGGAGATTACACTATTCTCACCATGTATCAAGCAGAGGCGATAGAGCCCAAGAGGCGCTTTCCAATATTAAAATTCATGAGTTGGTGACCTCAAAGCAAGGAAATGTAGTGATTTCCGTATCGGAAACCGGCGTTACGATCGACACGGAATATTAGGAGGAAGCTATGGCGCAGCTAAAGGAGTCTGAATTAAAAGAAGCAAATTAAGGAAAAGGCATTCGTCCCTCTGTATTTTCTTTATGGCGAGGAAAAATATTTGATCAGCCATTACACCGAAGCTATTGTGAATAAGGTGCTTGGAAAAAGCTACAGCGATTTTAATTTTCAAGCCTTTGACGGCGGCAAGGCTTCGATCGATGAAATCGCGGATGCAGCTCAGGCGCTTCCGCTGTTTGCTGAGCGTAAATGCGTTTTGGTAAAGGATTTGAATGTGGAAGCTCTGAATGCCGGAGAACTTGCTAAGTTATATCAACTTTTAGAGGAACTATCTGAAACCACGGTTTTAATTATCAGCCAGTCCACTCTGGAAATCGATGCGAAAAAGATCCGCGAAATGGAAGAAGTTTTATTGCGGCAGCGGAAAAAAATGGAACGGTGGTCCTATTGGAAAAAAGAGGAGAGATCGCTTTAGAGAAGCAGCTGGTGCAGTGGGCGGAAAAGAGAGGCTGCGGCCTGACCCAGATCAATGCGGGGAAAATCATTCAGCTTTGCGGAGATGACCTCCTGACCTTAAACAGCGAGCTGGAAAGCTGTGCGCCTATGCAGTGGGCCGGGAAATTACCATGGATGACATCGATCTGCTGGTAACCAAAAATCTGGAAACTACAGTTTTTGTTTTGGGCAACGCGCTGATGGCTGGAAATTTATGATAAAGCATACCAGCAGCTTGACCTGCTTTTTTATCAAAAGGAGGAGCCGGTGGCAGTACTCGCGGTCTTATCCTCTAACTATGTGAATTTATACCGGGCCAAAAACGGCTTTAGAAAGCGGAGAAAAGACTTCCGTTTTGAGCAAAGACTTTGATTATAGAGGAAGAGACTTTTTAATCCGCAATGCGGAAAGGGATTGCAAACGTGCTTCCATCAGCCAATTGAGAAAAAGCTTGTTTTTGTTGGCTCAGGCGGATCTGGCTTTGAAAAGCGGCAGGTCGGAGCCAGAACTGTGCTGGAAGAACTAATCGGAAAAATGATGCTGTTAGCTCGAGAGGAGAAGGTCTGATGATAAAAATTAAAGAAGCGGTAATTGTTGAAGGGAAATACGATAAAATTAAGCTAAGCTCTTTGATTGACGGCCTGATTATCGAAACTGGAGGCTTTCAGATTTTCAGCGACAGGGAAAAGATCGAGCTGCTCCGCAGGCTGGCGGACACCAGAGGGCTGTTGATTTTAACGGACAGCGACTCCGCGGGATTTTTAATCCGCAACCATATCCAGAGCTGTATCCCTAAGGAAAAAATCAGACATGCTTACATTCCAGACCTTTATGGAAAGGAAAAAAGAAAGCTTCACCCATCTAAGGAAGGCAAGCTGGGAGTGGAGGGAATCGATCCTGAAATTCTTTTAGAGTCGATCCGCCGCTCAGGCGCATCAGCTATAGAAGAAGCCGGAAGTTCGGAAGAAAAAAGAAAGATTACCAAGCTTGATTTGTATGAGGATGGCTTTTCAGGAGGTGCGGACAGCAGTAAAAAAACGTCAGGTGCTTCTACGGGAATTAGGACTTTCGGAACGGTTGACGGCTAAAGCTCTGGTGCCCGTTTTAAATAGTTTGGTAAACTATGAGGAGTATCAGAAAGTGGTTAAAAAAATTAATTTAACTCTGGAAAATGATTGACAGAATATACCGAAAATGATATAATAATTGTCGCTGACTGAAATGCGAGCGTGCTGGAACTGGCAGACAGGCACGTTTTGAGGGGCGTGTGTTTATGACGTACGGGTTCAAGTCCCGTCGCTCGCACCAGCTGTTTAAAGGCCAATAATCCGCATGAATGCTGGATTTTTGGCTTTTTCTTTTTGCCTGAAAAAAGCGTTTTGGTGTTTGTTTGGTGTTTATCGCTTCAAAAATACAAGAAAAGCCGGTGGATTACCCGCTTCACGGGGGGTAGTCCATCGGCTCTTTTTTATGCCTTTTTCTGGTTGAAGTTAAGGGCGTTCGCTATGGCTTCTGAAGCTTGAGCCTGCGCCACGGCGAAGGTATGAGCGTATATGTTCAGCGTGGTTGATGTTTGGCTGTGCCCCAGGGAAGCGGAGACAGTCCGGGGATCAACGCCGTTTGTAATCAGCAAAGAGGCGTGAGATGCCGGAGCTGTGAATGTTTACCCGGCGCATACCCGTGCGCTTAAAAAAGCGGTTCAGCCAGTTCAGCGT
>ENA-OQCD01000531-OQCD01000531.1-human-gut-metagenome-genome-assembly--contig:-NODE-531-length-10763-cov-1.704306_pt1 | contig 10763 bp, 13 predicted proteins | sample MGYA00242755_ERZ504571 | MGnify/ENA primary metagenome ERZ504571 (study PRJEB26092, sample SAMD00036274) | human gut metagenome | host: Homo sapiens | study: EMG produced TPA metagenomics assembly of...
CGTTACTCTTCAATAATAACACGACTATACAAAAAAAGAAAAGAGGGTTAAACCTTCTTTTCTTTAATTTTCTTTTATAATTAATCCTCAAAAGTCTCTTTTAATTTATCCATGAAACTCTTTTTCTTCTTTTCCGGTTTTTCAAAATCATCAGAATCTTTTGATTTCGGACGGTTACCACACGCCTCATCGAATTTGCGCAGTGCTTCTTTTGCTTCTTCGTTGAGGTTTGTAGGAACCTGCACAACAAAAGTCACATAATGATCGCCACGTACATTCTTATTTCTCAGAGACGGTACACCTTTTCCCTTCAGACGGATCCTTGTGTCTGTCTGAGTTCCGGGTTTCACTTCATATTCAACCTCTCCCATCCACTGTGTTGATACGTACAGTACCGCCCAGTGCTGCCTGCGCGTATGTAAGAGGCGCAGTAGAGAAGATATTCATATCCTGTCTCTGGAAGATCGGATGACGTGCAACATTTACTTCTACAAGCAGATCGCCTCTCGGACCTCCGTTTGTACCCGGTTCACCCTTCTCACGGATGCGGATGCTCTGACCATTGTCAATACCTGCAGGTACAGATACCTGAATCTTCTTTCTTGAAGATGTATATCCGGTTCCGCGGCAGGAAGTACATTTATCCTTGATGATCTTACCTGATCCATGACAATCCGGACAAGTCTGTACATTACGCACCATTCCAAACATGGACTGCTGTGTATAAACAACCTGACCTTCTCCATGACATTTCGGACAGGTTACCGGTGAAGTACCCGGCTTCGCACCTGTTCCATGACAGGTGGTACACTCGTCTTTCAGTACGATCTCCAGTTCCTTCTCACAGCCAAAGACAGCTTCTTCAAAAGTAATATTTACGCGTGCGCGGAGATTAGCTCCCTTCATCGGACCATTATTGGCACGTCTGCTTCTGCTGCCGCCGCCAAATAAATCGCCGAAAAATATCGCCGAAGATATCACCCATATCAGCACCGTTAAAATCAAAACCTCCGAAGCCGCCGCCGGCACCTCCGCCACCGTTTTCAAAGACCGCATGGCCAAAACTGGTCATACTGTTTTCTCTTCTCCGGATCGCTTAAGATGGTGTAAGCCTCTGTTGCCTCTTTAAATTTTCGCCTCAGCCTCTTTATCACCCGGATTTACATCCGGGTGATACTTCTTGGCCAGCTTACGATATGCTTTTTTTAAGTGTTGCGTCATCGGCGCTTTTGTCCACGCCTAAGACTTCATAATAATCTCTCTTATCAGCCATGATTTAATCCTATACCCGTTTTATTTATAACACAACTATTCAGTGAGAGAGACTCTCCCACTGAACAGTTATTATTGATATTTCCGTTGCAAATCTCTGCTTTTACAGAAATGTCACATTATACTTCTTTGTAATCAGCATCTACAACATCATCGTTGTTTCCTGCATCTGTGCTGCCTGCTGCACCGCCGCCCATATTCATGTCCGGTCCTGCCTGGCCGCCTGCCTGCTGTGTCTGCTCATACATTTTAGCGAAAAGCTTCTGAGCACTTTCCATCATCTTCTCCTGAGCAGCTTTGATATCTGCTACCTGAGAATCTGTCATCTCTTCTGCATTTGCAGTCTGAGACAGTAAATCTTTCAGTGCGTTCAGTCTGCTTCTACAGCAGCTTTATCATTAGCATCGATCTTGTCTCCGGCTTCTTTCAGTGCATTCTCAACCTGGAATACCATGGAATCAGCATTGTTTCTTGTATCGATTGCTTCTTTACGTTTCTTATCCTGTGCTTCAAACTCAGCAGCTTCTTTTACTGCCTTGTCGATATCGGAATCAGACATGTTAGAACCAGCTGTGATTGTGATGTGCTGTTCTTTACCTGTTCCAAGATCCTTAGCAGATACATTTACGATACCGTTTGCATCGATATCAAATGTAACTTCAATCTGCGGAACACCACGACGTGCTGGCGGGATTCCGTCCAGACGGAACTGGCCAAGGGATTTGTTGTCTTTTGCAAACTGACGCTCACCCTGTACAACGTTGATATCTACTGCTGTCTGGTTGTCTGCTGCTGTTGAGAAAATCTGGCTCTTTCTTGTAGGAATTGTAGTATTTCTCTCAATCAGTCTTGTTGCAATACCACCCATTGTCTCGATGGACAGTGACAGTGGAGTAACATCCAGAAGAAGGATATCACCTGCGCCTGCATCACCTGCAAGTTTACCACCCTGGATAGAAGCACCAAGTGCTACACACTCATCCGGGTTCAGGTTCTTGCTTGGCTCTTTGCCTGTTAACTGTCTTACTTTATCCTGAACAGCCGGGATACGGGAAGATCCACCAACCAGAAGTACCTGGCCAAGCTCGGAAGCTGTGATACCTGCATCAGACAGTGCACGGCGAACCGGCTCAGCAGTCATCTCTACAAGATCATGTGTCAGCTCATCAAATTTAGCTCTTGTAAGGTTCATATCGAAATGCTTCGGTCCCTCAGCTGTAGCTGTGATAAACGGAAGGTTGATGTTTGTTGTTGTTGCGGAGAAAGCTACTTCTTTAGCTTTCTCAGCTGCCTCTTTCAGTCTCTGAAGAGCCATCTTGTCGTTGCTTAAGTCTACGCCCTCTGTTCTCTTGAACTCAGAAAGCATATAGTCTGTAATTCTCTGGTCAAAGTCATCACCACCAAGACGGTTGTTACCAGCTGTTGCCAGAACTTCGATAACGCCATCACCAATCTCAATAATGGAAACATCGAATGTACCACCACCAAGGTCATATACCATGATCTTCTGCTCTTTCTCATTGTCAAGACCATATGCAAGAGCTGCTGCTGTAGGCTCGTTGATGATACGTTTTACATCAAGACCTGCAATCTTACCTGCATCTTTGGTTGCCTGACGCTGAGCATCGTTGAAGTAAGCCGGAACTGTGATAACTGCCTCTGTTACTTTCTCACCAAGATATGCCTCTGCATCCTTTTTCAGTTTCTGAAGGATCATTGCGGAAATCTCCTGTGGAGAATATTTCTTGTCATCGATGGTTACACGGTAATCGGTACCCATCTCTCTTTTGATAGAGGAGATTGTTCTGTCTGCATTTGTAACTGCCTGACGTTTTGCAGGCTCACCTACCAGACGCTCTCCTGTTTTTGTAAATGCTACAACGGATGGTGTTGTTCTTGCGCCTTCTGTATTTGCGATAACTGTCGGCTGTCCACCTTCCATTACGGCTACACAGCTGTTTGTTGTACCTAAGTCAATACCAATAATCTTTCCCATGATTTTTTCCTCCTGTTTTTAGTCTGTATCTGTTAAAATAAAGTTTGTTGTCAGTTAGTTCGCAACCTTTACCATACTGTGGCGTACTACGAAATCCTTGTAGGTGTAACCCTTCTGGAATTCTTCCACCACGATGTTCTCTCCAACCTCTTCATCCTCCACATGCATCACTGCATTGTGGAAATCCGGGTTGAATTCCTTTCCCACTGCTTCGATCGGCTTCACACCAAGCTCATCCAGTGTTGTGGTAAGCTGCTTGTAGATCATTTTCATTCCATCTGCAAAAGCATCACCTTCCTGTGCCTGTGCAAGACCTCTTTCGAAGTTATCCACAACCGGCAGGATCTTTTCAACGATCTCTTTTGCTCCGATGATGTACATGCTGGATTTTTCTTTTTCCGTTCTTTTACGGAAATTATCAAATTCAGCCATGGTACGCTTCAGGCGATCGGTAAGCTCCTCCACCTTCTGCTCAGATTTATCTTTTTTCTTCTTTCCGAAGAAGGAAGTTTTTGATTTTCTTCTTTTTTATCCTCTGAGGCAGCTTCTTCGCCTGGAGTATTGTTTTCTTCCTCCGGCAGATCTTCTCCCTCCGGTGTCAGGTTTTCTTCTTCCTGATCTCCGTCAGTTACGGGGATTTCCTTCTCCGCTTCCTGCTCTTCGGATGTTTTCTTTGTTTCCTCCGACACTTTTTTTCTACCGCCTTTCTAAGTTTTCTTCTTTTTCAAACGTCATCCAGATGATTCTTCAGTTCCTTCAGACTGTCCACTACATTCTCATAATCCATTCGTTTGGGACCGATGATCCCGATGGTTCCGTACATTCCGTCTCCCAGTTCATATCTGGCAGTTACAATGCTGCAGTCCTTCATGGTCTGGATCGGCATCTCATCACCGATGTAAACCTGGATTCCTGTATTCTCTCCATCTGACATCTGTTCTTTTACAAGATCGGCAAGTTCATGCTTCTCCTCAAATGCGGAGATCAGCTCCGTTGCCTTCTCTTTATCGGCAAGTTCCGGATACTTGAAGATGTTCGTTGCACCTGAAGTATAGATCTCCATATCTTCCTCTTCCACATGAATGGTGGCTGCCACTGCATCCAGAACCGTTGCCACCACACCGCTGTGGCTGCCTGCCTGTTCCTTCAGTCTGGCGATCATCCCAAGGTTGATATCCTGGATCGGGATCCCATTGAGATTGGTATTAAGAAGAAGATTCAGTTTCAGGATCGTCTGGTCGTCCATTTCCTCATCCAGATTGATGATCTGGTTCCGGACTGTGTTGTTGTCACTGACAACCACTGCCACAAGCTGAAGCTCGCTCATTCTCGACAGCTGGATGAACTTGATCTTGTTGCCGCTGTACTGCGGAACGGAAACCATGGTAGCATAGTTGGTATTGGAAGCAAGAACCTTCGCAACCTTCTTAAGCACCTTATCCATCTTATCTGACTTCTCAATCATCAGATCACGGATTTCTGCGATCTCGGCTTCCTTCTCCCTGGTAAGCTCATCTACATAAAGGCGATAGCTTTTATCTGATGGAATTCTTCCGGCTGAGGTGTGGGGCTGTACGATATATCCCATATCTGTCAGGTCTGACATCTCATTCCGATGGTGGCAGAGCTTACATTTAAATCTGCAAACTTGGAAATGGTCCGGGAACCCACCGGTTCGCCTGTTTCCATGTAGGTTTTGATGATGGCTTTTAGTATTTTCTTTTTACGATCATCTAATTCCTGATCCATGAAGTTCCACTCCTTTACTGCCTTTGTTTTTGGTTTGTTAGCACTCATGTTTTAGGAGTGCTAACACCTTATGCTCATAAGATAGCACTCTTGATTTGGTTTGTCAATATTATTTTGTGAATTTTTTTGTTATTTTTATGAACAATAGGGGTTATTAAGATTATGTTATAGAAAAGGGACGCGGGGAGAAATTATTGATATTGTGTGCGGTTTCGGACGTAAGAGATACTAAGTCTGCAGAAATCTGCTAAAGGCACACAATATCAATAAATTTCTCCCCGCTGGCTGTTCAGGACGATTATACAGGCGGGGCTCTCGCCTGGGAGGCAAATCGCCTCTTCTATAGCAATCCTTGTAAATAATGCATTTAAGACAGTTCAGCAAAGTGCGAAAGACAAGAAAGATATCTGACGCAGGATTTCACACTCTGATGGGCTGGATTAAGATGCATTATTTTAGAGAATTGCTATAGAATAACTATATCACTTGCTTGTCTTCAAATTCGATTACACAGATGAAAAAGACTCAGTATAGCACTATTTATCTAAAATATCCAGATTCTTTTTCAGGTCGATCATTTTATCGCGGAGTTCGGCGGCCTGTTCAAAGTTGAGGTCTGCGGCTGCGGCGCGCATTTGTTTTTCTACCTGGGCGATGAGTTTGGTGAGTTCTTTGCGGGTCATGGACTCTGGGTCTTTCTGGAGTCGGACTTCGGTTTCGGCTACTGCTTTGGATACGGCAATGAGGTCGCGGACTGCTTTTTTGATAGTAGTCGGAGTGATTCCGTGTTCTTTGTTATAGGCTTCCTGGATGGTTCGGCGGCGGTTGGTTTCGGTGATGGCTTTGTGCATGGAATCGGTCATGTTGTCTGCGTACATGATTACATGGCCTTCACTGTTTCGGGCAGCTCGTCCGATGGTCTGGATGAGAGAGGTTTCGGAACGGAGGAAGCCTTCTTTTGTCTGCATCCAGGATTGCTACCAGGGTGATCTCCGGGATGTCCAGGCCTTCTCGAAGAAGGTTGATTCCTACCAGAACATCAAAAACATCCAGACGCATATCACGAATAATGCGGGCACGCTCTAAGGTATCGATATCGGAATGGAGGTAACGGACTCTGATTCCTACTTCTTTCATATATTCTGTCAGGTCTTCTGCCATTCGTTTGGTGAGAGTGGTAATCAGGATTTTGTGTTTCTTTGACACTTCTTTGTTTACTTCTCCGATCAGATCATCGATCTGGCCTTCAATGGGGCGGACTTCTACTTTCGGATCCAGAAGTCCGGTTGGACGGATGATCTGTTCTGCACGGAGGAGTTCATGATCATACTCATATTGTCCCGGAGTGGCAGATACAAACATGACCTGATCCAGTTTGGATTCGAATTCTTCGAAGCTTAAAGGACGGTTGTCCTTTGCCGAAGGAAGACGGAAACCATAGTCCACCAATGTCTGCTTCCGGCTCTGGTCACCGGCGTACATTCCTCCTACCTGAGGTACTGTGATATGAGATTCGTCTATAATAAGTAAGAAGTCATCTCCAAAATAGTCCAGCAGTGTGTATGGCGGCTGTCCGGGCTTTAATCCTGACAGATGTCTGGAATAATTTTCGATTCCTGAACAGAATCCGGTTTCTTTCATCATTTCAATGTCGAATTGGTGCGTTCTGAGATTCGCTGGGCTTCCAGAAGCTTGTCTTCGCTTTTGAAATACTCTACACGTTCTTTTAATTCTTCTTCTATTGCTACAGCTGCTCTCTGGATCTGTTCTGCTGGCACTACATAGTGGGATGCAGGGAAGATACTGATATGAGAACGCTGGCATTTGATTTCTCCTGTCAGTACATCAATTTCTGAAATAGGTCGATCTCATCTCCGAAAAAATTCTACTCTCACGGCTGTATCGGAGCTGTTGGCAGGAAAAAAATTTCCAGGGTATCTCCACGGACACGGAAGGTGCTTCGGTGGAAGTCCATCTCATTTCTGGTGTACTGAATGTCGATCAGCTCCCGGATTACCTCATCCCTGTCTTTGGTCATTCCCGGACGCAGGGAAATCATCATGTCAAAGAATTCCTGAGGGGAACCCAGTCCGTAGATACAGGAAACGGAGGAAATGACCACTACGTCTTTCCGCTCTGACATTGCGGCTGTGGCAGAGAGACGGAGTTTGTCAATCTCGTCATTGATGGAGGAGTCTTTGGCAATATAGGTGTCTGAAGACGGGACATAAGCCTCCGGCTGATAGTAGTCATAATAGGAGACAAAATATTCCACTGCGTTCTCAGGGAAGAATTCTTTCATCTCACCGTAAAGCTGCGCCGCGAGAGTTTTGTTGTGGGCGAGGATGAGAGTTGGTTTGTTTAGCTGGGCGATGACGTTCGCCATGGTAAATGTCTTGCCGGAACCGGTGACACCCAGTAAAGTTTCGAACTGGTTGCCTTCTTTAAAGCCTCTGACCAGACGTTCAATTGCCTGAGGCTGATCTCCAGTTGGCTTGTACTCGGAATGCAATTCAAAATGATCCATAATATTCTCCTGTTTTAATCAAATTTCACTTATCAAAAATTGAAATATGTTTAATATGGTTATATTTTCAGTATATCATCCCATATAAAAAAAAGTACAGAGCAAGCGAATACCTGTTCTGTACTTTAACGTGTCGCGTTACTGTTCACTCTGGCTGCCTAAAACCGAACAAATAGTCTTCTCAACTTTTTTCTGCATCAACAGGTTTTGCAATATGTCCGTTCATTCCTTTTGCCAGTGCCTTTTTTCTGTCTTCCTCAAAGGCATTGGCTGTCATGGCTATGATTGGAATAGTGGCTTTGTCTTTATCTGACAGTCCGCGGATCATCTCAGTTGCCCCTGTAGCCGTCCATGTTCGGCATCTGGATATCCATAAGGATCAGGTCATAGGTGCCTGCCGGTTTCTGTTCTATCCTTGACACACACTGAACTCCATCCTCAACACGATCAACCATAAGTCCCATATCCTCCAGGATAAACTGTGCGATTTCCGCATTCAGATCATTATCCTCGGCAAGCAAAATATGTTTTCCGCTGATTCTGTCTGTTTCATCCACATCTGAAGATTTTTCCGTATCCTGTTCATAGTAGCTCTTATCAGCAATCCTGTATTCCAGGGTAACTGTAAATTTACTTCCTTCTCCCTGCTTACTTTCTACTTCAATAGTTCCGTACATCATATCAATATACTTCTTTATGATCGGCATTCCCAGACCTGTTCCCGCAATCTTTCCGTCTGTTGTATTTCGTTCCCTGGCAAAAGCCTCAAAGAGAGATGGAAGGAATTCTTCGCTCATTCCGATACCTGTATCAATTACCTGAGTCCGTATCCGCACATAGTCTTTCCTGTCACAGTCAAGCTCTGTGATCCTTATGGTAACTCTTCCCCCTGAAGCTGTATATTTTACCGCATTACTGATCAGATTGAGGAAAATTTCCTTGTTCTTCGTCTCATCGCAGATTACGTGCTCATGCTTGACATCATATTCCATCTTAAGGTGAATACATTTTTTTCTCCGCTTCCGCCTGGAAAATTTTTGTAAATTCCCTCGATAAATATCTCTGATCTTCACATAATCTTCATCCAGTTCCACCTTACCGCTTTCAATCCGGGCCATGTCCAGCACATTATTGATAATAGACAGAAGCAGATTTCCGGACTGTTCCATCTTCTCCTGATAATCCAGAAGTTTCGGATCAGTCAGTTCCCTTTTTATCAGCTCACTGTATCCCAGCAGGGCATTCATGGGTGTCCGGATATCGTGAGACATATTGAAAAGGAACTCTGATTTGGCGGCATTAGCCTTTTCTGCCTGAATCTTGGCTTTTCTCGCTTGTATCAGCAGATAAACTATAATCCATACAATAATCAAGACCACACTTACAAACCAAATGGAGACTACCCACAGATTATCCTTTATGTATTCTGCCAGAGTAACCTTGCCCGGTGCGTTTTCATATACGCAAAACTGACTGGAAAGTCTGGAATCAGGCAGAGTCTGAATGGTTTTGTTCAGGATATTCATTAATGTTGTGTTTTCCCTGGTGACCGCAAAGCAGGAAGCGCCGGATTTCGTAAGAAAAATACTGCGCATTTTGCTGTCCTCCAGTGTCTTTAATGACTGTCCTGCCTTCGCAACAAAGCAGTCTGCCTCTCCACTTTGAACTGCTTTATCGGCCTCAGCAGATGAGTCATATTCCTTTATTTTCCAGAAAGGATAGTTAAAAGAAATATACCACTTCCCCAGCAGGTTATTCCTGCTCACTGCTACTGTATTCTCTTTATTTTCATCAAACTTCTTAACACCGGTGAGTACTGCAACATTGACTTCAAAAACAGTATTTGACAATATAACATCGTTTTGCTCAGCTTCATATGGATTCTGATTCATATGAAAAATCATATCAATCCTGCTATCCTTTAATGCCTGCAGTTCTTCCTCCTGAGAATCAAAGCCTGTCAACTGAAATTCTATGTTTTTTTCTCCCAGACAGCCAGAAGCCAGACTAATATAATCGTTAATAATTCCTACCGGTTTCTCTGACTCCGTATCCACAAGGCTGATACCCACATCATTTTTCAGATATCCAATCCGGACCGCCCCATGCTGTTCCAGCCAGTTCTGCTCCTCATCCGTAAGAGTTTCAAGGGAATTTGCGGAGAGATACCTTTTATAAAGATCGTCTTTATAAAAAGGATTCTCCCTCTCTATCTTCTGCATTACCTGATCCAGCTCTTCTTTCAGATCCGGGCGTTTTTTTGCTGACTGCAAATAGTTATAGGAGCCACCAATCAGAATAGCTGGTGAAATATCGTCTCTTTCCCACTGTGGAGATTCATTTAAAACAAATCCGTCAATTTCATGATTTTTCAATTTCTGACGAATATCATCTGCACCGGTAATATCAACCTGCTGCGTGTTCACTCCATGACTTTTCTCCCACTCATGGAACATTTCGGCAGGAAGTGCATTCGGCAGCATACCGATTCTTTTTCCATTTAATGTAGTCAGATCTGAAGTGGAGATATCTGTATTAGAAGTATCCACATACAGGTAATATTTATCCTCTCCCATAGGCAATTCTGAAAAAAGCATGGAAGTGGAACGTTCCTCTGTATAGGAAATGCCTCCCAGCAGATCGATCTGTCCCATTTTTTCAGCATACTCATCAGTTTCTGCCCAGCTTCCCTCCCACATATTCATATTTCCATCCCGGTATGTGCAGCTACTGCCTGCTGGTATTCGTAGCTGTAGCCTCTCCTCTGACCGTCTGCTCCTGTGGTATTATAAGTTCCTTCATACCAGCCTACTCTGACTGTTTTTGGATTTTTGCTTCCTCTGCTGATACAGGAAGGGGAAGCACGGTAATATATAAAATAAAGCATAATAAAATGCAGATATGTCTCTGTACATTTAACTTAAACTTTTTCATATAACTTTCTCCAAATGATTTTGTGTCTATCCGGTGAAGATATCTCAACAGATTATTGCCTTTTTCATTTACTTCACCCGGGTTATAGAACGTGTAACATGCTTCTGCAGATATCATACCTTATTTTCCGTCATTGCAACAGCCTATTATTTATTTTTTATACCTATTTTTTCAGTTTTCAGATAATCTTTACTTGCCAAAATTCATGGGCTACGACAACCGAATTCGGACAAAATATACCGCAAAGTGGGGCGTGCAGATTGCGGGAATGATTTTTCAGACACG
>ENA-OQCD01000534-OQCD01000534.1-human-gut-metagenome-genome-assembly--contig:-NODE-534-length-10733-cov-2.755516_pt1 | contig 10733 bp, 17 predicted proteins | sample MGYA00242755_ERZ504571 | MGnify/ENA primary metagenome ERZ504571 (study PRJEB26092, sample SAMD00036274) | human gut metagenome | host: Homo sapiens | study: EMG produced TPA metagenomics assembly of...
AAAAATGTGGAATGGTCCGTTGATCATGATCTCTGTAATACTGTCATCTGCAAGGATCTCATCCAGGATTCCCATTCCACGGATGGAACTGAATACCAGACGTACGATCCTGGAGCGCTCCTGAGGGCTTATCCTGTAATTCACCAGCTTATGGTCTACAATATCCGCAATTCTTCTTCGCAGCTGTTCATCGTTTGCCTTACTCAAAGTCGCCGCATCTGCTATAAGAAAACGCCGGATCTCATTGACAAGACGTCCTGTCATCTCTTCTGAAAGCATAATATCACCTCATTTTCACCGGATCAGTATGTGTATCCATGTTCCTGTTCTACCTCAAGGATCAACTTGGCGTTTGCTTTTTTCATATTCATTAAAAGATCGTATCCTGCATGGCATCGAACTGGTCTGGATCGTATTGCGGTACATACCATGATTTCGCATTGAAATAATCCTGGAACATCTGGTCTTGGAATCTTCTTCCATGTCTCGCGTAAATCTCATTTCTTGCATACGCCAGCTGGTCTTTGGAAAGGCCTTCCAGCTGATCCCTGGTCAGATATGCGGAATTGCTCTCCGGAAAAATATAATCTCCTGAGCCTGCAGTTGTTGCCGTTGAAGAAGATCCGGATGTTGTACCTGCTGTAGAGTTCTGAGAACTCTGTGTACTGCTGTTTGTGCTTTCTTCCGGCATGGTATATTCCTGTACCGGCGCATTTCGAAGTGCCTCCAGATCTTTATCTGCCTGGTTCTGGGAAGCAGACTGCTGTGTCTGCTGGGACTGCTGACTTTGTGTATTCGCAGACTGTGTGTTTTTCTGTGTACTTTTTTTTTGATGGCTGCACCGTTGACTGTTTTTTCTGTGCAGATGAGCTCTGGGGTTTCTGCTCATTTGTGATCTGCAGCTCCTGTGCATCTGTTGCAGCTGACGGTGTAGGTGTCGCAATTTTTACACTTTTCTGTGTACTGCTGTTTTTGTTGTGGACTGATTGGATGCTGTTGTATTCTGTTTCTCTTCTGTATCAGCTTTTGCTGTTTTGGTGCTGTTCTGTGAGGTTTCAGCCTTTGGTGCCTGTGTGATATTCACTACAATATCCGAGGCGCTTCCTCCGGAATTTTTTCCGAGGAGAAGAGCAAGTACGACAACTGTTATCACGAGGATTCCAACTGTACATCCAATACTGATCAGCCATTTTTTCTGATCGCCCTTGTTTCCTCTGTTATCTGGCACTTCCGGCAGTCCGTCATCCCAGATCAGATTGTCATCCTGCTGGTTCTGACCGGTGCGCCTGTTGTAAGTCCCATTATAAGTTCCGTTTCCTCTGTTATTATGTGAGCGGTTATAGGTTCCGTTTCCTCCGTTATTATACGGCTGATCATAAGTTCCGTATGTCCCATTTCCGCCATCATTATAGGTACCCGTTCCACTGTAAGTACCGTTTCTGCGATTACCTCTTCCATTATATGTATCTTCACTGCCATAGTCATTCTGACCGCCGCCCGTTTCCAGCGGTGCTCCGCAGTTGTCGCAGAATCTGGCTGTTTTATCTTTTATTTCTGCACCGCATCTTCCGCAATACATACATTCCCGCTCCTTCCTCTGGATTGATATTAGATCTTAATTGTCCAATTTGTTTGAATTTATCTGGTATTGCGATAAATCTTTTCTTTTCCAAAAATTTTATTACATTTACACAATTCTTTCAATATGTGACACCTAGTGTGCCCCCTTTTTTTACAGATCAGATATCTTTATAATATGATGGTGAAATTACATCGTACTCTCTGCAGGAACATCCATTTTCATAACTGTCGCAGCAGTCACAGTTGGAACAGTACATATGAGCATCATTAATATAAAACAGGCCGCCATACTGCATGGAAGTTCTCTGGTTCTTGGATTTCTTCTTGCTGTTATCGTAGTACGCCCCGTTGGGGATCATCATGTTTTCCGGGGAAAAACCGCTGAAATCGAAGAAATGAGATTCTGTTCCATGATGAGGTACCTTGATGCACCAGTAATGTTCGTGAAGCTGGATCTTTCCGTCATAATTCTCTGCGATCATCTTCATATACTGTGGCTGTACATCTCCGGTGAACAGAAGGTTCAGTTCGCCGTCAATGGTGTTCTGGAATGCCAGGCTGATCTTGTGGCGGAACTGTCGCAGGGAATGGCCCTGTTTTTCCGCACTCTCCAGAAGTGCCTGAAATTCTTCTGTTGCCTGTAATTCACGAAATTTCTTTTCCAGTTTTTCCGGGTTGAGACGACGTACTCTCTCTTTTTCGGTTTTCTTCCGGATCTTCTGCTGTATCTTCTATTGCTGCGCCTGCATCTTCATTTGCAAGCACCAGTTTTTCCTGTGTATATTCTTCGTTTTCCCCGCTGTACTCTCTCGGGTCTTTCAAAGAGCTCTCTGGCCCATCTGTATCTTCTGGCACAGACAGCGGCTCCGATTTCTCCTCTGCTTCCAGTGTCTCCTCTGTCATGGACAGAAACAGCTCTCTTACTTCCTCCGCAATGTTCACAAGCTCTGTCATTGCATTTTCGTGATTCTCGATCAGAGAATTAAATACCTCCTCTGTCTCCCGGCTGACTTCACTGACATCCGGCCAGAGTGCTGTATATTTTCCTTCAAATTCTGAACCTCTGGATAAAAGATCGATCTTTACCTTTCTGGCACAAAGGGCTTCTGCCAAGGGGCAAAAAGGCTGACACGTCTTTCCCGGAAGGCTGGCTTTTTTTTTGTCACATCCGCAAGGAGCAGAAGTGCCAGTGTGTATTTCATTTCCGGACCGGAAAACACATCCGAAGATAGATTTTTTTCAAATTCGTAGGCATCTCTTTCGATAACGCATCATATAAAGAAGTCCGGAAACATGATCTGGATGAAAATGTGTCAGAAGCAGATTTTTTTTTGCGGATGGTGGTAAGATCTGAAATGATCACGTCAAAGACTTCTCTTCGCGGCCGTCCCTCGATCTTGCTGTTGGCTGCCCCGAAATCCACAAGCAGGCTGCTTTTTCTGTCACGAATGCAGAAACAGTCCCCGAATCCTACATTGTACATTCGTATTCTCATTTATTTTTCCTCTGGTTTCTTATTCAGCTGTCTTTTTTTCTTCTGTTCCTGTCATTATTTCTCAGAACCAGATCTGCATATCATACCAGGTTGCTCCACCATGGCAGGAATCTGCAACTCCCAGTTTCTTCATTCCATGACTCTCATAAAATGGGATCATATGTTCCTTGCAGGTAAGGATCAGAGCTTTTTTTCCACGTTCTTTCGCAAGATCCTTGAAGTATTCCACAAGTTCTCCTGCAATCCCCTGATGACGGTATTCCGGGATCACATTCAGCCCGAATACGGTCTGGATCTCTCCGTCTTTTTTTGTGAAGGGTGATATCATGATAAAACTCATCCGGAAGTACCGGTTTATCTGTAGTTCCTCCGTTGATAAATCCTACAATCTGATCGTCCTTTACTGCTACTACAAAATTCTCCGGGAATGCTCCCATACGGTTCACAACGTCCTCATGACTTGCTGCCTCCGCAGGCGGGAAACAGATTGCCTCGATTTCTGCCAGACGGTCTGCCTCCTTTGGATCTGCAAGTCTGATCTGTAAATTTTCTGCCATTTTTTGTGGTCTCCTCTATATTATTTATTCCGTTTTCATCCGGTTTTGATTCTTTTTTAATTATATCGGGTGAGGGAAACTGCGTCAACGTGTAACATACAAAAAAAAGCCCTCAGTATTCGCACTACTGAGGGCTTCATTCTTTTCGTCTTTTGTATGCGGCATCACAGCACTGACTCGATCAGCCGCTTCGTATACTCCGTCTTCGGATTTTCAATGATCTCTTCCGGTGTTCCTTCTTCTTCCACATGTCCGTCATGCATCACGATCACCCGGTCGCAGAACATCTGGACAAGGGCCAGGTCATGGCAGATAAAAAGAAAGGACAGCTGGTTTTCTTTTTTAAGCTTCATGAGAAGCTCCATGATCTGTTTCTGTACCGTCACATCCAGGGCACTGGTTGCCTCATCACAGATCAGAACTTTGGGTTCTACAGCCAGGGCTCTGGCAATGGCCGCTCTCTGGCACTCCCCTCCGCTGACCTGATGAGGATAACGGTCTGCATATTCCGGAGTCAGGCCGCAGGTAAGAAGAAGTTTTTCCACACGGTTCCTGGTTTCCTTCTTACTTATCCCCATATTCCGGAGACTTTCCCCGATTCCGTCCCCAATGGTGCACCTGGGATCAAAGGATCCTGCCGGTGTCTGAAATACCATCTGAAGTTCCCGGTAAGTTTCCCGGAGAGCTTTTCCCTTCGCATGTGTGATATCTTTTCCCAGGAAAAAATCTTTCCATCTGTAATATCCGTCAGATGCGTGATCATTTTTGCCACTGTACTTTTTCCGGAACCGGATTCGCCCACGATACCAAGAACTTCTCCCGCGTTCAGAAAAAAGCTCACATCTTCCACAGCCGTGAAGGATTTTTTCCCGGATAAAAATGTCTTTTTCAGATTCTGCACTTCCAGGATTTTTTCTGCCATCATCTGCCTCCATTTCCGGTGCCTGCACGTTTCAGGCGAAGTACCGAACGCATAAGTTCTTTTTGTATAAGGATCTGTCGGAGCTGTCAGGACCTGAGCTGTTTTTCCATATTCTCTCACTTCTCCGTTTTTCAGTACCAGAACCTGATCTGCCATTTTTTTCTACTACGCCGATGTTGTGTGTGACAACGACCATGGCTGTTTCATACTCCCGGCGCATCAGCAGCATTTCCTCAACCACCTGTTTCTGTACTGTTACATCCAACGCGCTGGTAGGCTCATCTGCCAGAAGAAGTGATGGATTCTGCAGCATGGAAATGCAGATTCCCACCCGCTGGTTCATACCACCGGACAGTTCAAAAGGATAGCTCTTTAAAACACGCCCTCCATCTTTGAGCCCGATCTTCGCCATCATTTCCAACGCACGTCTGTCGCATTCATGGCGGCTGATCTTTTCGTGTTCACGGAGACTTTCATAAATCTGGTCACCTACGGTACGGATGGGGCAAAGAGCTGCTCCTGAATCCTGAAAGATCATGGCGATCTCCGGTCCCAGAAGTGTGCGGAGTTCTTTTTCCTGCATATCCACTACATTTTTCCTTTGTACCAGATATCTCCTTCTGTCACCATGCCTTCGTTTCCCAGAAGTCCCATGACTGCCTTGATGATGGTGCTTTTTCCGCTTCCGGACTCTCCTACCACTCCCAGGATCTCTCCCCTGTTCAGTTCCAGATTTATATCCTGTACAACGTTTTCTCCATTATAGCAGATCGTTACATGTTCAAATTTCAACAATGGTTCCATCTTAACTCCTCGTTTTTTCCCGACAGATACCGCAGACATTTATATTACATTCTGCTGTACATTTATCTTCGTTTGGGCTCACATTCTTCTGTCCCTGTCATTATTTCACTTCCAGATCCGCCGTGATCTCATAATAATCGCAGGGATGCGCAGCCAGCCCTGACACATTTGCCTTCGATACAAGCCCCATATTCAGATGGGAAACAAAGAAATACGCATCATCATCCAGGATCGTCTGCTGTGCTTCAATGGCAAGTTTACTTCTCTCATCAGTATCAAAAGTCTCATGCATCTTCGTTACGATATCATCCAGCGCAGCATTGCTGTATTTACCATAATTCTTGGCAGCGTCAGATACAACCGTACTTGTGAAAAAATACTCCGGATCACCGGTAGGTGCCGTTGTAAGAGAACTTACATATACGTCAAAATCACCGTTCTTCGCATAAGTTGCATGATCTGCTGTATTGTTTACATTTACCTCAATTCCAATGTCCTTTAAAGTGGACTGTGCATATTCGGCAAGCTTCGGCTGCTCCAGACGTGTAGGATAGGTCAGCCATGTAATAGAAAGTTTTTTTCCATCCTTATCTACATATCCGTCACCATCTGTATCCTTCCATCCGGATTCTTCCAGAAGTTTTTTTGCCTCTTCCGGATCATAAGACGGTGCCTTCACTGCATCATTTCCATAAGAAAAACTGCCCGGGAAAGCACCCACTGCCGGAACGCCCCGTTCCTGCATGATCACGCTGCAAAATCCCTCTTTATCGATTCCCATCTCAATGGCTTTTCTCACATTCTGATCCTGCATCAGCTCTGATTCCATGTTAAACTGTCCGAAGAAACAGCGGCTTGTTGCCACGGAGCTGATCTGATAATCCGGATTCCGTCAAACAGGGCATAATTATCGTACTGAAGCCCGTAAGTTCCCTGTATATCTCCTGTCTGCAATGCTGCTGTCAGAGCACTTCCGTCTGAGAAAGATTTTACGATCACGTTATCTACCTTTACATCTCCGCCCCAGTAATCATCATTTTTTACCAGTTTGATCTCCGTCGGAGATACTTCCGTTGCAACATAGGGGCCTGTTCCTGCCACATTTGCAGAACCACCTTCTCCCTGTACGCCATAATCCATGTCAATAATGGCACCATACGGATCCCCCAGATAATTGATCAGTGCCGGACATGGTTCGGAAGTATGGATCGTTACCGTCATTCCATCCGCTTCGATCTTATCGATCTTCATATCGTAAGGTGCACGGTCATGGTTTGCGATCAGATCATCCAGGCATTCTTTTACCGCTTCTCCATCCATGGTTCTTCCGCTGGAAAATTTCACACCATCACGAAGGGTGATCTTTACTGTATTATCGTCTGTAAATTCATAGTCTGTAGCAAGCCACGGCTCTACCTCCATGTTGTCATTGTACTTAAACAGTGTTTCTCCTACGCCATAACGAAGACAGCTCCATCCGGAATAATTGTCGTGAGGGTTTAATCCTGCATCTCCCATTTCTTCACTATATCCGGTAGTTCCGTAAACAAAGGTAGTTCCTTCACTCTTTTCTTTGCTTTTTGCTGCTGCCGAAACTCCTGTCATGCTCATGACCATTGCCGCTGCAAGCACTGCTGCCAGAATCTTTTTCTTCATAATCTCCGCTCTCACTTTCTCTGTTATGCTTATTTATAAGTGCCTGTTATCCTCTTCTCCTGTTTCGTTCCTTCGGATCCATATAATCACGGATCGTATCTCCCAGAAGATTAAAGATCATTACTGTAACAAAAATCGCCAGTCCCGGCGCAAGTACCATCCACGGTGAAATCTGCAGCATACTTCTTCCATCGTTGATCATACTTCCCCATTCTGCCATTGGAGGCTTTACCCCAAGCCCGAGAAAGGAAAGTCCTGCCAGCTCCATCATCATGGTTCCAATATCAAGAACTGACGTAACAAGTATGGGGCCTGCAATATTTGGAAGGATATGTTTGAGCAGAAGCTTTCCTGTACTGCTCCCGGAAAGCTTTGCCGCCATAAGATATGCAGAGTCCTTCTGAGTCAGAGTAAGCCCTCTGGCAAGTCTTGCAAACTTCGGCCAGCTGATCACTGCCAGGGCAATGATCGCATTCTGGATACCGCCTCCCAGAACACCTGCTACTGCCAGGGCAAATACCAGTCCCGGAAAAGCCAGGAACAGATCGGAGATACGCATCAGAACAGTATCGGCTTTGCCGCCCTTCCAGCCACAGAAAATACCAATAGCCGTTCCCACCACAGTGATCACTGCAACTAGGAGCAGCGTTGCATAAATACTGGTCGTACTTCCTATGATCACACGGGAAAGCATATCTCTTCCATAACGGTCTGTCCCGAGCAGATGCTCCGGTCCCGGCGGTTTCTGGGCAAGTGCCAGATCCTGGGCATAAGGATCATAAGGGCAGAGATATTTTTGCAAATGCCGCTACAAACAGAAGCAATGCTGTAAGCACAAGAAAAAAGACAAGCTTTGCTTTTGTATGATTTTTCCGGATCTTCTGCTTCCGGACTGTGATATTATTTTTTCCACTCATGCTCTGTCACCTCCAAGTCGTACTCTCGGATCCAGATAGTGGTAAATAATATCTGTCACCAGATTTACCAGAACATAAATAACCGCCATCCAGGCCACATAAGCCTGGATGATCGGATAGTCACGCATGGTGATCGCATCTACCGCCAGTTTTCCGACACCATCCCACATAAAGATATTTTCCACAATGGCAGTTCCTCCCAGAAGATTGCCGATGGACAGAGCCAGCAGTGTGATGATCGTCAGCATGGAAGCCTTCATTACACTCTTCCAGATGATCACACGACTGCGGATCCCTCTTGCCCGGGCTCCGGTCACATAATCCTTATTCAGTTCTTCCAGAACCGTGGCACGCACCTGTCTGGTATATTTTGCGGCATGGAGATTGCCAGTGTCAGTGTTGGCAAAATAATACTCTGTCCGAGATCTGTATTTGTGACTACCGGTAAAAAAACGCCCAGCCTGATGGACAGAAATACATCAGGACCATGGCAGCAAAAAAAAAATTCGGCATGGAATTGCCGATAAAGCTTAAAAATCTTATCAGATAATCTACCCATTTGTTGTGCTTTACTGCTGACAGGATTCCCAGCGGGATCGCAAGAACAATCGTAAGAAGGATCGATGACAGAGTCAGCATCATCGTTGCCGGAAGCTTTGAAATAAAGGTTTCATAGACATCTCTGTGAGACACATAGCTCTCTCCCATATCTCCGGTTACCATTCCCGCAAACCAGGCAGCATATTGTACAAGGAATGGTTTATCAAAGGCCGTATTCTGCCTTTGCATTATCAATGACCTCCTGAGATACTGCAGAGCCTGCATTTTCATACATATAAGTTACTGCATCTCCGCCGGCAAGCCGCATCATGGCAAAAGAAAAGAAATGTGATCCCGATCAGGACCGGGATCAGCTGCAGCAACCGTTTTATTATATATTTTCCCATATTTTCCTCTCCGCACTTTGTTTCTCAGTATTTCGAATAACAAAAGTTTAACAACACGGCTGTTCTGCCACAACCCCGGCGGGGGGATTTTACATATTCCATTTTGTCATGCATATGCATTCCATCATGTTCTTATATTCTCACACAGTGACAATGCGGATAATTCTTTCCAGCCCTCTCCAAGAGACTGTGGCTCTTCATACTCGATCAGCCTCCGTTTTCTCTCTTCCAGCGGATCCCGGGATATGGATCGCAGAAAGACAGGGACTGTGTATAAGGATGCTGCGGATTTTCAAAAAGCTCTTTTGTAGGTGCCATTTCTACCAGTTTTCCGTTTTTCATCACACCGGTTGTATCACTTAAAAAAACGTACCATGGACAGATCATGGGCAATAAAAAGAAACGAGAATCTTTTTTCCTGCTGAAGCTTTTTAAAAAGCATGACGATCTGTGCCTGGATAGAATATCCAACGATGCGATCGGTTCATCTGCAATGATAAGACGCGGTTCCATGAGAAGGCTTCTTCCTATGGCAACTCTCTGTCTCTGTCCGCCGGAAAGCTCTCCCGGCTTTTTCGACAGAATGCTTTCATCCAATCCTGTCTCCTTCAGGATTTCCCGAAGCCTGTTCTCCAGCATTTCTCTGTCACGGATCCTGCGGCTGATCTTTACAGGCTCCAGCATGATCTGCCGTATGCTCATTCGGGGATTCAGTGCAGCGCCCGAATCCTGAAAGATCATCTGGATCTCAGTCTGCATTTTCTTCCGCATTCCGAAAGGATCCTTTTTATCCGGCACTCTTTCTCCCTGATAAAAGATCTCCCCGCCTGTGGGCCGGTAGATTCCTGCAAGCGTTCTGGCTGTCGTGGATTTCCCGCAGCCGGTCTCACCCACCAGTGCCATGATCTCACCTTCCCGGATACTGAAGGAAACATCATCCACTGCATGGATCGTATAATCGGAACGGATACGGAAATGCTGCTTCAGATTTCTGGCTTCGATCAGTACAGGCGCCTGTTTCTGTTCTGTTTTCTGTAAAAATGACGTTTCCTTTTTTATCCGGTTTCTGTTTACGGCCGCTGTTTTCCTGTAATCTGTCCTTCAAAATGGAAGGCTTTTCTATTTTCGGAGCTCTTTCATCCAGAAGCCATGTGGCTGCATAATGCGTATCACTGACTTTAAACATCGGAGGAGTCTGTTCATAATCGATTGCCAGCGCCTGAGGATTCCGAACGGCAAACGCATCTCCCGGCGGAGGATTCAAAAGAGAGGGCGGCATTCCGGGGATCGGATTCAGCTCCCCTTTTTCACCTGCAAATACAGGCAGAGAAGACAGAAGTCCCCAGGTATAAGGATGCCGGGGATCATAATAAACCTCTTCTGCTGTCCCGATCTCAATGATCTTTCCTGCATACATAACTGCAACTCTGTCTGCGATCCTTGCAACAGCTCCCAGATCATGAGATATAAACACAATACTGATCCCTGTTTTTTCTCTCAGCTCAAGAAGCAGATCCAGAATCTTTGCTTCCACGGTTGCATCCAGTGCTGTAGTCGCCTCATCGGCAAATAATATTTCCGGATCACAGGCCAGTGCAATAGCCAGCACACAACGCTGACGCATTCCTCCGGAAAAAAATGAGGCTGCAGTCCATAGCGCTGTTCTGCATCCGGAATCCCTACCAGCTTCAGCATTTCTACAGCTCTTTTTTTCGCCTCATCCCCGGATACTTTCTGATTTTTGATAATAGCCTCTGTGATCTGTTTGCCAACCGGGATCGTCGGATTCAGCGTCAGCATAGGATCCTGGAACACCATGCTTACCTTACTTCCGCACAGCTTTTCCATTTTTTT